>ERZ651768.575-NODE-575-length-27626-cov-24.203238_pt1 | contig 27626 bp, 27 predicted proteins | sample MGYA00514754_ERZ651768 | MGnify/ENA metagenome assembly ERZ651768
AAAATCCTGTGCTCAACCTGAACGGAGGGCTGCTACAAATCCTGTACTCTCCCAGTACGGCTGTCTGGATCCCGGATCAAGTCTGAGATGACAAGAGAGAAACTATTTCAGTAAGTCCTGATTAACTTTATTGCTTTTCAATTTATCGCTTGCAGACGTTTTCTTATGCTGGTAAAATTGGTGGTAAAATGTTTATTCTCATAAAATTTTAACAATTTAGCAGTAAAGGATAAAACATGGCAAAAGACAAACTCACAGAGTCAGCAGTCAAAGAGGCTAGGCCCGCAGCCAGGCAGTTTAAACTGTCCGACGGCGGGGGGTTATATCTGCTGGTTCATTCAAACGGCTCAAAATACTGGAGGTTTGACTTTCGGTTTGATGGCAAACAGAAATCATCTTCTTTAGGAGTCTGGCCTGAAGTAACATTGGCCCAAGCCAGATTAAAACGAAATGAAGCAAAAAGGAAAATTAGTGAAGGGGTTAATCCCATTGAAGAAAAAAAGGAGAAAATAGCGATTCGGCTCGAGCAAGTGCAGGAACAAGGAAGAGAGGAACAGCGAAAGGCCGCAGAATCCGAAAAAGTATCTCAGGAATGGGATAAGAGACAATCTCTTCAATGGACTGGGAAGCACACTAAAGATGCGGTCAATTCGCTTAAATCTCATGTTTTCCCTGATCTTGGAGAAAAACATATTTCAGACATTAGCAAACAAGATGTGACCGCAATTCTTAAGAATATTTACAAGGACAAGAAAGAATTATTTAAAATTATTTGGGATATTTATCCGGGTTATCCTGTTGTACATCTTGGTGTACTGTTTATTATATTATTTGTGTCAATGGATTTCTTATCGGCATTGGCCACTACCATCTTGTATTTCATCATTACAGTTTGTGTTACGGCCGGCTTTGATTTATGGAATGAGTAAAATATTGATTATTCAGCTTAAAATAGGTGTGGACAGGAAAGAAAACTGGAAATACGAAAAGGAGAAATCAGCAGCAAAGTGGGCTAAGGAAGTCGAACAGTAAGCTACCTGTCCACGAATTGAAAGGTGTCGTTTAATGCAGCTCAAATGTAGTCTGTCAGGTAACTGCCTTCTTCGAAACGGCTGAAATACTGACTTAGCAAAGGATGTATGATAGGCTGTGGAGAAGTTTCTTCTTCAAGGTTTTGTTCTGCAACGTAAGTCATGGTGTTAGACTGATCGACCAGCACATGATACCAGGGCTTGTCGCGGGGAGGTTTACTTTTTGCCATCTCTAGGTACCATTCTTCTGATCCTTGAAAGTCAGCATCTACGTCGATGATGACTCCCCGGTAATCAAATCGAAGATGATGGACGATTTGTCCGATGTTGAATTTGCAGAAAGTTTCCATGCTTTTTAATATATGAAGTATCCTCAAATTGAAAAGACCAAAAACGAGAACCCCTTTGTCAGTTTGAATTACTCAACAATAGCGCTCGATTCCTACGATCTGTTCATCCGAGTAGCGGTCTCCGTGTGCAAAGCCTACAGGTAAAATCCGTTTAATCTCTGCCCGGTCTTCGTCGCTAAAATTAATCTCAGCTGCACCTACCCACTCTTTAAGATGCGACGCGCTTCGCGTGCCTGGAATTGGCACCAGGTACTTTCCCCGGTCCAGAATCCAGGCCAGGGCAACACTGGATGTATTCCAGCCTCGGGAATGGGCAAAGTCCCGGAAACGGGAAATTAATTTGCAATTGGCTGAGTAATTCGGTTCAAGAAATCGTGGCATGTTCTTGCGGAAATCTGTATCTGCGAAGCGAGCCGGGTCAGGAAAAGTCTCAGTAAACATGCCTCGCGCCAGAGGGGAGAAAGGGATAAAGCTTACTCCCAGTTCCCGGCATGATTGCAGTATTCCCAGATCTGGATAACGGGTCCAGAGAGAATATTCATTTTGCACCGCCGTTACCGGATGTACTGCATGCGCACGGCGCAGTGAAGAAGGTGAAATTTCCGAAAACCCGAAGCCGCCGATTTTGCCTTCGTTTTTGAATTTTGTCAACGTTTCCACGACGTCTTCGATCTCAATCGACCAGTCTCGTCGGTGAATGTAGTAAAGCTCCACATGCTCAACCTTGAGGCGTTTCAGTGAACCCTCCAATGCTCTGCGCAATGCCGCCTCGGAATTGTCATGTTCGCCCCGCTTTCCATCGATAACGATCCCGCCTTTGGTCGCAATGCTGAAGCGATGCTCCCGGGCCTGCTGATATTCTCCGATCAATTCTTCCGAATAGCCTTTTCCGTATAACTCGGCTGTGTCCAGAAAACTTATTCCTTGATCCCGTGCAGCATCAAGGCAGTCAAAGCTTTCAGCCTTATCGGTGGGGCCGAAAAACCCTGCAAAGCTCATGCAGCCGAGGGCAATCGCCGAGACTTCAGGACCGTCAGTACCCAGTTTCCGTGTTTTCATTTATTTGTCCTTATAAATTACTGGATCAAAGCGGTTGTTAATCATTTCTGATAATTCTCTTTCCATTCACCGTATGTCATACCATAGACAATCTCCTTGGCAGAATCAACAGAGATTTCCTCTCCACGGTCCTCTGCCTCGGCAGAATACCATTTGGCTAGGCAGTTGCGGCAGAAGCCCGAAAGGTTCATCAGGTCAATGTTTTGTACATCCTTGCGAGAATCCAGGTGACTTATAAGCTTACGAAATACTGCGGCTTCGATTTCGGTACGTGTCTCGGTTTTCATTTTTCCTCCCTGCTTAATGTGTTCTAATTCGGGTTAATTGAAAAGTTAATTTTGTCATCCCGGACTTGATCCGGGACCCAGCACACCGATCCGGTTGAGGACTGGATTTGCGATAGCACTCCTGGATTCCCGCTTCTGCGGGAATGACTAAATACTAAATTATCGCTCAAGGCGTTCTTCAGTTTTCTCTTCATTGTCTGCACAGGATTCACGAATGGTGTCTAACTGGCTGTCGTATTCAACAAGACAGAAATATAACTCTTTGTCTTTGCGCAGCCGATATTTGACAACCAGAACTACCCGCTTCAGGTTCTGATAGGGCTTCTGACCGGCACGAGATTCGATCCGACTCTTTTTTTCAACGACTTCCCATCCCAGACGCTGGAGTTCCAGCACATCCGGAGTATCCTGTGTTTCTATGGACTCGTTTGCCCGGATTTGATGAGTCCCAGTCCAGTTAAAAAACAGCAGGCAGACGGTTGCGCTCAGGTACAGCTTTTTCATTTTACCACTTTTCTATGGAGGTACGAAGATCGATTTCAAAAGTCCAGGCCTGCGCTGACTGATTATAAAGATGCACGTAACCATCAACAATGCCTTCGATATTTATCATACCTTCGGCTCCAAGTTTTTTGGCAAGTTCAGGCATGTGATTAAAAATCTTGTCACCGGCTATGGCACCGTCAATTACAACGTGTCCTACATGAATTCCCTGTGGACCATATTCCTTGGCCAAAGCCTGAGCAAGAGTGCGCAGTCCGGCCTTTGCGGAATTGAAGGCGCCAAAATTGGGACGCCCACGTAGAGAGGCGCTTGCACCCGTGAAAAGCAGAGTTCCACCACCTGATGGCACCATACGGCGTACAGACTCCCGGCCGAAAAGAAAACCGCCGAAGCAGCAGGATTTCCAGCTTTTCTCAAAATAGTCTGCATCCATGTCGATGATTTTACCTGGAAAATTGTTACCGGTGTTGTAAATTGCCAGCTCCAGATGGCTGCCTGCTTTTTCAAAGAGCTTGATAACCTGCTCTTCGTTCGTTGCGTCGGCACACACAGCCGTGGCTTTACCGCCCTCCTTTTCAATTTCTGCAGCCAGAGCTTCAAGCCTGGAGAGGGTACGTCCAGCAATAAAAACATGCAGTCCTTCAGCTGTAAAGCGCTTAGCCAGCTGGGCTCCTAATCCCCGTTCAGCACCAACGCCTATGATAATTGCTTTTTTCAGATAACCTCCTTTTATCTGCCATGAATCTGCAGAAAACTTGAAACATGTTTTTTATGATTTATGAAGCCCTCATCAGTACGGTCATTAATTATTTCCCACTGGTCTGAGCCTCAGGATTCGTCCACTGTCAGTTGATAGATAAAGCCATCCTTCAGGACTTTCGACTAAAGCGCGGATGCGTTCTCCCAGCGCTTCCAGAAGCCGTTCTTCAGCGACTGCCCTGCCGGCATGATCAAGCTCTACACGGTTCAGGTGTGTCAGTATTAATGCCCCGGCAAACAAATTACCCTTCCAGGCAGGAAAGGCTTTTCCGGAGTAGAGTATCAAACTCCCAGGAGCAATAGAGGGAACATAGAACTTGACCGGCTGTTCCATTCCTTCTTTTTCCGTACCTTCTCCGACTTGAAAAGGGCCCCAGTATTCCTTGCCGTAGGAAATAACCGGCCACCCGTAGTTAAGTCCCGGCAGGATTAGATTGATTTCATCACCTCCCCGGGGGCCATGCTCGATTGCCCAGAGACGCTTCCGCTCCATGTCATAGAAAATTCCCTGAGGATTGCGGTGTCCATAACTCCAGATTTCCGACAGGGTGTTCCCCTGATGCACAAAGGGGTTATCTTCTGGTATACTGCCGTTCAAGCCTAAACGCAGGATTGACCCTGCGTGCGTGGTCAAATTCTGAGCGTTGGGACGTACGCCGCGATCACCAACTGAGAAAAAAAGATGCCCAGCTCCATCAAAGGCGATGCGGCTCCCGAAATGTCTGCTGGTGCTGCTTTCAGAACGGGTGACAAGCAGGTCATGCAACGTAATAAGACGGTTACCGTCTCTTCTGGCTCGTGCAAGAGCAGTAACGCCCTTTCCTCTCAGCTCCTTGCTGTAGGTAAAATAAATCCAGTCTCCAGGTGCATAGTCAGGAGGAACGGCAACATCCAGCAGGCCGCCCTGTCCGGAATGCATCACTTTCGGACCACCTGAGATTCGAATAACCTCTCCGCTTGCAGGAACAAGGATTCCAATCTTCCCTTTTCGTTCAGTGAACAAAATTTGATCCGGACTGATAAAAACCATACCCCACGGAACACCAAGACCGTCTGCAATTTTATTTACCTGGAAAGATACTCCTTTTCTGCTTGTCAGAAAAATCGGTTCACCCATTGCCGACTGAACCAGCCAGCTGAATACTAAGAGCAGCCACAGAATTATTTTCAGAAAGCGAAGAAATTTATTCTTTTCTGTAAGAAGCGGTCTGTAGAAGGGTTTCGTTCTATTTTTTTGGAACACGCCCCAGGAGGTAAAACTCAGCATTTGGCCTCATGCTCGTTAAGTCTGCCATTCGGTTGGATAAGGAAAAGAAAGCTGAGACAGCACCGGTGTCCCAGATATCCTCATCAGAAAAGCCGTGTTGACGCATTTCTTCAAAATCAGAGTTGTTCAGTTCGTGTGAATCTAAAGAGACTTTAACTGCAAAATCGAGCATTGCTTTCTGCCTTGGAGTAATTTCCGCCTTCAGGTAATTTGTTGCAATCTGATCTGCCAGGTGCGGACTCTTTTCTCGAAGACGCAATATTGCACCGTGCGCCACCACACAGTAGATGCATTGATTGAGGCCCGAAGTGGCAACAACAATCATTTCGCGCTCGCCTTTCGTCAGGCCGCTCTCTTTTTCCATCAAAGCATCGTGATATGCAAAAAAAGCCCTGAATTCGTCTGGACGATGAGCAAGCACCAGAAAGACGTTTGGCACAAATCCGGATTTTTCCTGTACTGCCAGTATTCTTTCCCGGATATCTTCTGGCAATTCGTTGAGATCTGGAACTGGAAAGCGGCTGATTGGTTTTTCTGACACGGTATTGCCTTTCGTTTCTTAGTTTTTTGTTGATCGATTTTTGCTGGATTAATGTGTGATAATCCGACAAATTAACACGAAAAACAGGTTATTTAGGAAAATTCAGTTGAAGAAGTACTTTTTGCTGTCCGTGTGCAGTGACTTGTTTTGGCGTACTGTTTTGCATGCAAATCCAGCGTTTATATAATTCTTCCTCGTATTTATCTGCTTGAAGTTATATATTATTAACTTATCTTGTCAAGAAATAAATTGTTTTGAGATAAAAGCTGGTGATTTCCTTAAACCGTATCCCTGTCAAATAAGAGATGAACCTGATCGGAGACATCCAGGGGAATTACAGGACTCTGCAGGCTCTGCTAAAGCAGATGCCGGATGACGAACCAGTTTCAGTGGGAGACATGGTTGACCGGGGGCCGCGTTCCCTTGAGGTGCTTGAGTTTTTCCGGCTTCATGGGGAGGCACTGCTGGGGAATCACGAGCACATGATGCTCGATTATTTTAAGGGCAGTGGAATTTATGTGCCCGGACTCTGGCTGATGAACAGCGGAGACGCGACTCTAAGTTCCTTGAAACTGGAGCGCTCAGGCTCCCTGCCTGGAGAACTGCAGGATTACCTTGAATCACTCCCCTTGATGCTGCTCAGGGAAGGCCTGCTTGTGACCCATGCACCGATTCACAGGCGCTGGCGCCTGGAGGACATTGCATCCCCGGACCACCTTGAACGAAGTCCCATGGAACAGAGCGTGATCTGGAACAGGGAAGATCCGATTCCCAGGGACGGGTATTTCCAGGTTTTCGGTCACAACGGTTACCGTTACGTCCGGGCACAATTTTTCGATAGAAGATTCGTGATCCTGCCTGAGTCGGCCTATGCAGTGTGCATCGATACTGTCAGGGGTCAGGTTTTGAGCGGCCTGCACTGGCCTTCATGCCGGATCTTTGAACAGGAATACATCGATTGAAGTCAGGAAGCGGGATCTTTGAACAGAGATTGAAAAGGCGGGATTCAGATGAATTCTCCGCCGTGTCAGATGAATTAAAGGCAAAATTGCAATTCTACTGAGAACAGGCAAAGTGATGGAAAACCTCGCAAAGAAATTCCTGAAAAAGGGTTTGTTGGTTTTCTCTGCATTTCTAATAGTGCTCCCGCCGCTTGTGAACTCCGCGTTAGCACTTGATTGGGAGGCAAAACGGACGCAGATGATTGCTGTGGATCTTGTGCCGCGGGGAATCTGGAGTCCGGCTGTACTTAAGGCGATGAAACAGGTGCCGCGCCAAGAGTTTGTGCCGAAGCATATCCGTAAACTGGCTTATGCCGACCGTCCCCTGCCTATCGGGGAGGGACAGACAATCAGCCAGCCTTATGTTGTGGCTTGGATGTCGCAGCTGCTGGAGATAGAAAAGGATATGAAGGTGCTGGAAATCGGTACAGGATCAGGCTACCAGGCAGCAGTGCTGGCGGTTCTGGGAGCGCGTACCTATTCCATGGAGATCAGGCCGAACCTGGCCCATGAAGTAAAAATCCGGCTTAATAAGCTCGGTTACCGGGTGCAGGTGCGCCAGGGGGACGGTTATTATGGCTGGAAGCAGCACGCGCCCTTTGACCGGATTATCATTACCGCGGCGGCCAATCACGTTCCGCGTCCCCTGCTGGAACAGTTGAAACTTGGCGGCAAGCTGATTCTGCCCTTGGGGAATGTGCGTTATTATCAGAATATGACCCTGATCGAGAAGGACTCCAGCAGCAAAACGCACACTTCACAGCACGGGCAGGTCCGTTTTGTACCGATGGTGGGTGCAGCCCAGGATTAGCTTGTTCCGTCTTTAGCTTCCCCGAAATTCGATGATCAACCATGCTGTTCCGTAAGCCAGCACTCCCAGCAGAAACAGGACTGATTGTCCTGAAAGCTGCGTGATCCAGAGAGCTCCGGTCGCACCGGCCACCGAGGCACAGGCGTTGGCACACCAAGCCAGTGCCACCCTGTTCCTCCTTTCCTCAGTTCGCTTTCTAAAGACCGCGAAATGTTTCAGTCCTGCAGGGAAGGGTATCCCCATCAGCAACCCGATCGCACCCACTACCAGCCATGACCATAGCAGCCGCAAGGCCCATCCTTCTCCGGACAGCTCCCTGAGAAAGTCTGGGAGGAACCGAAAGCAGACGAACAGTCCAGAAAGAAGGAGCAGAAAATAAAACCGCATTTCTGACCAGGAACGGTTCCGGCTCAGGAACGAACCGAAGCCTGAAGCCGTCAGTAGGCCGCCGAGCACAAGCGCGAAGGAGTAGACAGGATGTCCCAGAAACGTGGTGAGTTTTTCCAGCAGAGCGATTTCCACCAGCATGAACGCAAGACCGATGCCGGCAAAATAGAGCAAAATCGGTATAGCATTTTCCAGTTTGCGCAGGCGTGGTAGTACCGGTATTCCAATAAGAAGCAATGAACTCAGGCTCACCGCTGCAAACAGCAGGGGAACCAGTAGGCCTGCTTCAACCAGGCCTTCCCACTTGCCGTCGAGATTCTTACGAATTTCATGCAGCCTGGACCAGTTGAGGAAGAGATCAAAATAGGGACGGTCATCGGAAACCGGTTCCAGATTAAAAGGGGTCCTTGCATGAAAAGCCGGAGGATCTGCCAGCAGTTCCTGCACTCCCTGGGTATAAACTGGCTCTGGTAGCCGGATTCCGGTATTCCTTTCGGTTTCAGGCATGCCAGGATAATAAACGGGAGCGAAGCCCCTGCTGAGGCAGAATTCGCTGAACCGTCTGCTGTCCTCCGGAGTCCAGGCTTCACGTGAAACGAGCACCATCAGGGTGCTGAGGCTCCGGAATACGCCCAGTTTCTGTTCCGCCTGCCAGCCTTTGAGGCGCATGACCTCAATGACTGTGGCCAGCAGCCTCATCTCACCGCGTGGCGGCGGCAGCAGGAAACGGTGCACAGCCAACCAGCCTCCGGGTGCCAGTCGATCCAACAGGGCCTGTATGCCTTCCAGGCTCATCAGCGGATCAGTTTTCAACGGATCCATACCTGTACTGCCGACAGGGGCAGAGCTTTCAACCGCAACCAGGATTCGGTCAAAACGTGGCTCCGTCATTTGACAAGGCTCCGAACAAGCTTCTGCCAAAAGGGCGCGCGCTCCTGTGGCCCGAAGTTCTATTTGTGGGAAGTGGCTGCTTTCTGCTAGTTTTTTTGTCAGCAGCGGGAATGGTGTCTGAACCATGATGGAAGAAGCGCCGGCTTCGACTGCGGCCAACGCCTGTTGTCCCCCGATTGTTTTCAGAATTAGTACCTTTTCCGGAGGCGGCTGGTCAAAATACAGTACCCACTCTGGAAGGTGACGCAGATAGGGTCCAAGTGAATCGGGAATCAGAGGTGCCATTCCCGTTAGACTGTCTCCGTCCAGCGTCAAACCAAGCTGTTCCGGAAGCGATCCACGAAATTCCAGGCTCAAGCCGGGTGCAAAGCGGGCTAACGGAGTTTCCAGCCAGTCGATCCGTACGGAAGCATCGCGCTGCGTTTCCAGCAGTTTGCTACCGGGATAGCGTAAAGCAAGGGGAAGATCCTTGTAGTCGCTGATTCTGAGTTCCAGTTTTCCCAGCCAAAATGAACTACAGAGTAGGGTCAACAGAGTCGCCAAGGCGAGTACATTTTGTTTCTTCCCAGAAGCCAGGCAAAGGCTACTGCAAGCAGCCAGCAGCGCGGGCACGCCGAGCCCTTCAATTTCCGTCAGACGCGGGGCTGACAGGAAAAAACCAGTGCAGCCGCATGCTGCGCCGACAAGATCACTGGCGTAGAGAAAATGTGCGTGTTCAGCGTGCCTTTCCAGCAGCAGGTTCAGTGTCAGCCCCGCCAGAAAGAAAGGTACTGCCAGCAGCAGGAAAATCAATAGCATCCAGCCTCCGTGCCATGTATCCAGCGCCATCAGCGCCGGATCGAAGGGCAGGTGGCTGCTTAGCAGGAATATAGGGATCAGAAGCAGCGAAAAACAGAGGACTGGTAGGAGAGGCGGGATGCGCTGAGACCAGGCCAGGCGGAAGGCCCCAGCTACGCCGTAACCCAGCAAGGCCCCGCTGATGATCAGGAATGCATAATGATGCCACAGTTCAATGGCCAGTAGGCGCGAAAGGCTGATTTCGTACATCAGAGCTGCCGATGAAACCAGAAACATACCTGCTGGAATACGTACTCTCATCTTCTCTGACAAATGTAGATCTGAACAATCCTGACCCACCCCTTCTTCTCCGGGTTTCTCTTTGCGGCAGCCAGCATGCGAGCCTTGAAGTTAGCTCCGTGTGGCTCAAGTTTTTCGGTATACTGCATCTGCAGATGTCCTGTACCGGAAGATGCCTACTGGACCACTTGACCTTGAATGTGTGGCAGCACCGGATCGAGCCGGGTTTACCACACGTTGAATATCTTCACACCGGCGCTTTCCTGGAGACGAGTGATAATACCTGCTCATTCTATTTTTAAAACCTTTGCCCCCCGAATATTTCTCGTCTTGAGTTCAACCAACGCCTCATTAGCCTCTTCTAATACGAATTCCTGAATCTCAGGTTTGATACGCATTTCAGCCGCCATTGCCAGAAATTCTCTCACATCTCTCCGACTGATATTGGCTACACTTTTGATTTCCTTTTCCAGCCATAAATGGACGGGGTAGTCCAGGCACAGAAGAGATTCCTTGTCCGCTTCTTCTTTACCAATCGCGTTGATTATTAGTCTCCCGCCGGGTTCAAGATTTTTCAAAGATTCAACTACAGAGATCCATGCCGGTGTGGTGTCTATTACGCAGTCCAGCTTTTCCGGCGAGTCTTCACCAATGTCCCCTGACCAAACCGCGCCAAGTTTTCCGGAAAACTCTCTCTCCTTCTTGCTTCTGGCAAAGACAAAGACTTTTGTGTTCGGATACTGATGTCTCACCATTTTCAGAACGAGGTGACCAGAAGCCCCAAATCCGGTAAGACCCAGATTCTGTCCGTCCTTGAGATTGGTCAATCTCAGGGATCGGTAACCAATAGCACCGGCACACAACAGGGGAGCAGCCTCGGAATCACTAAAAACGTTGGGAATGTGATAGGCGAAGCCTTCTTGTACTGTCATATACTGGGCATATCCGCCATTGGCATCTCTGCCGGAAGCCTTGAAGTACGGACACAGATTTTCAGTACCTGCCAGGCAGAACTTGCATGTCCCACAGGCAGAGTAAATCCAGGCGATACCGACCCGATCTCCGATGCTGAAACTGTTGGCTCCACTACTGACTGCTTCGACCCGGCCGACTACCTGATGACCGGGAACAACCGGCAAATGTGGCGGAGGTGTTCGGCCCTCAATCTCATCCAACTCAGTATGGCAAACACCGCAAGCTGAAACCTTTACCAAAATCTCTTCTACTGTCGGGACAGGATCCGGCAGCTCTGTCAATTCCAGCGGAGCCGGATTCTTTTCGAGACCGCAGAGCTTATTCAATACCATTGCTTTCATTATTTACCTGGTTGCGCAGGGCGGTTTGCAGAGTAAGGTAGCCCGTGAGGATGCCGTCTTCGTAGTTGAAAAGCGTGTCGGTAAACAGTTCAGGAAAATCCTGGGGGTTACGGATGTCTTCCGGAGTTGCATCTGGCACAAGTTCACGTGCAACTTTGAGGACTTTGGCCTGCTGATGTTCAACCATTTCCTGAAGCAGTTGTGCTATTGAGGATGCGTCATTCGGCATTTCAGCATTTCGGAAATTTGTTATTCCGGCATTCCGTCTCTGGCCATCAGCCGTAGTTTGGCGCGCAGTTTAAGAATAGTTTTTGTACGGATTTGCGATACTCTTGATTCAATTACTCCTAGGATTTCTCCAATTTCCTTCAGGTTCATTTCTTCTTCATAATACAGAGACAGAACCAGCTGTTCCCGCTCATCAAGTTCAGAAACTGCTTCTGCGAGTTTGTTTTTCATCTGCTGCAATGTAAGTATGGAAAAGGGATCTTTCTCTCCGGGCTTGGAGAGAATTTCCAGTAAGCTGACGCTGTCTTCCTCGTTGGAGTGCCCTTTAAATTCTTCAATGGAGATTAAAGGGGTGGGACTGGCCTTGACAATGAACTCGTGATATTCGTCCATATTTTTTCCCATCTGTTCGGCCATTTCCTGATCGCTGGGTTCCCGTCCGAGCTCAAAAGTTTGCTTCCTCCATGCTGTGCCCCATTCATTGGTTGCGGCACGCACCGACCGCGGTACCCAGTCCATCGAGCGCAGCTCATCAAGAATGGCACCCTTGATACGAAACTCCGCGTATGTTTTAAACTGGACATCTCTTGTGGGATCAAACTTGTCAACAGCATCCAGAAGCCCGATCATACCGACTTGTTCCAGTTCTTCCTGGTCTACCCCAGGAGGAAAACGAGCGGCCATTCTAGTCACCACTCTTTTGACCAGTGGGGCATGTTTTATGAGCTGATCTTCCCTGCTCTGCTGAGTCTTTTCAGTGTAGGGGTTTTGCTTGGTGGGCATGGTTGTTACTCATTCCTCATGTTCCGGAAATGTTCAGCAGCAAATCTACCAAACGTTCGCTTGAGGCCACCTCAATATCTTCTGGAACTTTTTGCCCTACAGTTAAATAGGAGAGCGGTTTTTTGAAACGAATAGCATGGTTGAAGAGTGAACCGTAGGCAGTGCTTTCGTCGAGTTTTGTGAAAATAACGCTGTCAATCGGCATGCAGCCAAATTTCCGCGTGACTTCGTTCATGTCATTGTCTTTGCTTGTAGCACTCAGGACGAGGGCATTGTGTATGCGCCCGCGTTTGTCAAAAATTTCACGCATTTCAAACAATTGCTTATCATTACGCTGAGAACAGCCATCTGTGTCGATAATGATTGAATCATAATCCTTATAGCTGTCGATCACGCGATTCAGATCAGCTTTATCTTTAACAACACTGAAGGCTGCTTTGATCTTTTTGGCGAAAGAGCGAATTTGTCCGGCAGCAGAGTTGTGATTTGTATCAACAGAAATCAGGGCGACTTTTCGTTTGTATTTCAGTATTTGCTCTGAAGCTAACTTTGCTACAGTAGTCGTTTTACCGACTCCAGTCGGCCCCAGCAGGGCAACAATTTTTTGTGAAGATTTAAGGTCCTCAAGGCCTCTGGTTATTTTGATGATTTTCATCAACATCCGGGCTATGAAAATTTTCACGTAGGCGAAACTATCTATATCCTCTGCAGTCATGTTACGCTGTGCTTCGAGGACAAGACGTCGTGAGAACCTTTCTTCCAAACCGCTAAATTTCATTTGCTGATAAAGCAACAGCAAGTTTTCAGGCAGGTCCGGCTCAGCAAGGGTGCTGGAGCGGGAAGCCAAAATGTGTAGCATGTGCCGCATTTCTCCAAGCTCGTGTTTCAATTCACCCATCACATGCTTGTCAAAACCACTAGACTGACTGCTCAAATCTCCTAAAGATAACCGGATTCCATGAAGTTCTTTTTGAATTGGAAGCATCATCTTCCGTGTTTCATCTGTAACAGAAAGCACGGATTTGTTCTTAGGCGTGAGGAAAGTATTTGCAAGAGCTGTTTCAGAAGTTTCAGTAGTACCGCTGTAGGTCTCAAGTGCCTTTGTTGCCGGTACATTGGCTTGTGCAGTGTCTTTTTTCTTATCACTGGCTGCAGCAGTTACTTCCAGCATAGTCTTGCCGAACATTCCAAAAGCGCCAGAGCTTTCTTTGACCTGGCGGGTTGAAACAATCATGGCATCAGGACCCAGATCCCGCTTGATGAATTTCAGTGCCTCTTTGATATTATTGACGCGGTAGCGCTTCAGATTCATAAGATTGTTTACTAATAAATTTTGGTTTTGAGTTTTGAGTTTTCATCACCGAAGATCTGAAACTCAAGTTATATTTTCTTTTCCTAACCATTCAAGTCCACAACTCCAAGAGCTTCAATGCGTACATCCTGAGCTACCTCATTATGCGAAAGTACCACAAGATTAGGAATGAAACGTTCCACAAGTTTTTTAACATGAGGTCGAATCAGCGGTGAACAAAGCAGCAACGGTTGGTAATTGTTGATGCTGAATTGTTCAATCATACCATCGATCCCGTTTATAATCGCCTGTGCCATGTTAGGATTCAAGCCAAGGTATGCGCCCTGTCCTGAATCTTGAATTGCAGTAGCAATTTGATTCTCCAAATCCTGGTTCATTGTAATCAAAGGTAGTAAACCATCCGGAGTTTGATATTGTCGGGTAATCTGCCGCGAAAGGCTCTGCCGGACGTGTTCTGTTAGCAAATCTGGATCTTTGGTTATCGGCGAAACGTCTGCCAGTGTCTCGAGTATTGTATGAAGGTCGCGGATCGAAACAAGTTCTTTGAGCAAATTCTGCAACACTTTTTGCACGACACCCAATGATAGCAGTGATGGGATCAATTCTTCAACAACTTTTGGTTCAGTTTCAGCATGAGAGTCAATAAGTTTTTGAGTTTCCTGACGTCCGATAAATTCATAAGCATGATTTTTCAGGACTTCCGTCAAGTGTGTAGCCAAAACAGTGGGCAGATCAACAACTGTGTAGCCGGCGAATTGCGCACGCTCCTCATCTTCCTCTGAAATCCAGATTGCCGGTAGTCCAAATGCCGGCTCCACTGTATCCACACCTGGAATATCCTCATCTACATCTCCGGTTTTCATGGCCAGGTGATGCCCCATCATCAACTCGTTGCGGGCAATCTCAATACCTTTGATCGTAATTGAATATTCTCCGGGCGAGAGTTCAAGATTGTCTTTTATGTGCAGCGGAGGAACGATGTAACCGTAATCAAGGGCTATTTGCCTACGAATAGCTTTGATCCGTTTAAGCAGTTCACCATCCTGCTCTTCATCCACAAGCGGTATCATGCCGTAACCCAGTTCAAGACCAAGAATGTCGATCGGCAGAAGGGATTCAATGTCTTCCGGTTCTTCACTGATTTCTTTCTGCAGACGTGCCTGCTCTTCCTGGTGCTTTTCATCGTAAATTTGCACGTTTGTGCGTTTACTCACTTTAGCCAGGCTGAAAGTAAGAAATGCGAGGAGCATAAAAGGCACCATAGGCAGGCCCGGGACTAAGGAAAAAGTTACTAGTACCGCCGAGACAACATAGAGCGCCTGCACATTGCTGAATATCTGTGTTTGTAAATCAGTAGAAATTTTATTTTCACCGGAAGCTTTGGTAACCGCAATACCGGCTGCAATGGAAATAATCAGTGCAGGTATTTGTGAGACAAGTCCATCACCAATGGTTAATGTTGCGTAAGAATCAAACGCGTCTCCGGCAGACATGTCGAACTGAGTGACTCCTACAAGCAGACCTCCTAAAATGTTGATTGAGGTGATTATCAGACCTGCAATGGTGTCGCCGCGGACAAACTTGCTTGCTCCGTCAAGAGCGCCAAAATAATCTGATTCCCGCTGTATGGTAGAGCGGCGGTTGCGGGCTTCGTCTTCGTCTATCAGTCCTGCATTTAAATCCGCGTCAATCGCCATCTGTTTTCCGGGCATGGCATCCAAGGTAAAACGTGCGGCAACTTCCGCGATACGTCCGGTACCTTTTGTGATGACTACAAAATTAATAATGACCAGAATCAGGAAGATGATGATTCCTACAATCTGATTTCCGCCGACTACAAATTCGCCAAAAGAGTTGATAATCGATCCTGCAGCACCGGGTCCCTGGTGGCCTTCAAGCAAAATCAGCCGTGTGGAGGCCACGTTCAGAGAAAGCCGAAAAATTGTCGCGATCAGCAGTACAGAGGGGAACGAGGAAAACTCAAGAGAACTTTCTGTAAATAATGCTACAAAGAGGATGAGCACTCCGATAGTGATACTTAATGCCAGGAGCAAGTCCAGAACCACAAGTGGTAGAGGTACTACCATTATCAGGAGCATAGACATCACGCCTGCGGCGAGAACGACATCTGACTTTTTGACTAAATTATTGAGAGGTATGCTTGCTGCGGCCACTGGTCATCCATTACCAAGAAGGTCGTTGAAAAAAACTGCGTTTCAAAACAGAAACGCCCGGATGGGCCTGTTGCAAATAATGCTCCAAAAGCACATTTTGAAAATAATTACAGTTATCCTGACAGGATTAGATTTCAGTGAAACTGTACCGCTGAAACTTTACCTCTTCCGGAGGCGGTAAACGAAGGCGAGAATTTCTGCAATTGCTTTGTAAAATCGTTCTGGAATGTCTTCACCTATTTCTACATTTGCATACAAATCACGGGCTAATTCCGGCCGCTCAAGAATGGGGACATTATTTTCCCGGGCAACGGACCGCATACGTAAGGCCATGTGGTCCGCACCTTTTGCCGTCACTTCCGGGGCAGACATGACATCTCGGTCATAAAGGATGGCCACCGAGAAGTGGGTCGGATTGACAATCAGCGCGTCTGCTTTTGGAACTTGCTGCATCATCCTCGCGTTGGACATCTCGCGCTGGATCTGGCGGATTCTGGCTTTAAGCTGCGGGTCTCCTTCTGTTTGTTTGGTCTCTTCCTTGACCTCCTGTTTGGTCATCATCATTTGCTGTTCATGATGCCAGCGTTGATAAAAATAATCAAAAATGGCAATTGCGACAAGTGCCAGAACTATCTCGCCCGCAACTTCAGCTACCGCAGTGAAATTGTATTTGAGAATGGCCTCTGGAGTTGAAACGGAAAGTCCGTTTAGTTCAGTGATTTTATCCATGTAGGTTAAGTAGCCGACAAAACCTACAATGGCCAGCTTTGCCATGCTCTTGAGAAAGTCGGCCAGAGACTGTGAGGAAAAAAGTCGTTTGAGACCGGTCAGCGGACTTATTTTGTTAAATTTTGGAGCAAGTGCCTTAAATGTGATTTGGACTCCGACCTGTAGAACAGAAGCAAAAATTCCGACAAAAATAATGACTGCAGCAAAAGGCGCAAACGCGGGAAGAATTGTGGAAAGTATTTCTCCGGATAATGTATAAATGCTGTCGATGGATAACTCATCAGCTTGTGACATCTCCCGGAAGATTTGAGACATAAGTTGCCTTAAGGCATCAAGAATTAAGGGACTGGTGGCAACAAGGGTGAGTACGATTCCTGCGAGCAAAGCCGCAGATGACAGTTCCCTGCTAAAGGCTACTTGTCCTTCTTCCCTAGATTCCCTACGTTTTTTCTCCGTTGGAGCCTCAGTTTTTTCCTGACCTTGTTGTTCTGCCATTTGCCTTCAAGAAACAGCTGTTGTTAACTTTTGTGTGCAAAACAAAGCGGATGTTCATTGAACTGCTCCGCCGGATGCGCGCTGTTGGTATTTCAAATAATTGCCCTTAGCCGCCTAATAACTTGAGGGCTTCGAAATATTGTGTGTCAAGCATCTCAAACATTTGATGTACGGCCTGTGCAAAAAACGGCATGCCGAATAACAGAAACAAAAAGCCAAGCATTAAGGTCAGTGGAAAACCAACCACAAAAACCTGAATTTGCGGCACTGAGCGAGCCAAAAGACCAACAACGGCATTAGCGAGAAAAAGGGCGACAATCAAAGGTGCACCGATCTGCAAACCGATTACAAAAATACTTGCAGAAAGTTCTGTCAGTTTTTCAATTAAAGGCCGGCTGATACTGGAGCCTCCCGGAGGAAGAACTGAGTAGCTCCGGACTAGGGCTTGAAGCACAATCAGGTGTCCATCCATTGCTAAAAAAATGAGAGTTGCAGTTGTGCTTTCGAATCTTCCTACTAGAGAAATTTGTTCCTGTGACTGCGGATCAAAGACATTGGCCATGCCGAGTCCCATTTGAAAGCCAATGACTGTTCCTGCAAATTCAACCGCTCCAAACAAAAAACGGGCAATTATGCCAAGCACCATTCCAATCAGCAGTTCGCTGGCTATGAGCACAATGTAATGGTCTGGACGATTCGGAAAAACTGTGATTGATGGAATGAAGGGATAGAGAATCAGTGCCAGCATGAGACTCATAACCACCTTCATTTGGGGTGGGGTATTGGAACTGCCGAAGACTGGTGCGGTAGAGATAATTCCACCGACTCGTATCAGAACCAGAATAAAAGCCAGCAAATGGCTGGCGTCATAATTCAGCAGATTGGCCATGCTGTTTCGGGATTAAAAAGCCGCAATATCCTCGGTTTTGTTTGTAGGAGAACTTTTTCAACACACATAAAAAACAATGTGGTCAGGCAGTAGTTTTCGAGATGCCCAGGCAGATTATACTTCGTCAGCATCCACCAAAGATTCTGGGACCGGAGTGAGGTTAAGTAGTTATTCGTCACCTAATACTTGACTGGAGTAGTCTGCACGGGAAAAAGCATTTTGCGCAAGTCGACTGCGTTCTTCATTTGACTGGCAATTGATGCACATTCGAGCCAGAGGAAAGGCCAGCAGCCGTTTCTTGGAAATAGCTTCTCCGCATTCGTCACAGTAGCCGAAGTCATCAGATGCCATGCGCTTAAGGGCAATCTCAATTCCTTCAAGTCTTGCCAGTTCCCGATCTTGAAGTAATAGATCCAACTCCCGCTCCTGTTCTTCCACAGAAGAATCGATGGCGTCACCAATATCGTTATTTATTTCGTTTTTATTTCCTGTTTTTTCCCGAATCTCGGAGAGTAGTGCATCCTTTTCTTCCAATAACAGGCGTTTGATTTCTTCCATTATATCTAATTTATTTGTTATTTTTACGTGTTAAGGACATCCCCATAATGATTATCTGAGTCAAATTTAAGCAAATTCCTTTTGCAAAATCAAATCCAATTAAATCTTTTCTGCAGATAATGCCAAAAAATCTTTATTGATAGAAGAAAAAGTTCGCAAAAATGAGCCTGCCGGATTCCTACCTGTGCGCGAATGACAAGTTTCCGCGAAGCATTTTAACTGAGTAAGAAACCTGTTGCAGCATTACGCTTGCGACAGCAGAAAATCATGGCATAATGACAACTTACACGGCTTGGATAAGATAAAAATATAAGGAACAGAAAAAAATATGAGAAGACTGTCAGAAAACTGTAATATCTGCGGAAAGTTGTTGTCACGTTTCCAAGCTTATAAAATGATATGCCGGCACTGCAATGAAGTTGTTTGCCGCCAGTGCATGGTGGATGTGCCAAAAGCAAAAAACCATTGGAATATTTGTCGAAAATGCGAAGGAGCATACAACTAATGCTGCAGATGAAAATTAAGATCAGCAGTCTAATATTTTTCTGCAACCTGCTTTTAGCCGGTTTGTTGCTTGATGGAGTGTCGGTTATTGCCCAGGAAAGCTACCTCAGCCAATTGCTACCTGGTATTGAATTTTCTTTTCAACATTTGAATTTGAAGAGTTCTGAATTCACAGGGAAGAGCCATTTTAACTATGAAATTTTGACAAAAGCAGGAACGAAGTTCATTGTTGAAAAAAACGAAAACACAAAGCCGGATGGGAAAGTATTTACCCGCAAGACGCTCTGGTTTGATGCAGAATCTGGTCTACCAAATTTTTATGAAGAAGAGGATTTCCGAGAGGATTTCCGGATAACCAACAGCTATTCCGGAGAAGTCATGCAGACCAGACTGGAAAAAGATGGACGGGTTCTTGAATTTGAAACAAGCTTGAGCCAGGAAAAGGCAGTCCCCTTCGAAGTGGTAATTTTCTATCTGCGAAAAAATTTGCAGGAAATTCTGCAGACGAAAGATTATTCCTTCACTCTTTTTATACCACTGCTGGCAATTGAGCTGGAAAAAAAAGGTTTTCCGCGCTCTATGAGCATGATCCGCATGATGGTTGAACCACAGGGAGAAATCCAGATGGAAACTCCGCTTGGAGTCCAAACTGCACAAACAATCTTAGTTTTACCGGAGTCCGGATTACTGCGTGCCCTCCTGCCTAGAGAAAAAACTCATTTTGAATTCACTTTTACAGCGGCTGCTCCCCACCATCTTCTGCAGTTTGAAGAAGGAAAAACTAGACACGTTCTGACTCATCTAATACTGACAGAATAATCCTGAACAGAAAATCACTGCTGCCCAGTGTTTTTCAGAATGTTAGTCAGTAATCTGAGGAGATCAAGCTGTTGCTCAATCCGAATATTCTGCCTCTAGTGAGCTTCCTGCGTCAATAAGATGCTGCATTTTACGTCTCCAGACAATTCCCTCGCTGGCCCAGCGGATGACAACCCGGACAAATTCCCGGCCAAAACCGAGCTTGCGTCCAATATTCAGCAGGTAGTCGATTTCGTTTGCACCCAGGACATTGTCAACGGAAATAACTACTGTCAACTCGATGAAAATTTTCACCTCCATTTCACGTGTTGCTCCAGGCAAACGGTCTAATTCAGGAAGCGTTTGGTCTTTCACGGCCTGCATCATGTTATTCACATCTGTTTGTGAGGGTAAAAATGCGAGTGCTTTTTCGAGATATTCCAGTTCTTCTGGAGCAATTGAGCCGTCTGCTGTAATTGCACCGCAGATCGCATTGGCAAGCCATTGCTTCTGGTCATTTTCAAGCAGTTCAGGCTGTAAACCGGATGTTAACTGAAATTCCATTTTTTATCCCTTAGCTGACATAAAATGAGGTGTTTAATTCTTTTCTCTGACTAACCTTTTACCCGAGTTTTTCAGAAAGTGCAAGAATTTGGGTTTAAACTTCCTTAATAATCTCACTGAAGAGCAGCCAGAATGAAAATAATTTTGTTCTCAGAATTAAAATAATTGCTGTCAAATGTGTATGCAGTCTTGACAGAGAGAGGGCTTTCATTGATCATCACTAAGAGCTGGTTTATAATTGACTCTGTAGCAGATATATTTTTACTGATAATCCGGTATTGAGAGCAAATACAAAAATAGTGATTCTTCATGCTGGACTGTTTCTTAAGATCTCCAGCAATCGTGAAATGTCATTTCGACCTGAGGAGAAATTCAAAAAAGTTCAGTAATCAGAGATCATTAACTCTGCTAGAAAATACAAAAGCTAACCAATAATATCAATATGATACAAAATATCATGACTAATAAGAGATTATTTTATCCACAAAAAACTCATGAGCAACGCATCGCCTTACGTTCTTGACATCAGCGTGCTGCTTTACACTCCGGAAGCTCTTTATGATTTTCCTGATAAAGAAATTGTCCTCCCGGTCGGCATCATTGAAGAGTTGGATATCCTCAAGTTGGATTTAGGAGAAAAAGGGCGTTCGGCTCAAATTGTCAGCAAGATGTTGGATGAATGTCGACAATATGGTAGTTTAGTAGAAGGCATTGACTTGCCGAATGGTGGGAAATTACGGATTGAACTTACAGATCCGGAATCAGGGGCACTTCCGTACAGCCTGAACTTGAAGAGCATTTCCAATCGGGTTCTGGCTGTCGCTTGGACATTGAGTCAAAAAAACAAAGATCTTGTCTTTGTTTCACAGGATGAAAATTTACGAACGAAGGCCAACACACTCAGTGTTCCAACTGTTTCATATGAAGGGCGCAGGCCGAATGACTCATGCCTGTATTCAGGAATGCGACGGAGTGAGGTGAGCAAAGAAATATTAAGGAATCTAAGTAAACAGCCTTTCATTGCTCCGGAAGAGATGTTTCCTGAACAAAAGGCGATTGAAAAATTTTATCCTGGTGAAGGTCTTCTTTTAAGCAGCCCGGAAGTCCCTGACGAAGGTGTTTTAGCTGTATATAATCCTGGGAAGAAGCAATTTGAACTTGTCCCGAAAGAACAAGGCGTTTGGGGAATCAGACCACGAAATCCAGAGCAGCGATTGGCACTGTCATTGCTGCTGAATCCAACGATTTCAGTTGTGACGCTAAGTGGTAAATCTGGAACTGGCAAGACATTACTGGCTCTTGCTGTTGGTTTGCAGCAAATGATGGTAGACAATATTTATTCGCGCATGCTGGTCTCCCGGCCCATTTTCCCGATGGGACGTGACATGGGATATCTGCCGGGAGATACTCAGGAAAAACTGTCTCCATGGATGCATCCGATTTTTGATAACCTGGAATTGCTGATTAATAATTCCACATCAAAAAGTGGTTCAAAACGTAGCAGTTATCATGAATTAATGGATCGTGGACTGCTTGTTGTTGAACCGCTGACGTATATCCGTGGACGTACTATTCCGAATCAATACATGATTGTTGACGAAGCCCAAAACCTGACTCCGCATGAAATGAAAACAATAGTTACACGAGTTGGGGAAGGAACAAAAATTGTTTTAACAGGTGATCCGAATCAAATTGACAATACAGAAGTAAACCTCTCTTCCAATGGGTTGAGCACGCTGGTTGAGCGCTTCAAGGATTCTCCGTTGTCTGGACATGTGCGCTTCACTAGCGGTGAACGCTCTCTGCTGGCGGAATTGGCAGCAACTGTTTTGTGAGGAATCAGAAATTTGAAATCAGGCCGCAACAGCAATAAAAGCTAGAACTTTGATTTACAGCCTCAAATTTCCAAGAAAAAAACGGAAATTAATATTTATGTACATCTGTGAAAATTGGTGTCCTATACCTCGAAACTGAAACTTGTAACCTGAAATCTGAAACCGTCAATGTCTTTAAATTGGAATTTAGAACCTCCTCCTCCTTCGAAACTTGCTGACCGGGAAATCCGTTTAACTGGTTCTCACTTGTCCGGCAAAAGCATTGCTTTGCTTATAACCGGCAGCATAGCTGCTTACCGTATGCCGGATTTAATTCGTGACTTTCGCCGTGAAGGTGCGGATGTAGTTGTTTATGCAACAACTGAAGGATTACGTTATGTTGCCAAAGAGGCGCTGGAGTGGTGCTCACAGAATCCGGTCATTGACTGCTTTAGTTCAGATGCAGAACATCTGAGTGACTCCACACCTTTCGATGCTTTTGTTGTCGCTCCTGCATCGTACAACACTTTGAATAAGGCGGTTTCAGGAATTGCAGATTCTGTGGTTTCTGCAGCCATTGCGGCGGCTCTTGGACGAATGGAGCATCAGGGAACTCCGGTCTTGTTTGCACCTGCGATGCATGGAGCGATGCATAACAGTATCTTGACAGGATCTTTGCAGACTTTGCAGAAAATGGGGGTAACCCTGATTCCGCCGCTTCTAACTCACGGTAAAAATAATCTGGCCTCGCTGGAATTAATTGTGGCGGCAACAATCAGGTCACTCAGTGAATCTACGCTCCGCGGAAAGTCTTTACTCATCACAGGGGGGCCGATTCCTGTTCCAGTGGACAATATCAGAAGCATCACAACACGCTTTACCGGTGTTCTTTCCATACAATTAGCCCGGGAAGCATGGCTGCGCGGAGCAGAAGTTGAACTAATTCTCGGCAAAGGAAGCCGCCATGCACCGGAATATTTAAATACAGAAATTGCAACAACATTTGATGATTACAGAAGAACTCTTAATGAATCTCTGCAGGAGGGATCTTTTGATTGGGGAATTTTTACGGCTGCAGTTGCTGACTATCAGCCGGAGTCCGTTTTTGAAGGAAAACTTTCCAGCAAAAAAGATCAACTGACTTTGAAGCTGGTACCGACTGTTAAGATGATTGACGAAGTGCGTCAGAATTTTCCTGAGCTGAAGATGGTTACTTTCAAATATGAAGAAAATATTTCTCATGAAGAATTAATGTCTATTGCTCAAAACCGCTTGTCCAAAAAGGTGGGCTCTCAACTGGTTGTGGCGAACCGTGTAGAAGATTTCAAAGCTGATGGTACTCAGGTAGCGTGGCTGTTGGAGTCCAAACAGGAACCCCAAAAACATGTCGGCAAGGCAGGAATTGCAAACGCAATCCTTGACCGCATTGAACTTACTGCATGAAACTTTTTCATGTAAGATTCTGCTATCACCATCGTCACTAATAAACAGCGCCTTTTGGTCTCAAGATTCATACCCAAAACCCAAAACCCAACACTCAACACTAAAAAACCTCATGGTTGACAGCTGGGTGAACAGGGTAGTGCATCCAACAATGGATGACCTCGCAAGTTATGTTCCAAGCCAAATTTCTGCCAACAGCATTACACTTGTTGGTTTCGGAATTGGACTCTTAGCAGTTCCTCTGCTCTGGATAAAACTATATTCTACGGCCCTAGCCCTGATTTTGGTCAATCGTTTTTTCGATGGGCTGGACGGCGCAGTTGCTCGCAGGAACGGCGTCACCAATTTAGGCGGATACCTCGACATCAGCTGCGATTTTATTTTTTATTCTGCAGTGGTTTTGGGTTTTGCCTTGGCCGACACTGAGAAAAATAGTTTAGCTGCAACTTATTTAATTTTTTCCTTCGTCGGCACCGGAGCCAGTTTTTTGGCTTTTGCAGTGATTGCAGAAAAACATGGCATTTCCTCTGAAGCACATGGACAGAAGGCTTTTTATTATCTTGGAGGTTTGGTAGAAGGGACAGAAACGGTCTTATTTTATGTTACCATTTGTTTGTTTCCGGAACAATTTACAACTCTGGCAGTGATGTTCGGAAGCCTCTGCTGGCTCACAGTCGTTGGCCGTTTTGGCTCGGCTTTCTCTTTACTGCGGAATTAATTCAAGAAAGAAGCTCAGCATGCCTTTATGGTTTGACAAACAGCTTCCGGGGAACATCGGCTAAAGTTTCTGCACCGGTTTCGGTGATGACAATGCTTTCCGTTGTTTCCAGCCCCCAATCATCAAACCAGAGGGCCGGCATGAAGTGAAAAGTCATGTTCGGTTCCAACACCGTTTTGTCTCCTCTACGAAAACTGACGGTACGCTCACCCCAATCTGGAGGGTAGCTCAAACCGATGGCATAGCCGCAGCGGCTGGTTTTTTCAAAACCATGCTTAGCGATGATTTTACGCCAGGCGGCTTCTATATCTTCAGCCATATTGCCGGGTTTTGCTGCCTCCAGTCCTGCTTCAATGCCTTCCAAAACGGCTTTTTCCACATCATAATATTTTTGCGGAGGTGTTCCCAAATAAACTGTGCGCGAAAGCGGACAATGGTAGCGTCGGTAGCATCCGGCAATTTCAAAAAAAGTACCGGTATTATCGGCAATTGGCTGATCGTCCCAGGTCAAATGTGGAGCTGAAGCATCCGCACCGGTGGGAGTCATCGGCACAATAGCCGGGTAATCTCCACCCGCGCCTTTCGCACCGGAAATGGCGGAATGATAAATTTCTGCTACCAGATCATTTTTTCGTATTCCGGGTTCCATGACTTCGAAAATGCGTGCGTGCATTTTTTCCACAATCCAGGCCGCCTTGCGCATGTAATCTAATTCCTGCGGAGATTTCACTGTACGCTGCCAGTTGACCAGACCGGTTGCATCTTTAAAATTGGCTTTAGGCAAGTTTTTCTGTAAAGACTCCAGACACGCCGCAGAAAAATAATAGTTGTCTTTTTCAACCCCTACTGTTTTTTCTGCCCAGCTTTTCTCCTTAAAGGTACTACTCAAAAAATCCATTGGGTGTTTCAAGGGATTCTGCACGTAGTCATCAGGATAGCCGAGAATCTTTCCATGATGCATAAACACGGTGCGTTTTGCTCCATTGGTATCCATTTCTCGTCCGTACCAAAACGGCTCACCCTCCAAAGTTAGCACCACACACTGATGAACATAAAACGACCAGCCGTCATAACCAGTAAGCCACGCCATATTGGAAGGATCGGTTACAATCAACACCTCAATATTTTTTTCTTCCATGCTCTGACGCACTTTCCCGATGCGGACCTGGTATTCTTCTTTTTCGAATGCGGGCATATTTTCCTTTGGCTATCAGTTATCCACAATCAGGTACGAGCTCTTAGTTTTTTGATAAATGATGTTAACATTTTCTTAATTTGGGCGATCTCTTCCTGCAATCCTGTTGTTTTGAAGTCCCAGATACTTCAGGTTTTATATCTATTCCCACAAATAGGGGCGAAGGTAGCGAACGAACTGAGAACGAGGTTTAGACTGTTCTCTTCCAATTGTAAGGTGATCAGTGTGTTCATACAGCCAAAATGTAATGCTCATAAAGTGTCCTTAAAGAAGTCGATAAAAGATCTTCTTTCAGCAAATAACAAATCACATTTTCACTGGAATGGATGATTTCGTTTCCTGGAATTTCTTTGTTTTCTGGTGCTGGTTTGTCAAAGACAACTGAAATCGTGGCCCAGTTGTCCTCCGTCCGGAGTGCGCCGAATTTATTCTGCAGTTCCTTTATTCTGCTTTCCTGATAAACGTCTTTTTTCAGCACAAATCTGCATTCGTCAACGCGGATCATTTCCGGAACTATTTTTTGTGCATCTGTTTTGGCTTCAAATTCTATCAGGGTCATTTCGTCCCTATGAGCCAGTGCGACCTGATCGCTATGGTCATCTGGGGCATTGTGGAAAATGGTAGTTCCTGAAGCAGCGCTGAATGTGTTGCGCGCAACAATCGGGGTTTGGGTTTTCAGTGATGCCAGGACTGCTCGCGGATGCAGAACTTTGCTGCCTTCATTTGCCATGGAGAGAATTTGCTTGGCACTGACTGTATCCATAAAAGAGGCCTCCAGAATTTGGCGGGGGTCACAATTTGAGATTCCGTCAATATCTGAATATATTTCTACCCGCTCAGCGTTTAAGGCAGAGCCCAGTGCAACCGCACTCGTATCACTACCGCCGCGACCCAGAGTTCGTACATCTCCAGCGGAAGTTGCTCCCTGAAAACCAGCTACGACCGCAATTTTTCCTGCGTTCAATGTGGTCCTGATTCGAACGGGGTTGATTTCCAGGATTTCCGCGTTTCCGGGATTGTCGTCTGTTAAAATGCCAGCTTGCTGGCCTGTGAAGGCTTCTGCCGGCAGGTCGTTTTGACTGAGCAAATGCGAAAAATATGCAGAACTCAGAGTCTCGCCAAGACTCATCACTGTGTCCAGTTCCGCCGGATTAACCGGCTCACCAACATCTTTTAGCAAAGAAATCAGCGTGTCGGTCGCATAAGGTTCTCCTTTGCGTCCCATCGCCGAAACTACCACAACTACCTGTTTCCCGGATTCAGCACGTTTGCGGATATGTTTGATTGCACTGGCGCGTGATTCCTCATTTCTGACGCTTGTTCCTCCGAATTTCATCATGATGATTGAATCAGCAGGGCCGTTATTTTCTTTCATATTATCCATTTGTTGTTTGTTGATATCTATTGAACTCTCACCAAATTTCGTTTGACTATTTCCTGCGCTATTTGAATGGTATTCAGCGCCGCACCTTTGCGCAGGTTGTCGGAGACACACCACATATTCAGGGTATTTTCTGCAGAAAAATCCCGGCGAATTCGTCCAACAAAAACTGCGTCTTTTCCGGCAGCATTGATAGCAAACGGATAAACATTATTTTCCGGGTCGTCTTCCAGCACAATTCCTGGTGACTTCTCCATAAGTGTTTTGATCTCCTCAACTTCAAATGGTTTTTCTGTTTCAATATTCAAGCTTTCGCTATGACAAGCTATCACAGGTACCCTGACTGTTGTAGCTGTTATTTTGATCTTGGGATCCAAGATCTTCGCAGTTTCCAGAATCATTTTCATTTCTTCCTTGCAGTATCCATTCTCCAGAAAAACATCTATCTGCGGCAGGACATTGAATGCTATCTGATGCGGATAAACGGAGGCGAGTATTTCCTCACCATTAGCAAAAGCACGAGTCTGGCTCTGCAGTTCTTCGACTGCAGCTTGTCCAGAACCACTTACTGCCTGATAGGTGCTGACAATCACCCGCTTGATGCAGTATTTGTCATGAATTGGTTTTAATGCGACCAGCATTTGAATTGTCGAGCAATTTGGACTGGCAATGATTCCACGATGATTTTCCAGAGCGTCCGCGTTGACTTCTAGAATGACCAGCGGATGCTCCGGTGCCATCCTGAAAGCTGTAGAATTGT
>ERZ651768.576-NODE-576-length-27623-cov-6.591520_pt1 | contig 27623 bp, 22 predicted proteins | sample MGYA00514754_ERZ651768 | MGnify/ENA metagenome assembly ERZ651768
ATGCTACAACAGCAACAACATTAGCAACAGCAAGAACTATTGGTGGAGTAAGTTTCAATGGTTCTTCTAATATTAATCTTCCTGGTGTTAATGCTGCTGGTAATCAAAATACAACTGGTAATGCTGCTACAGCAACAACAGCAGGAACAGTTACAACAGCGGCACAACCTGCCATTACATCTGTTGGTACTTTGACTTCATTAAATGTAAGTGGAGACTTAACTATTTCTGGTTCATCAACAACTGTTAATAGTTCAACAATTACAGTAGATGATTCAATGATTAAATTAGCTGATAGTAATACTGCTAATGTAATTGATATTGGATTTTATGGTAAATATGTAAATAGTGGAACTAAATATTCTGGATTTGCTCGTGATGCTACTGACGGAATTTGGAAATTATTTGAAACAACAACTTCTAACGCCGAACCAACAACAACTGTTGCTTTTGCAACATATGGTACTCTTAAAGTAGGAACCTTAGTTGGAGATGTTACTGGAAATTGTTCTGGAACTGCCGCAACTGTTACTGGAGCAGCACAAACTGCTATTACTTCTGTTGGTACTTTGACAACATTACAAGTTGATAATATTAATGTTAATGGTAATATTATATCTTCTACAGCAGGAACAGATTTAAAGATAACACCATTAGCTGGTCAGCAGATAGTATTAGATGATACTATTGTTATAGATGCTGGTATAGTTACTGGAGCAACTTCCATAACATCAACCGCTTTTGTTGGTAATTTAACTGGAAATGTTACTGGAAGTGTTTTAACAGCAGCACAAACAGCAATTACTTCTGTTGGTACTTTGACTGGGCTGACTGTTTATTCATCAGGAGAAGGTATTCATTTAGGAAATCACGAAATTAAATTAACTAACTCTGGGGTCGCACATTATAGTATTATAAATGACAATGACGGTTATTTAGATTTTAGACTTACTGATGGTTCTGAATCATTAGGTCAAGCAGGAACAAGTTTAATGTCTATTAAATCAACTGGTAATGTTGGTATTGGAACTACTGCTCCAAATGAAATGTTAGAACTCTATGGATCACTACCAAAAATACTTTTAAATGGTGGCGATCAAGCTGGAGGTGGTGAATTAAATTTTTTTAATAGAGATGGTAATAATTATATGAATTGGCCAGATAGAACAATATTAGGTGAAATTAATTTCATGGGACAAGAAGCAATAAGTGGTGATACAGGAAGTGGTTATGGTCTAGCAAAAATATTTTCTCGTATTCAAGGAAGAATTCATACAGACAATGGATCTAGTAGTTATGGTTGGATTCAGGGAGGTATTGGTTTTTATACTAATGAAGGCGATGGTAATAGTGCGGGAACTGCTGGAGACAATTTACTTGAAAGAATGACTCTAGATTATAGAGGATATTTAGGTATTGGAACTACCACCCCTTCAACAAAATTACATATTTATGATGGAGGTGATTTACTTAAAGTTTCTAGATCTGGAGATGCTGCTCTTGTAGATATTGGTTATACTGGTCAAGGAAGTAATTCAGTAAGTACTACAACTGCTACTATCAGATTAGGAGGTGCCGCAGGTGATGCTAATATGGATTACGCTGTTATTGAACGTCGTGAATGGAGTGCTTCTGAATCATCAGAATTATTATTATATTCTGGAAATGATCAACCAGATAGAATTAGATTAAGAGGTGGTTCAATTAATTTTGATGCATATAGTGGAGTTAATGCTAGTAGAACAGATGAAAATATTATAATGACAGTAGCAAGTGATGAAATAACATTCTCTGCTGATATAGTTCCATCTGCTAATGACACTTTTGATATTGGTTCTCCATCAATGAAAGTTAGAGATATATATGTTTCTGATAATTCTTTCTGGATTGGCGATTTACATAAAATTGTATATTCTGGTGGTTCAATGAAATTCAGAAAAAGAAAAACGAATATTGTTCCTGCTGCTGTTACTGCGGCAGGAGGGACTTCAGCTGCTGCTCTTTTACACGCGGGTGTTAGTTCTTTATCTAATATGAAATTGAAACATTGGAGGAAATATATGAGAACTCTTTCAGGTCAAGCAACTGCAAGTGTATCAGCAATTTTTAGAGATAATTCTGATGATTATGAACAAGAAGCTGCTGCAGATGCTTGGTTAGAAAATGGAGATAATATTTATTACGGCGGTTCTGGTAATGTAGGTATTGGTACTGATAGTCCAGATACTAAATTACATGTTAATGGTGATATTAAAGTATCTGATGGTAATTCAATTATGGTTGACGATACAAGGGGCATTAGGTCTATTTCTGGAAATGGAAGTTATGGCAACATTCAAACAATAGGTAGTGGTGTAGGTGATTGGGAAGGATACAATATTAACGGATATTTTGGATTTATATCATTAGACCAGCATTGGGTGCGGATATATGACGATTATGGTAATAAGAATCTTTGGCAGTATTATAGAACACAAGATGCTCAAACTTTTTATACGGGGGGAACAGAACGATTGAGAATTGATTCTTCTGGTAATGTTGGTATTGGTCAAAGTTCACCTGAAGAAAAATTAGATTTGAATGGTGTTCTTTTACTTCGTGGTGCTGATGCAACATACTATCATCATTATTCTAGTCAATCAGGTGTTGAAGCTAGTAACTTAACAAATACATATATTGCATTTGCTCCTGCAGGTTCGTCAAATGATTTTGCATATTTAAGACAAATTGGTGGTTCTGACCAGTATCATTTAGCATTAGATTTTCATGATGTTAATGATGCTCAATTTTCTATTCGTAGTGTAAACTCATATAATCAAAGTACAGATGTTATTACAACTCGTTTTATGGTTAAAAATGATGGTAACGTTGGTATTGGTACTGATAATCCAACTTACAAATTAGATGTTAATGGTACTGGTAGATTTACTGGTAATCTTACTGTTGGTGGTAACTTAACTATTTCTGGTACAACTACTACTGTTAATACTACTAATATTGTTGTAGAAGATTCTTTAATTCAATTAGCATCTGCTAATGCTGCTGATAGTGTTGATATTGGTATGTATGGTAAATATGTTAGTGGTGGTACCACTTATTATACTGGTTTAGTTCGTGATGCTAGTGCAAGTGGATGGCATTTATTTACTTCTCTAACGCAACCTTCCAGTGCAGGTGTTGCTAATCTTTCCTATTCTCCATTAAGAACTGAAGCACTTACTTGTACAACTTTAACTGCTTCTGGAAATATTACTGGTAATCTTGTCGGGAATGCTACAACAGCAACAACAGCAACAACAGCAACAACAGCAGGAACAGTTACAACAGCAGCACAAACAGCAATTACTTCTGTTGGTACTTTGACTGGGTTAAATGTAAGTGGTAATGTAGGTATTGGAACTACTAATCCTACTGAAGCTTTAGACATCAAAGGTAATCTTCATATTGAAGGTAATTATATCTGTATTAGAAGTGATTCCCAAAATGATGGAAATCTTGGCAAACCACAAATACACTTTTCGGAAGATAATTATGATTCTTCAATTACTACAACACAAAATAATAGTGGTAATGTAAGAATAATATACGATGGTGACGCTCAAAGTGGAGATAATAACTTTCTTGCTGTTCAAGGTAGAACTGCCGCTGCTACATATGGTAACACGTTACTTCATATGCAGTTGGGGGGTAATATTGGTATTGGAATTGATAGTCCAGTAGCAAAATTAGATGTTAATGGTGATATTATAACACGAGCTAATTTTAATACATTCAGTGGAGGATTATATAAAGTAAATAATACAACAGTATTATCAAACACCACTCTATACAGTTCTGTTGTCAATTCGTCATTAACTTCTGTAGGTACTTTGACTTCTTTAAATGTTTCCGGTAATGTTGGTATTGGAACTACTAATCCATTAGCAAAACTTGTTATTCAAGGAGATGCAACTAATACTAATCAACCAACAGGTATTAGAGATGGAAATGTTCAAGATACTCATACTGGTTTATTTTTATGTTCAAGTGGATGTACTATAAATGAGAAATATGGTATGCAATTTGGTGGATGGACAGGATGGGCACATTCTGGTATTTTTGGTGTAATGGATTATCAAAGTGGGGAGACAACTGGAGATATTACTTTTGATTTTAGAGTAGCATCTAATGATACTTCTTTAACAGAAAAAATGCGAATAACACATGAAGGTAATGTTGGTATTGGAACTGATAATCCGATTGAAAGACTTGATGTTAATGGGTGTATAAATATTACTCCTGGAACAGGCACATCTTGGTCAGGAGAAACATCTAACTCTTATATTAAATTTGCTGGTGGATCTATTGGCAATGATTGGGCAGTTTTAAGACAAATTGGTAGTAGTAATGCAATTCATTTATCATTAGATTTCCACGATGATAATAATGAAACCGGATTTTCGATTAGGGATTGTCATTCTACCGCATCTGGAGATCCAGTTTATACTCGTTTTATGGTAAAAAGAGGTGGTAATGTTGGTATTGGTACTACTAATCCAGGTGGTATATTACATCTTTGTAGTGGAACATCTGGTGATTGTAAATTAATTTTACATGCAGATACAGATAATAATGATGAAAATGATAATCCAATAATTCTATTTAGACAAGATGGGGGATGGGATTGGTCTGCTATTGGCCAAGAAGATAATAAGTTCGTTTTATCTAATAGTGTAAGTTCAGGAGGTATTTTATTTAAAACTGGAACAACTTATGGTTATACTAATGCGACTGAAAGAATGAGAATTGATGGTTCTGGTAATGTTGGTATTGGTACTAATAATCCAGGATATACATTAGATGTTAATGGTGATGCATATATTAGAGGTAATTCTTTATGGCTTAAAGGTGCAGGTGATGATGCTGCTCAAAGACTGAGACTTCATCATAGTGGTTCTGATGCTTATATTGATTGGGAAACTGGTAGATTAGCTGTCAGATCTGACACAACTGAAGTTTTTAGTATACTTGCTAATGGTAACGTTGGTATTGGTAATATTAATCCTTTAGCAAAATTACATATCGAATCTACTACAGATTTGTTATATTTAGATAACGGAAGAGCTTGGAAATTTCATACAAATGGTTCATCTGGTGCTTCAACTGCCTTGCATTTAAGTTCAACCATCGGCGGTAAAAATTTTATAATTGATTACAATGGAGGCAATAAAATGGCTCGTTTTTACGCTGTGGACACTGTCGATGATATTAGAGTATATTTATGTGAAGATGGTGGAAGAGTTTGTATTGGAGCAAATACACAGAACCCTGCCGCTAAATTGTGGGTTGAAGGAACTGGGAGCGGATCTGGTAATAATACTTATGGATATTTAAATCCTAGTGGATCTGGGACTTATACTGCAAGTGGTATTGCCTATTCCATTGGTTGCTCTGGTCGAATGAGAAGTACTGAATTTAATGCTATTTCTGATGAAAGAAAGAAAAAAGATTTTGTAGAAATATCAGATAATACAGCACTTGATTTAGTTAATCAATTAAAAGTTTATAATTACAAATGGAAAGGGGAATTAGACGATATTACATTAAAAACTGGTGTAAAAGCACAAGAGGTAGAAGCAATTTATCCAAGTTGTATAACACAAATAGAAGAAGTAGTTCCATCAATTTTAGAAGAAGTTGTTTATAATAATAAGAAATTTAACTTAACAGATGTGAGTGGTTTGGCTATTGGGGATAAATTAAAAATCTTTTATAACGATAAAGTGAATCTTAAGGAGAAAGAATTACAAGCAATAATTGTTAATATAATTGGCAATGAAGTTGAAATTGATCAAGAAATAAAAGATGACGATGATAAAATATATGTTTATGGTAAATTTTATAATGATGTAAGAACTATTGATTACAACAGTTTAAATATGTTATCCATTGGGGCAATAAAATCTTTAGTAACAAAGAATAATGTATTAGAAAATAAAGTAGCAACATTAGAAACTGAATTAGCAGCAATTAAAGCACATTTAGGATTATAGTCATCGAAGATGAGCGTATCGGGAGCCCGATAGGGCTTCATAGCCACCACTAAAGGTGGTGAGCGTGTCCGCTTCGCGACCCTTGGTCCGCTTCGCGACCCTTGGTCCGCTTGGCGATAATTTACTTATTTTGTTAAAGAACTACTAATTTTTTCATAATTTATATAATTTAATAGTAATAATATTGTAAGAAATTATATAAATATTCCGTTCATTTTTATAAATATATCGTTTAATTATATTTATGAAACTGAATAATAAAAACATTATCTTTATTGGTATGCCTAGTGTAGGTAAAAGTTATTGGGGAAAAATCATAAGTGATATATATAATATAAATTTTATAGATGGCGACACACTTATGGAAGATAATTATGGTAAAAAATTGGGTATAATTTTAAAAGAATTAGGGGAAGAGAAATTTTGTAAATATGAGGAAGAAATTCTTTGTAATTTAAAGTGTTGTAATACAATTATTTCGCCTGGTGGTAGTGTTATTTATAGTGATAAAATAATAAATCATTTTAAAAAACTAAATAGTATAATAATTTATCTTCATCTGGATATAGAAACATTAAGGAATAGATTAGGCGATTTAAAGAAAAGAGGAGTTGTTATAAAGCCTGGAATGACATTTAATGATTTATTTAAAGAGAGGAGTAAATTATATAAAAAATATAGCGATTATAAGGTAGATTGTACAAATAAAAATTATGATGAGATATTAAGTGAAATTAAACATATTATTTCAAGATAGTAAATAAAATTCTCTTTCTCTAAATAATTCATATTGTAACGGTTAGAACGGTAGTCTAATATCTACACTAAACTTCTTATAGTGTAACATATCAAATTTGTCGTAAATATCGTCATTTTGATTAACGATGTCATTATCCAAATATATATATAATTAAAATAGAAATATATAACAAAATTATAATATTTAAATTATATAATATAATTTTGCATAAATGGTTACAAAATTAAAATTTGATCAAAAAAGAAGAATTGACAAATCATTGAATGAAAGATTTTTTTTGGTTGATTATTCGGATATAGCTAATAAATTATGTTTTAATATTTGTGGTACAACTGGAAATATTTATAAAATAACTATAAATACAAATTATAAGAATATATCTTGTAATTGTCCAGATAATATTCGTTGTAGGCAGTTAAAATGTTTATGTAAGCATTGTTGTTTTGTTTTACTAAAAGTATTAAAAGTCTATATAGTAAATTCTGAGGATTATCTAATAAATCGTTTTTCAAATAGAGTAGCAGATTTATTTGAAACTTTAAAATTTAGTGAAAATATTAATATTAATATAATAAATTCTTATGAAAATTTATTACAAAATTTAGATTCTAGTAATTATGATGATAAAATAACGGAGAGATACATTCTTTTACGAGGCAAATATAAGGACGTATTTCATAATAGTAAGAGAGAATTAGATGTAAATGATAATTGTCCTATTTGTTTATGTGAATTTAAGAATAAGGAATTAGTTATAAATTGTCCGTCTTGTCATAATTATATTCATAAATCATGTATAGAAGATTGGATAAAAGTAAAGGCAAATTGTCCAATGTGTCGTAGTAAATCATTTTCTAATTATATTGAAAAGCAATATATAAATCTTTCTACATAATATATATTGTGATGGTTAATTATAGAAAATTTAAGTTAAAAAATGGTATGGAGGTAGTATTTTCTGACATACCTCATCGTGAAGATATAGGTATTCATATTGTATGTAGAGTAGGTTCAAATTATGAAATAAAGGAATTGAATGGTATGTCTCATTTTTTAGAGCACATGTGTTTTAAGGGTACATCAAATCGCAATAAATTAAAAATAATAGAAGATTTTGCAAAGATTGGAGCAACTTATAATGCTGCAACCAGTGATGATTATACAACATATTATGGTATATCTCATAAAAGGTATTGGAAAAAATTATTAAATATAATTTTGGACATATATTTAAATTCTACATTTCCAAAAGAAGAGATTGATTTAGAAAGGAATGTAGTTATAGAAGAAATGAATATGTATAACAATGATGAAGAGCATGTATTACATAGTAATTTACTAGAGAAGTTATATGGTGATCAACCAGCTGGTAGAACTATTTTAGGTTTAAAACGAAATGTAAGAAGATTTAAGAGAGATGATTTGGTAGAGTTTAAAAAGAAATATTATACACCAAATAATAGTTTTATAATGATTATAGGCAATTTAGAAAATAATATGAATGATATTTTGTCAATAATAAAGGAAAACGTTAGTAAATTAAAAAGGGGAAAGAAGAACAAGGTTCTTACAACTTATGATAAACAGAAAGGTATACGTTTTCGTTTTTTACATCAATATATACCACAATCAACTTTACAATTTGTATTTAGGGCAGGTAAAGCAGAAAATGAATCTATTTTTAAATATGAGTTATTATCAACAATAATTGGTGGTGGTCCAAATTCTCGTTTATATAAATTATTAAGAGAAGAGAAAGGTTTATCATATCATTCATCAGCACATTTAGAATATTCTGCTGACCATGGTTTTATGACGATAGAAGTTGGTGTAGATAATGAAAAAATGTTAGAAACAATTACAATTGTAATGAATATGTTAAAGGATTTAAAAAAAAATTTAATTTCTGATAAAGAACTTAAATTAGCAAAAAAACTTTTAAATACTCAGGAAGAATTGTTATTAGAAACACATGAGGATTATTCAAATTATTTAGAAAAGTATTTGGTATATCAAAAAAAGATAGAAAAATTGCCGGCTCGTATTAAAAAGAGAAATAGTGTAACAACACGTCAATTATTAAATCTAACAAAACGTTTTTTTGTAAATTCAAAATTTGTGTTTGTTTATTTAGGTCCAAAAACTAAGACAAAAAAAATAGAAAAAGCATTAACGTTCTAACCAATCCAAATAATTTTTTTCATATATATTATTAGAATTATCAATATTGGTAAAATCTAAATTTTTAGGTAATTTATCTTTATCAATAAACTCATATAATATATTTTCTTCTCCTGTTTTAAGTATATGAATTTTTTCTCGTGTTTTTATTGGTATTAACGGTTTAATTAAAGACCACATAGTATTAAAAACAAATGGTGCATTAATAATAAACATTTTATATATAGTTTCCGGATAATATGTATTTCCAATATTTATAATATTTTTGATATATACATAAACTTCTTTTGATAGACTTCTAAATGAACATCCTTTAAGATCAATAATAGATAATGTTTGAGTAATATTTAATTTACTTTTATTAGATAAGGATTCGTATAAATGAGTAAACATATATTCACTATTTTGAATATATATATTAGTCATTAATTCAATTGTTGTAATTTTCATTAATTTTTTCATATTAATAATACCTGGACATTCAATATAAACAGGATGACCATATTTATCAAGTGTTAGCCAATAAGATGGAAATAATTTTTTTATTTTTTTTATTTCTGATATGTTAATTTCAGTAATTGGTATGTTTTTACGCCAAGTATTCACATTTATAAACATTATAAGTGCTTTATCAATATCTAAATCTCTCGCAATTAAGAATCGTGATAAGTTACAGTCTAATAATATAATTGGATCAATTTCTTCCTTTTCTTTATTTTGATAAAACTTAAAAATAGAACTTTTAAATTGAGATATTAAATCTTTCATATCATTATTTGACATCTGGAATATATATTAAGATAATAATTTAAATTTCAATTTTTTACTGATTTAATCCATTTATCGACAATTTTATTACTTTTATAGTCTCGCCAACGAATAATATTATTTGTTTCACTCATTTGACCTTTATATACTTTCATTCGTCCATTTTTTTTTAAAACTATAAAAATTCCATGTTTAGCATTATTTGAATCTACTTTAATTTTCCAAATCTGTGCATCTTCTTTTTTTTTTTGTTTTAAAGTATTAAAATTTTGTTGTATTAGTGAAATGGATGTATTATTCCAATCTGATTTTTTATTTTGAATTTTCCATTCACCTGTCCAATGTTGGATAAGTTCACTACTCATTATAAATAAGTAATATATTGATTTGAATTAAATAAATATGTTCAATTTTAAATTTATTAAACAATTAAATATAAAAATAATAATTATAATTAGTAAAGTACAAAGAATATAAATGTTGCCTGATAATTTAAAAATTAAAGATTTTACTCTTATAAAAATCTTGGGAACTGGTTCATTCTCAGTTGTTTATTTAGCTAGGTATAATGATAATGGACTTTTATATGCTTTAAAAAAAATTCATAAAACAAAATATGGTGAAACTGTAAAAAGGGAGGTAGAAATAATGCAAAGATTAAAACACCCATTTATAGTTAATGTTGAAGGTTTTTTTGAAACAAAAAATCATTTCTTTATAGTTTCTGAATATATAGATGGTATAGAATTATTCTATTTTTTAAAAAATATTAAAAAAAATAATCCAAATATTTTTACAAAAAATAATTATCATCTCACTAAATTTATAATTTCTCAAATTATTTTAGCATTGGAATTTATGCATAACAATGATTTCGTCCATTTGGATATAAAGCCAGAAAATATTTTAATTAATAAATTTGGATATATTAAAATAGTAGATTTTGGATTTGCTCGCAGATTAAATAAAAATATTAAAAATGAATATCATATTTTATATCGTAGTGATAAAATAGAAGGAACAATTGAATATTTATCTCCAGAAATGTTAAGGAAATATTATGGAAAATGTTCAGATATATGGGCAGTAGGTATATTATTAGTTGAATTATCATATGATAGACCTATTTTTGAAAATATGAATAAGGATGTAATTTTGAATACAATTCAAAAATGTGAAATAAAAAATATAATACCAAATAATTTATCAATTGTGTTAAGAAATTTGTTAGAAAATATTTTCAAATATCCAAAAAAAAGATATACAATAATTAATATTAAAAGTCATAAATTTTTTAAAAATCATGATTGGGTAAATATACTTATGAGAAAAGATAAAGTATCAAATGTAGAATTGCCTATTATATTTAAGAGTAAAAGTGATAGTGAGAATGATATTAAGGAAGAATACCTTTTTAATAAATTAAGTTAATTTTATACAAATTCAAGTGGTTTCCCATGTGGACAATATATTAATTTATATTTGTTATAAATTTTTTTTAATTCATTTATGTATAAATTATGATAATAATCTATGATAATTTGTCTTAAATTTTGTATTTCTATTTTTGGACAATGAATCGGCTTACCAATAATAGTATTTATAGGTTTTCTTCTAGGTAAAAATCCAAATTTAAAAAAAATACCAGTTCCATAAAAGAATGGTATTGCAAATCCTAATTTTTGTTGGAAATTTTTTTGTATAATTCGCAGAAGTGAATCCGAATTATATATAATTTGATTATAACTATCATTTTGACCAAAACTATAAACAGGGACCAATGATGCCCCATTCAATAATGCTAATTTAATAAATCCTTTTCTATTTTTGAGAGTTAATTTTGTTGATTCTGGATATGCATTTAAACTTTCTTTTGCTCCCCCTAAAATAATAACACAACTTGATCCAGGTCCATTTTTTAATATTTTATTAATTGATTCTTTTGAAGCATCAGTAATTCCAAAAAAACTTAAATATATGTTATAAAATGGAATAAAAAATTGTGTTCTTAGTGTTACTAAATGTGGTTTAATACCGGGATATAAATTATCAAATTTATTTGCATTTGTTCCAAAATTAATAATAGCTCCAAAAGGTAAGATTCCATGAGGATGATATCCAAAAATATAATTACGATTTTTATCTAATATTGCTGTTTGTTTTAATGAAATAGGAAAATAATCTTTAAACCATTTCCAAATAGTTAAATTTCTAATATATGTATTTAATGAATGTGGATTTATATTATCTTGTCTCCAAAATGAATATGTAGCTAAAATAAGATATACTGAAAGATAATATATTGATAAATATCTTAAACATAAGAAATTTATATATAAAAAAATCCAGGGAATCAATAAATATAAAAAAATACTTAATATTTGTCTTTTTTTGTATATAGGAACAATAATTTTTGATGTCAATTTATCACGTGTTTTAATTGTAAGTAAATTTTCAGTTTGTTTTATTAATTCTGTTTTTTTTAAATTTGGGCAACTAAATGAATGTTTCATTATAATGAATTTTTAATTTTAAATTATAATCATATTGTTAATATAATTTAAAATTGAAATTAATAATTTATATAGTAATATGTCTATATCTGATGCCTATATAGAAATAATTATATTATACAGCATAATTTTTATTATTTGTGTAATATGTTGTATAAGATTTTATTATCAATGTAAATATAATGATAATGATAATGATAATGATAATGATAATGATAATGATAATGATGAAATACCAACACCTGTATTACCAATGCCAACAATACATGAAGGTGTTGAATTAACAGAAATAGTTGAAATACCAACACCTATATTACCAACAATACATGAAGTTGTTGAATTAACAGAAATAGATATTACAAAATATGATGAAATACAAATTATAGAAGAAAAAGAAGAAATAGAAATATAATGGACTGGATATTTTCTTTTTTATTATAAAAAAACTTAAATTAAGCAAGATTATTATATATTAATTTTTTTAAACGTTCTACCATATGTGAGTTATTAATATTACAATCTACAGCGTGAAGATGATTATCCATTCTTCTACATATTCTTTGAATATTTCTATGATCACTAAATGTATAATCCCATCTTGTGTGATAGGGTTCAAGAAGTGGTGTTTTTGTTTTAGCTTCTTTACTGTAATTATAAATAAAATATGACATTAATTGTAATTGTTCTGTATTATTTAGAATGATATTATATCCTTTCATCCATTTATCAAGAATAATTCCCAATGGATTTTTTTTGCCTTTAAACCATTTATAGTCAGGACAATATCCAGACATTGCTGCACATACAAAACTGGGATACATATATAATTTTTCTCCAGTATATGCTGCTCTGACAATAGGCATATGATATAGTCCAATTTTACCTAAAGTATTACAATAGATATCAATTGAACGGAAATATTTTTCGTTTAATGGTGTATCAATTGCCATTTTATAAATTTTGGCACTATATCTGGATGATTTATTCATATGTTCGTCTACCATTTTACATTTAATAAAATGTGTTTCGCCTGTCATAAACAAACTCATTTCTTGTTTGTATCCACAATGGTTACATTTACATGATACAATATTTTCATTTGTTTTTGAATCTGTTTCCATCACTTTAGAAAAATCTTTAAGTTCATCTATATTAGTAACATATTTAGTAATGTTCGCACACAATGTAACTGTTGTTTTACTTCGTTTAAATAATCCAGTAAGAGATTTCTCTTTTTGTTTGTAAATATCTAAAAGGCGACGTTGTAATAGTGGTAACAATTCCGCAGTAGTACAAATATCAACATCTGATTTTGCATAATTTTTATCAATATATTTTTTAAAATCTTGAATATTTTCACCACATTTGTTATAATGAGCTAAACATGCTGTAATACAAGAACCTGATACTAAACATTTTCCATTCATCCAATCAAAATTTTTGAATAAACCACGAGTAAAGATATCAAATCTTTCTCTAAATTCTTCTAATGTATTTAATCTATATCCTGTTCGTTTGCCATCAAAATCTTTTGGCAATGAAGGAATATTACCACATTTGCGTCGTCGTAATGGTATGAATAAATCTTTTGGATCTTTATTTCTACAAGAATAAAGCGAACGTGCCTTTTCCGGTTGAATAAACATACCACTTTTAATTTTATTTAAAAGTGGTATATCATCATCTGTATACATAAAAGTATCGTGTTCGTCAGTATAATTGCGAAATGTATGTTCCGAAACTTTTAATATCGCACTACATTCTTCAACATAACTAGCATATATAGCAGACCATATTGAATCAAAATTAATTTTAATTCCTACTTTTTTAAAAATTTCTAAATTACGTAAAGCAAACATATAATGTTTATGTGAAGTAAATAAACGATTTATAATCATATTGATCATAAATATAATATCAATTTGTGTAATAACTTCATTTTTATTATCTGAATAATTTTTCGGACAATATTTATAAATTTTAATTAAATTTGCTATAATATCTAAAATTTGATTAAATTCATTTTGGTATTTATTATTTCTGCTAATTTTTACTTTAATTTTTCTGTCAATAAAATCAGGTGTAGTTTCATTCTCATTTCTTTTGATTTTTCTAAATTTTTGATGGAAATCATAGTTTCTTTCGTCAAACAAAATTGTATTATTTGTAATTCCAGTATGATGTGAATCATAATCTTCATCTGAAAGTGCTTCTAAACGTTCCATAATAAATTGATCGCTATTAATACATTGTCTAATAGTATCGAAATTAAATTTCCTTTTTTTATATCTAGAATGACTATCAGTATTTGAAAATAATGAAGTATCACCTTCGTTATCAAATATTTTGTCTAAAATTGTTTTTTTAACATTAATTAAATCAAAAATAGTTATTGGACAACAAAAAAAATCTTTTTGTGCTAATACTATTGATAAACTATCAATATTTTTGGGTTTAGTTAAAAATAATTTATAACTTTCAAAATTTTCTTTATCACAAATTAAAACAATTTTTGTTGATATTGGGTTACAATTTTTAGGTGTATATTTCATTAATTTTTTATGAAATCCATAATCAATAAAAGAAAAATTATTTAAGATAAAACTTGGTGGATTTTTAACATCTGCTAATACAACTGTTAGTAAATCATCAATTTCTACAATTTCTTTGTAAGTTTTATTAATAAAAGTATTATTACCCGGAGGTAATGAATGAAAAATATTTTCGGTTTCATTATAATAAGAAGAAGTATCTTCTGTTATATTATTATCAAGGCTTGTAATTTGATCATAAGTTGATAACTCATCATCATCCAAACTTTTATATTCTATCTCTTTGTTAATCGACATAATAATTGTTAAGTGTCTTTAATTATTATTTGTTGATTAAAGTCGATATAAATCAATTTTAAAATTTAATTACGGGGAACAACGTATGTTAATGTAAAACCAAATTTATGTTCTTTACAATTTGATAAATGATTTATAATTTCTTGTTCTTCAGTTTTTGACATTTCTTTAGACCATTTATAATTATAAATAGAAACTTCAGAATGTTTACATTCTTTATAAGATACATCAGATATTACTTTATTTAAATAATACCATAATGGATTTTGTGGTATAGGTGTATAATCTCTTTCAAGCAAATAATCTACATTATCAAAAGAATTTGATCTAGCTTTAAGATAAGAAGACATACAACCTTTTTTATAGACCATAATTCCTTTTCCTCCTTTTTTTCTAAAAAACCGAAACATTGGAATATCACTAAATCCATCACCGAGAACTATAAATTTATTATGTGGAATGACATAATCATTACCTGTAAATTTTTTATCTCTATTTAATTTCCCCCCTTTAGCAATTTCATAAGCAATTTCTGTTTTAGAATAATCTTCAATGACAGAAATAACTTCAAACATATGTTTTTTTTTATTATCTATTTCAATAATAGTTTCACTTATTTCTGCTGAATAGATACCATCAATTGGATTTTGTTTAATATTATTTGTTTCCATATATCCATCAATTGCTCCACGAATTAATGTTTTTAGACCAACACTTACAACAAATATATGAACATCTATTCCTTTATTTTTCCAATCTTCTTTAAGTTTAGTAAAACATTCTAAACAACCTGTAGTCATTTTTATTTGTTTTCCAAGTTCATATAATTTTTCTAAAGTTAAATCTTCTAATGGAAATCCTTCTTGTTTATCGCATAATAGTTGTCCTAACCAGGTAATTCCATTTTGAATACGAGAAGTTTTATCATGTGCTAAAATTTCATCTCGTTTTACATGAAGTATTTTAAAAAAATCACCAGGTTGTTTAAATGAAAAAGTGGAATCAAATTTTCTATAATGTTCTAAGATTTTTGGACTATTGTAAAATTTCTTATATTGTTCTAGATAATGATTAACGAGAGGTATCTGTTGATATTCTTCAGTTAATGTTAAATCAAAATCCGCAAATATAGCAACTTTTTTTAACATTTTATTATTTTTTATTTAATATGAATAAAAAAAATTCAATTTTTTTTATTTTCATTAATATAAATGGAAGTTCCAACTAAATGTTTTATTCTAGTAATTGGAGCAGGACCTAATGGTTTGTATGCTTTATCTAAATTAAAGAGTCAATTTCCAAATAAGAAAATTATAGGAATTGATAAAGGGGATATCTGTAATAATTATTATGATTATCCAAACATTGAATTTCATTCAACATTTGATGAAATATGTTTTGAAGATTACGATTATAATAAAATAGATAAAAATGCTCGAATAGATACATTAGATGTATTAAATTATTGTTTAAAATATAAGAACAATAAAAATTTAGAAATTTATGAAAATTTAGAAATGATTGACATACAAAAAAATGAAAATAATACATATGATGTTAAAGTATCAAATTCTTCAAGAATTATTAGTATTACTTCAAAACATATACTTTTGTGTACTGGAATTTATTATACTCCAGTATATCTTGGAATTCAAGGAGAAAAAACAAACCCAAATATATCACATTATATTTTTGATATGGAAGAAATTAATCAAAATATTATAGTTGTAGGCAATGGTAATTCTGCTGCTGATTGTATAATCGGTTTATTACCTACTAATAAAATTCATTGGGTTATTAAAAATGATACTGAATTTAATCCTAAATTATCAGAATTTATGAAAAATAAATTAAAAAAAGTTTTAGAAAAATATAAAGATAATATTACTATTTATTACAATTCAATAGTAATTGATTGTTTTGACAATAAATTTTATTTTAAGAATAAAAATAACGAGTATTTAATTGAATTTGATAAATGTTATTTATTGACAGGATATAGGATAAATACAAAATTTTTTAGTAAAATGGGATTTTCATTTATTAAAAATTGTTTTAATTATAGTTCAATAACAATGGAAACTAATTTAAAAAATATATATGTTTTTGGACATTTATCTTGTCAATGGTGTGGCAAAACAAATACAGTTGAAGAAAAACTTTTAAAAGATAATAGTCTTAAAAATATAACAAAAATTTTGAATTCAATTCAAATTAAAAATAAAGATTATTAAATATATGAATAAGAATAAAAAAAATTTTGGCTTACGAATTAGTAGTTTCGATATTGATAAGATTTGTAATCAAAGAAGTTTATTTATAATCTTACAAGAAAAAAATCTATATGAATTTAGATATATTATTTGGAATTATATTCAAATATATAAATGTGGAGATGGTTCTTTATTAAATTGCATTAATGCCTGTAATGATAAAACAATAGCAATGTCATATGTTACACAATCCGAAAATATATGTCAAAAGAAATTTTTATGTTATAATTGTATGATACATCTGATGTGTAATGTAAATTGTTATACTGATAATTCTTAATGTGAAATTAAATCTAGTGAATTTTTTATTAACTGATTACATGGAATTAATTTAGAATAAAATTCAATAACTTTTGGATGTGTTTTTAAGCTCTGTTCATGAAAATTAATAATAGACAATCCGTCTAGTGTTCTTACTCTAGATAAAGCGACATATGCTTGTCCGACTTCAAAAATTGATAGACCAAGATCAATTTCTGCATAATCAATACTTGATCCTTGGGATTTGTGAATACTCATTGCCCATGCTAATCGTAATGGTAGTTGTTGTTTTGTAACAACAACTTCATCATTTTTGTTATATTCCCATAAATGTGGTAATATAACAATTTCTCTACCATCAAGTAGACGTACTTTTGGAGATTCTCCAATAAATTCTGTAACAATTCCTCTCGAACCATTCACAATTTTTTCTGTTAAATTATTAGCAATTATCATAACTTGAGAACCAATTGAAATTATTAGATTATCAATACATTGGCAATTCTTATCCATCATATTTTTTAAATATTTTTCATTTAAATTTTTTAGATTTTTAACAACTTTTGTTTTAGATTTATATGTTTTATGAACGTTATCTTCATTTATTAATATTTGTAATCTATCATTATTAATAATATTTACATGATGTTTTAATGAATATAATCTAGTTGGTTCAATATTGTAATCATTTTTTAATTTAACTCCAACACGACTTTTTAAAATATCAATTGTTTGTGAAGTTACTTTTCCTAATCGAATTTCATTTAAACATTGTTGAAATATTTTGTTCTTTTGTCGAACAATTTCTGTAAGATATAAAGTTTTATCAATACATTTATTCCATTTGCTAGTTTCAAAACAAAATTTAAGTGATTTAACTGCTGGTAATTGAGCAAAATCGCCACTTAAAATTATTTGAATTCCTCCAAATGGAATATCATTTCCTTTCATTACTCTCGCAATTTTTTCTATTTTTTTGAATAAAATTGGATTTAGCATTGAAATTTCATCAATTACTAATACTTTAATAAATTTCCAACGCATTTTTGTAGCATATTTTTTATTAATTTTTTTCAAAAGTCTGTTAACACTTTCTTCGCCAAATCCCACTCCAGCAAATGAGTGAAGTGTAATTCCATTAATTAATAATGCAGATATACCAGTAGTACTTGTTACAGCAACTGCTTTTGGATTGGATTTATATTTTATTTTCGCCCATTTAACAAAAATATCAATTATAAATGACTTACCAACTCCACCAGGTCCTGTTAGAAAACAATTATATCCCATTTTCATTTGCTGTAATGCATAAGCTTGTTGAATATTTAACTGAATATAACTCATTTAAATTAAATTTATTGAAATTTATTGTTTAATTTCAATTTTATATTTAAATTAATAGCATTATGCTTTCCAGTAATCAATATAAACTTTACTTGAAGAATTAAATAAAATATCATTAAATAATAAATTTATCCATTCCATTTGTTTTACATAAACATCAAATGATGATGGTAATTTTCTTGATTTATGTCTTAAATGTTTAGCTCTTGAAAGTTTATAATTCATAAATAAAACTTTTTGAACTTTTAGAGAAGTTAATTGTTCTTGTAAATAATAACTTTGATCCAAGATATGTAGAAGATATCCAATTTTGATACGTCGTAGAATACAAAAATCACAATCGCGAGAACAATAACATGTATCATCTAATTTCATTCTCATTGCCCATCTGTGAAAATAATTACGAATAATATTTATTATAATTTTTAAACTTTGTGGATAAGAATATGAATTTATTTTATATTTTTCATGTTTTTTTGAAATTAAAATAATTAAATCTTCAATATCATCTTCAGATGGTTTGTATCTTTTTAAAAAGTTTATTAAACTACATTTAAAATATACAATATTTTCATTACAACAAAATTTATATTTTACAAAAAGTTTATGATTTTCAGCAATATTTTCGCCTGTATGACTGAATTTTAAAATTAATTTTAACATATCATTTGGTAAATAATTTAAATAATTTTTATCAGATTGTGGATTTATACGTCGCTTTTTAGATATAGGGCATAGATTTTGAATAAAACTTGGTAATAATCTTCTTTTACGTGAATTATTATAATCTCTATTTTCCATTTTAGAAAATTCTATTTAAATTTTAATTTATTAAATCTATTTTAATAAATTAAAATTTTGGTTAAAATATTGGAATTAAATTTCAATAATTTCTTTTTCTGAATTTTGTTGAGTTTTTTCTTTTCTTTCTTTTTTCTCTTCTTCTTTTTTCAAAAGTTCTTTATATTTTTCATTTAGGTAGTCCTCTTTTTCTTTTTCTTCTTCTTCTTCTCTTTTACGTTTTTCTTCCTCAGTTTCATCATCTTCTACATAGTTTTGATTTTCATTATTCGTATTATTACTATAATATGATTGATTATTATAATAAAAATAATCATCGAATTCGTCATCAGAGGAATTCAAATAGTTAGAATGATGATAATGTTTATCTGAAAATCTATATGCAAAACGAATAAATACATTATAGCTAACATTACAATGTGTACGGACGAAAAAGGTATCATATAAATTTGCTAAATCTTTTCTATGACGATATGACCATGAATCAAAAGACATATCAGACGATTTTTTATTTAAATCAAACATAACTTATGTTTATAGTATAATATATATTAATAGTGTAAGATGTGTATATTATTATTAATATATATTAATTGTTATAATATTTTACGCATATTTATATCTGTTTACATAATGGACAAGTAAAATTAACATCAAACCATTTATTAATACAATCTAGATGAAATAAATGATTACATCGAATTTTTGCTAATACCATAGAATCTCTGAAAATTTCTAAACAAATTGGGCATTTTTCATCTACATCACCAGAATCATAATTAATTTTAGTTAGCACATGTTCAGCAAGAATATCTCTTACCCATTTTCTTATTTCATTTTGTTGTTGTTCGGTTTCAGATGTACACCATCTCCATGATACTTGTTGTTTAACTCTATTTATTTTTGCTCGTATTAATTTACAATTTGTTTTCATTAATTTTATATCAGTATCATCTAAAGGTGGAATTGGAATATTTAATTTTTCACATAATAATAATATTTTTGGTAAATTTTTTGCTTTATATGCTTTATTTGCTTCAAGAAATAAAGCATTTAATTCCGCATCATTGCTACGATCTGGATGTGTTTTATATGTAATTTTTCTGTATAATCTATTTAAAATATCTGATGATATATCAGATAATTCTTTTTCTTCATCTAAAATATCTTCTTCTTGTTCTTCAGAATTTTCTTTTTGATCGTCAAAAGGATTTAAACCATCTGGAATTAAATCATTTAAAAATTTCTCAACATATTGTTCTGATAAAAGTGAAACTTCTTCTTGTTCCATATCAAGATATTGAAATTCAAGCATCATACGCCTCCTTTTTAATAAATTTAAATTTTGATTTTCTATATTTTCCATTTATATATAAATTATTAATTATATATAAATTTTATTAAAATAACCAGTCATATTTATGTTCTTTCATCTGCTACATTTTCACTTTTATCCCCAAAACGATTTAAATAGATATATACATCAGTTCCAACTCCTTCGACTGGCGATACAGTCATATCACCACCAAAATATCTAGCATATATACGAGATAATCCTAATCCATGTCCATATCCAGCAATTTTTATTCCTCTATTTTCATGATTTTCATTAGCGGTTGTAAAAGAAAAACTAAAAATATTTTCTAAAACTTCACGAGAAAATCCTCCTCCATTATCTGAAATTTTAATAATAAAATCATTTTTTGATACACTTGTTTGAATTTTGATTGGTTTAGTACAATCATTAAATTCTGCTGTAGCACGACCTGCATTTTTCAAAACTTCAAATACAATATAGTATAAATGAGAAGGAATATATAAAAATTCATAATCTGATTTAGCCAAATCTAATTCTATTTCTAAATCTTTATAGAAAACATTGTCTACTATCATTTTAACATCTTCTACAGCATGTTTTATTACTTTATGTGGATCACATTTTATATCTATTACACCAACAGTTGTTTCAGATAAACTATCTTTTTGAACATCAACATGTTGCCCAATTAAAAAACGAATTCCTATACGAGAACTATAAAAATGTTCTAATGTTTTATCTATAATGATTATTTCATCTTTTGAAATAGATTTATTACCATGTTTTTCTCTATAAGGTTCCAAAGCATTGGAAATATCCAGCTCTAAGTCTTTATGTTCTATTTTAATATTTGAAATTAGTTCTGTAAAGCTATTTGATTCTTCTGTTGAATTCGGTTCAGGATGAGATGTTATTTTATCAAATGATTTTAAATATAAATCATAAACATTTTGTATTGACGGAGTACTTGATACAGAATATGGTAAATTTTCTAATTCAACTGCTCTTTGTGCTAAACGAACTGGTAATTCTTTATGTAAGAATAAAGATTGTTGCTTTATATTTCCAGGACATTTTTGTTTTCCATAATTACATACATAATTTAATTTAAGTGCTGTAGCATTACGACTAGCATAGTGTCTTACTGTAGATAATAATTTCAACATAGGGATATACATATAAATAATCTACTATATTATATTTATATATTTATATCTAAATTATTTCATTTTTGAAATTTATTATTTTCATTTTCATTTTCATTTTCACTTTTTTTTTGTTCTATAATTCCCATTTCATCATATAGTGGTTTAATACTAGCCCATAAAGGAGAATATTCTGACAAATAATCTCTTTGTAATTGTAATATATCTTTTACATTTTTATTTTTCCAAAATTCTGTCATATCTATTTGATTTTTATTTGTTAAATTTAAACTAGATATTGAATATAGTTTATTTGAATTTAGATTAAAATTTAAACATTTTGTTTTAAGTAGAAATCCACGTCGTAACATTTTAATATATAGCAAGAATTTATATTAAAATATTAAATTCAAATCAATTTTAAAAATGAAATTTACAAAAATAAAGTTAAGAATTATATTTTTAAATATAAGTATATAAATATAAGTATAAAAATGTCAGCCTTAAGAAGAATTGAAAGAGAATTAGTTGAAATTAGAAGGGATCCACCAGTTAATTGTAGTGCTGGTCCCGAACATGATGATATATTTGAATGGAGAGCAACAATTATGGGTCCATCTGAATCTCCATATCAACATGGGGTTTTTTTTTTAAGTGTAAGTTTTCCTCAACAATATCCATTTAAACCACCTAAGGTTAAATTTTTAACAAAAATTTATCATCCAAATATTAATGCTAATGGTAATATTTGTTTGGATATTTTAAAAGAAAATTGGAGTCCAGCTTTAACAATATCTAAAGTATTATTATCAATTTGTTCATTATTATGCGACCCAAATCCTAATGATCCATTAGTTGTTGATATTGCTAGACAATATAAAAATTATTATCCTGAATATGAATTAACTGCTGCTGAGTGGACTAGAAAATATGCTTCGACATAATATATAAAAAATATTATCTTAAAAGTATATAAAAAGATATATGTTTGGAACTTTGATTTCAATTTTACCTTTCTCCTGTCATATAGTTATATGTGCATGTGGTGGGTATTTATTATGGAGATGTGTATCAGATATATTTGAATATAACGATAATATAGTTGAGGAAAATAGAGTAGAAATTAGAGAAGAAATTAGAGAAGTTGAAGAAATTCAACCAATCCAACCAATTGAAGAAATTGCCGATATTGAATTTAATGAAAAAAATGATCCAAAATTGATTATAGATAAAGAAAATGAATCTATATTGCGAGAATATCCAGAAAAAGAAGGATGTGATAACGCGATTATTACAAATTATTCTAATAATATTATTTCTTTTAAAGAAAAAAAAGGGAAATTATTTTTATATGGGATATTTCAAATTAAAGATGATGAAAAGATACATATAAATTGGAAACAATTATATACAAAAATAAATAAAATAAAAATAATTGATATTTGCAGCAATGAATTATATCAAAAATTTTTAAAATATAAAGAATATGATAAGATTCCAATACATCATGTTAAATCATTTAAAAATTATTTTTAAAAAATAAATTAATATTTTTATAATTAAATTGTAAAAATATTAATTTTATTATGAAACTCAAATTATTATATAGTTTATACCATTTCTGTTTCAGGATTTAATGGTTCTTTACACAAATCATAAGCATTACCACCATGTTCAGAAAAATCTAAACCCTTTTTCTCAACTTCTTCCGATACACGAAGTAAATTAAGGCGATTCAAAATAAATGTAAATAATAACATAATACCACCAGACCAAGCACATATAGATAAAACTCCTGCGATTTGCCATCCAAGTAATTCTCCATTACCACCATAAAATACACCATCAGTTGTGTTAAAAAATCCAACTGATAAAACTCCCCATATACCACACATTCCATGAACTGGGAACGCATCAATCGGATCATCTATTTTTAATTTTTGTAATAAATCACTTGATGCTTTATAAATTAATCCACCAATTATTCCAATTAAAAATGAACCGTAATCTGTAACACCATCACAACCAGCAGTTATTGAAACAAGACCAGCAAGAATACCATTACATAACAATCCTACATCATATTTATTATTTGTATTATAATTCATAATGCCATGAACTAAACAAACTGTAATACCAGCAGAAACAGCGGAAATTGTTGTATTCATCATAACAATAAAAACACTTTCTTCATTTTCACCACCAATTGCTAAAACTGAACCACCATTAAAACCATACCATCCCATCCATAAAATAAATGTTCCCAAAACAACAAGTGGAATATTGTGAGCATTAAATTTACTTTGATCAACTTTGTTATCAAAACGACCTTTTCTAGATCCAACTATAATTGCTCCAACTAATCCCGCAATACCACCACATAAATGTACTATACCAGAACCAGCAAAGTCTGTAAAACCACCTTCTGATAACCAATCACCACCCCATGTCCAATGAACTATCCAGGGATAAATCAATAAATTCATTACAATTGTAAGAATTAAATAACCATGAATTGTTGTTCGTTCTGCCATACACCCACTTACAATTGTCATTGTAGTTCCAGCAAATGCCCATTGAAATAACCAATCTCTATAATCAGTCGCAGCATAATCATCGGTATTGAATTTATCTCCTCCAATAAATTCACCTGTTCCATAAGCCATACCATAACCAAGTAACCACCATAAAATTGTTGTTATACAAATATCTATAAAATTTTTGAATAAAATATTTTGGGTATTTTTTCTTCTAACACCACCTGATTCTAACATAGCAAATCCGGCTTGCATCCAAAATACTAAAATAGCGGCAATTCCAATCCATAAGGAATCCAATCCTTGAGATAACTCTTCTAAAGAATATGTCATAATTAAATTTATTATATTTTTTAATACAAAAAATTTGTTAATCTATTTTATAAATTATTATCTATAAATTAGTTTCAAATTCGTGTTCATATAATAATTTGTGGATTATTAATTGAGATGTTCTTCCAACACGTTGAGCTCGACCAATAATTTGAATATTAGTATTTTCATCCATTTTATGAAACATTATAATATTAGTTGTCATTTGTAAATTTAATCCACTACCATAATGTTTAGCATTCAACATTAATACTTTAATATTGCCCAGGGTATAATCTGTTATTAATTTTCTAATAACATCTGTTCGACCACATAATTTTTTCCATGATATGTCATTTTCATCAAATTTATTTATTATTTTTTTAAAAGTATAATCAGAAAAAATTAAAAATTTACCATCTTTATAACTATTTATAATTTGTATTAAATTATTAAGTTTAGTATCATAACTTGAATCACTTTCCAATTTAATGACTTCCGTATTTACACAAGACTTAATTTTTTTTATTTCTAAATAACAACATGGACATTTAGTATCATTTGTTTGATGCTTGTCAATACAATCTTGACAAAATTTTAAATTACAACATTTTAATATACAAAATTTTGCTTTAATTTTATTTAAACATAATAAACAAAGTGAATATTCTAATATATTGTTTTTTAAAGTATTTAATTTAGATTCCTTATCAATTTTATAATTAGTATATCTTTTTAATCTAGATTCATAAACTGATAAATTACAACGAAAAGGTTTGTTTCCATACTTATTTCTATTAGATAAATTAAAGAATTCAGATTGTTTTATTTGAATATTAATACTAATAATTTTTTTAGTAAAATTTTCTATTTGACGTTTTAAACGAATTAATAAGTATTGAAAAATATTTATATTATCTGATTCATAAGAATAATTAGATGAACCTAAATTTTTAATAGCACCATCTATATCTCCAGCATTTAATTTTATTAAAACTATTTGTGAAATAGAATCTTTAATAACACGTAACCATAATGGTGTTGTACATTTAATATCTATATATATTGGTTTTGGAATATTTCCAGTAAAAGATTCCTCAATTGTACAACACTCTGTTTCAATTACTAATGCTCGTTTTAGATATTTATATACTGTATATGTAGTATTATATTCTAAATTTCTAAATGTATTTCTAATAAAACCAATATTTTTGTGTTCCTCTAAACGATCATAAGTTGTTGTTATAAACCATAAAAAATCATAACTTATATTAGAACTATTAGGTAAATTAATTGTATCCGCCTCATCAATTATTACTCTTGACCATTTATAATTAGCACTTTTCTCCGAAATTATTTTGTATTTATTAGCATTACATAATATAATATCATATTCCATAAATAAATCCATATCAATTTTATCTCTTTTGGTTCGTATTGGATAAACCTTTAAACTAGTATTTTCCCGAATATCATTTAACCATTGATAAAATAATGAATGTGGTACAATTATTAAATTTGAAGGTATATATATTTTATGTGCCGCTGACTTATTATTTGATGAAATATCTTCTATTCGCGTATAAGAATTTTCACATATTAAATCTATAGGCGTTTTTTTAATATAATTTACATACGAAAATGCGTATTTATAAATCATCTTTATTACATCTTGAGTAATAACACCTTGTAATAATTGAATCATTTTTTTGTATTTATTTGTATTAATATTCCTTTGACATAATTTAATAATATTTCCATATTTTGTATCAAAATATGGTATTGAAATTGGTGAAATAGAAATTAATGATAAAACACTTAATGTCTTACCAGAACCAACATTATCTGATAAAATTCCTATATTAATATTACTAGTGTGTTTAATATTTCTATTAGTATGCCTTGAATTATATCTTCTTCTTTTATCAATATTCATTTGTATAGTATTATTTAACTCCTTATATATCATTGCATACGTAGTCGATAATTGATGATCTTTTAATTTTATTTTTATATTTTGAGGTTGATTTGTCCAAATTTTTTGAGAATCTTTATTTAATGATATAACATCATCATATTTTTTATAAATATTTAATTGATTTAAGTAATTATTGTTACAAAAATGTTTCAAAAAATTATTAACACTATATAATTTATACCATATTTTATGAGATTTTAAAGATTTTAAAGATTTATTATTATTTTGATTCTTAAAGCGCATATAAAATTCTTGAAATGAAATATCATCACACGAATTGAATAATATATTTAAATAGTTCTCGTCCATGATGTCTTTATTTTTTAAAAAAGAATATTTTTTAAATGTTTGGACACGAGATAACATTTATTATATCTTTGATTATAAATTAAAAATATGATTTGATTTTTAATTTAAAATATTAATATTTTACTAGATATAATATTTAAAAATCATTGAAAAATCCAAAATTATCTTTAGTTATTTTCTTTTCTTTTTTTTTCTTTTTTTCCTTTTTTTCCTTTTTTTTCTTTTTTTCTTTTTTCTCTTTT
>ERZ651768.577-NODE-577-length-27580-cov-109.924917_pt1 | contig 27580 bp, 34 predicted proteins | sample MGYA00514754_ERZ651768 | MGnify/ENA metagenome assembly ERZ651768
TACAACTTAACTTTTCAGACAGTTGATACGGATCTAAATTCTTCTCTGTTTTGCTAACTAATTTTGCCTTGAAGACGAAATGTCGATTTTTTTAAAGTTTGATCATAAACTCAGTCAATTGATGAGAAACAATTGGGATGAAAAAAAGTGATGTAAAAGGTAAATATTTGTTTGGGGATCAATTTCTAGGATTATTTTTAAGATAATCTACAACAAGATCAGGGAAATCAGTAAATATTCCATCTATTTGAACTTCATTGAAAAAAATGTGAAGTAACTCTTCGAAAGACGAAACATATGAAGGTAAACGGTCTGCACGAAATGTATAAGGATGAATTAACAAATCATGTCGACGAGCATTTTCAACTAAATCCGTGATTTGTACTTTTCCTGAAAAGTCAATTCCTGTCACGACCTGATTCATCCATGGCCCTATTCCTTCCGCATATTGAGAAACTTCTTTCATTCCGTTTTTGGATTTTAAATAAGTGAAATCAGTATCTGATAATTTCCATTGGTTCTCCCCAATCAACTGAATGAGTCTAATCTTAGTTTTATGTTCGAAACGTAAAGATTTAAGAGTTTTAGAGTCAAATGACTGTATAAAGATTGGATCAGAAGCTTCTTGATATCCGTGATGATTTAAAAGATTCAACAGTGTCTTTGCGGGGTCGAGCTTATATTTTCGATGAAAGTCGGGAGCTTTTAGTTCAATATAGAGCCCTATATTGTGTCCAAAACTTTTAGACAATCCTTTAACGAGAAGTATCATCTCATCAAGGGTAGGAACTCTAAAGAGTTGGTATTCGATTGGAAAACGCGAAGGAAAGGCGGCATCCTTTGCATTTCGTGAAGATCTTTCATGCACTTTTAGCAATTTTATTTCATTTAAACTGAAATCAACCACATTATACTTATTTTTATTATTTGCTCTATCAGGAAAAACATCTTCAACATTGGTCGTTGCATCAAGGGTCAAGTCGTGCATTACAATTAAATGACCGTCTTTTGTCATGACCACATCCAATTCAAGATAATCCGCTCCTGATGCATAAGCCATCACAGCACCAGAAAACGTGTGTTCAGGGATATAGCCCGAAGCACCGCGATGAGCTATCACTATTTTCTTAGCATTCGCGTTTTGAAAAAAAACACTAAATACAAACAATGTAAGCAACATAATTTTACATAGCATAAACATCACATTCATATTAAATTTCAAGAAATTAGATTAATTATTGATTGATGTAAAAATCTTTTAAAAAGGTTGATTGATCCAATTAGATAATCTACTTAGTTTTTTTCAACTAATTATCATAAACTAGATTATAACCTTTAGGTTAGTAATTAGTAAAAAATTTATAACTTAATTGGATTATATGTAGCTCTGACAAAAATCTGTCATAAGGCATTTTTACACTAATATATTTTTTGGATATTATTTCAGATTGGAGAGTATTCAAACTATGGCTATATCATTTGGTAATGATATTCTTGAGTGATAATTTATAATAAGGGAATATTCCTATCAGACAATGCGTCCAATTAAATCATAAGTGTGGGATTCCGTAATTTCAACATTATTGAAAGTTCCAGGACGAGCAGTCCCATCATTGATATAAACTAACCCGTCTACATCAGGTCCTTGAAATTCACTTCGTCCTTGAAGTAGCAAGTCACTTTCTTCACTAAGGCCATCTACAAGGACTTTCAATTGTTTCCCAATCCAGCTCTTATTTCTACCACTGCTGACTTTTTGTTGTGCTTCCATCAGTTGCTTACGCCGTTCTTGCTTAAGAGAATTTGGAACAGGATCTCCCCATTTTGCTGAACGGATATTATCTTCATGGGAGTATGAAAATACTCCAACATGCATAAAATGTCCTGCTGAAACAAACTCAAGTAATTCCTGGAAATGATCTTCTGTTTCAGTAGGAAAGCCAACAATAAAAGTAGTACGCCAAGCCAAATCCGGAAGATGTTTCTGTATCTCCTGTATTTTATTTTCTATCTGAGCACGGTCTATTTTTCGGTTCATTGCTTTCAAGACTTCATTATTAATATGTTGAAACGGCATATCGAGATACCGGCAAAATCTTTTATCACCTGCAATCACCTCCATCACTTCATCAGTAAAGGAGTTGGGATAGCAGTAAAAAAGACGTATCCAGAAATCCCCTTCTATTTTACTGATGTTTTTTAAAAGTGTTGCCAGTCCAGTACCGTTCTTAAAATCTTTTCCGTAAGATGAAGTGTCTTGCGAAATCAGATTGATTTCCTTCACTCCTTTTTTTGTCAGATTAATGATTTCAGTTACAATAGAGTTGACTGTACGGCTACTGAAATTTCCTCTTAACGCAGGTATGTTGCAAAACGAACACATGTTGGAACAGCCCTCCGCCACTTTAAGGTATGTATAATGACGAGGTGTAGTTTGTATACGGGCCTGTTTTTCAAATTGTCTGTAGTGAGGTTTTTGCTTCAAATTAAGTTTTGTTTGTCCGGTACCCTCATACATTGAGTACACAAGTTCCGGAATCTGTTCAAATCCGTTTGAACCAAACAGTCCATCCAGTTCTGGAATCTGCTCCGCGAGACTGTCCTGGTAACGTTGAGTCAAACAACCTGTTGCGACAAGCTTTTCACAGTTGCCAGTACTTTTGAAATCACTTAGTTCAAGAATCCTGTTGATTGACTCTTCACTTGCTTCTGTAAGAAAAGCACAGGTGTTGACAATAATTACTTCTGCAGAATCCGGAGTCTTTGTCATCTCAAAACCCTGGTTTTGCAGACTGGCCAGCATTATTTCTGAATCAACTTGGTTTTTGGAGCAACCCAATGTTTCCAAATAAATTCGCTTCTTTTCGTGCGAAGGCGATACAGATTCTGCAACAGGACTTGTCATCGTGAACAGTTTTTTTCTAGAAGTACAAATGGTAGGAGTAAAAAAAGACTCCTGTAGAAAAAAGGAGCCTTTAAAGGAGGGATTACTTGAAGGTCAGTCTTTAGTTTTTGTCTCAGGATCCTTTTCTTCAGTTATAACTTTCTCGGAAGTGATCTCAGTTTCTTCCTGTACTGCTTCAGAATCTGCCTGTACCTCCTCTTTTTCAGGTTCTGTTTTAGCTTCATCCTCTGCTGAATCAGTTTCAGTTGTAACAGGTTCTTCCTTTTTTGTATCAGCATCAAGTTGTTCTTCCGGAACAGTCTCTGTCTGAATATTCTCTTCCGGTTTTTGCTTTGCTGCCGGTTCTATTTGAACAGATTCTACAGGTGATTCTTCTTTTGAAGTTTCATTCTCAACTTGAGATATTTCTTTCTTCGTTTCTACTTCTTCACCTTCGGCCAAAGTAGGTTCCGCTTCTATAGGTTTAACTGATTCGTCAATTTTTTCTGAAGATGAGTTCTCAGTCCGGATTTCTTCACTTACCTCCTTTAAAACAGGGCTTTCCTTTTTCTTGGCTTTTTTCTTTTTACCTGACTGAGATTTAAGTTCGCTTAATCGGTCGGTTTCACTTCCAAGCAACTGTACAATCGCCATTTCAGAGTTGTCACCAAGTCTGTTTTTACCCAATTTGATAATTCGGCAATAACCACCTTGTCGATCTTTGTAGCGCTCAGCCAATTCTTCAAAAAGCTGTGTCATTGCTTCTTTGCTTTTCACAAAACTCAATGCTTGACGGCGAGCATGCAGACTGCCCTGCTTTCCCCAGCCTATCATTTTTTCAAGAGGCTTGCGTACCTCTTTTGCCCTGGCAAGAGTGCAGGTAATCTGGCCATATTCCAGGATAGATGTAACCATATTCCGCATCATTGCACGGCGATGTGCCGTTGTAACTCCTAAACGGTTTCCAGCTTTTAAATGTCGCATCGTATTATTGAGCCCTAATTTGTGTGTGGATTATTCATTGGATCAAAATTTTCCAGTTCTGTTCCCAATGATAAGCCCATTTCTGTCAAGATTACTTTAATTTCGTTCAGTGATTTCCGACCAAAGTTTTTTGTTTTGAGCATTGCCTGTTCACTCTTCTGGACAAGATCTCCTATGGTTTCAATCTTTGCATTTTGCAGACAGTTGATTGAACGGACAGACAATTCCAGTTCGCTAACACTGCGATATAAGTTTTCGTTCAGTGGTTCTTCCTCAATTTCTTCTTCAGGCTCATCCTTTATGCTGCTTTCATCAAAGTTAATAAACACATCCATGTGTTCTTTGATTATTTTTGCTGCATAGGCCAGGCAGTCGGTAGGTTTTACAGAACCATTTGTCCATAGTTCAAAATTCAGGCGATCATAGTCTGTTTTTTGATCAACTCTTGAATTTACAACGTCATAGTTAATTCTACTGACAGGCGAGTGATTTGAGTCAAGGTAGATGGTGCCGACGGGTAAATCCTCCTGTTGATTTTCCTCTGAGGTAACATAACCTTTGTTGAAGCGGGAATACATAGTCATACTGACAGTTGCCCCTTTTTGTAAGGTAGCCAAAACAAGATCTGGATTCAATATTTCTGCTTTTTCAAAGGTTGAAATATCTCCAGCTTTTATTACGCAAGGTCCTTCTCCGATCAGTTCCAGTTCAACAACTTCATCAACAAATTGCTCAACTTGAAGTTCCTTGATATTAAGGATAACTTGAACCATGTCCTCTACGATTCCAGGGATGTTGCTGAATTCGTGGGTGACACCGTCAATTTGTACTGCAAAAACTGCTGATCCCCTGATTGAAGACAGGAGAACCCGCCTTAAAGAATGCCCAATTGTCATTCCAAATCCAGGCTCTAATGGATCCAGTGAAAACTTCGCATAATCAGATTTTAAGTTTTGCGACTCAAACTGTAGTTTCTTCGGCTTTGCAATTGACATCCAATTTTTAGCAAAGAACGGATTTTCGTCCGTTGATTCCTCTTCACTGTTGGAATCCGATTCTGTTCCGGTTATTGCATTATCTTCCGGAGAGACATTCTCTGCCTCCGGATCTGCTTCTTCTATAGTTTCATTTAATTCAGTCATCTGTATCCCAGTTAAGTTTTCTGGTTTTTATTCAGTCAAAAAAGACAATACTAATCGATGAAATAATCATCCTGAGAGTATTGTAATTAATGACGTTTAATTAAATTAAATCCGCCGTTGCTTTGGTGGACGGCATCCGTTATGAGGAACCGGTGTTATATCGTTGATTGACGTGATACGCATTCCTTCAATTGCTGAAATTGCTCGAAGTGCAGACTCCCGTCCTGAACCGGGTCCTTTGACAAAAACATCAACACTTTTCATACCACTATCAACAGCCTTTTTCAGGGCGTCGTCTGCAGCCACTCTTGCTGCAAAAGGAGTACTTTTTCTTGAACCTTTAAATCCATGTACACCTGTACTAGACCATGCGATTGTGTTGCCTTGAGTATCGGTAATTGTCACGATTGTATTATTGAATGTGGCCTTGATATAAATTCGACCCTGTTCAACTGTTCTTTTTTCTTTTTTCTTTTTTGCTTGCGCCATAAGTTCGGCTCAATTCAACGTTTAGGTTTATTTATTTTTACTGACTGCCAATCTTCGGGGGCCTTTTCTCGTCCTTGCATTTGTTTTAGTCCTTTGTCCTCTGACAGGCATATGCTTGCGATGCCTTAATCCACGGTAATTACCCAAATCCATTAGACGCTTGATATTCAAGCTGACTTCTCGTCGAAGATCACCCTCAACCTGATATTCTTTTTCGATAATTGTACGAATCTTATTTACCTGGTCGTCATCAAGGTCACGAACTCGTACATTTTTATCGATCTTTGCTTTGAGTAATATATCATTTGAAACTTTTCTGCCTACACCAAAAATGTAAGTCAAACCAATTTCTACCCTTTTAGTATTTGGTAAATCAATACCGGAAATTCTTGCCATCCAGCTCCTTGTTATCCCTGTCGCTGTTTATGTTTTGGATTCTCACAAATTACCCGCAAGACGCCTTTTCTTTTAATGATTTTGCACTTTTCGCAGATTTTCTTTACAGATGAACGTACTTTCATTTCTTTTTCTTCAAAGTATCATAAACGCAGTGCTGCAGACATCTGTCGTCGTTTAGTCTTTTTCATGAAGCCGTCATAATTTTGGTTCAGCAGAAAAGCTTCAATTTGATTAACCAGATCGAGTCCTACTCCTACCACAATTAATAGTGCCGTCCCTCCAAAATAGAAAGGAATGTCAAAAAGATCAAAAAGGATGTATGGGAAAAGGCAAACAACAGCCAAGTAAGCTGCCCCTCCAAATGTTAATCGTGTTAGAACTAAGTTAACATATTCAGCTGTTTTTTTACCTGGTCGAATACCCGGTATGTATCCACCATGTTTCTTCATCTCTTCTGCTATCTTTACTGGGTTAAATGTAATTGCCGTGTAAAAAAACGCAAAAAAGAAGATCATAATTGCAAACAAAAAATTATACAACATCCTGCCTGGTAGCAACTGACTGCCGACTGCCTGCACCCACGGTACAGCAATGAAGCCGGTGATTGTTGCCGGGAAAGCAAGGATCGAAGATGCGAAAATTGGAGGTATAACTCCAGCAGTGTTTATTTTCAAGGGAAGATGAGAAGACTGTCCCCCGTACATACGATTCCCCTGCATTCGTTTTGCGTATTGTACTGGAATCTTTCTGTAAGCAGTCTCAGCAAAAATGACCAGGAATACGACTACTATCATCAGAATACCGACAACTGCAAGTACTAATGGTGACAATACATTGTCCTGCACCAAACGGACTGAATTTATAATTGCGCCCGGGATACCAACCACAATTCCTGCAAAAATCAATAACGAAATTCCATTTCCAATTCCACGTTCACTAATCTGCTCGCCTACCCACATCAGAAAAGCTGTACCAGCTGTTAATGTGATTACAGTTAGTGCCCTGAAAGCCCATGGGCTTAATGTCGAAATTACGATTGGTTGTCCATTTGGTGCCGCCATACTTTCCAGTCCAACCGCAATGGCAAAACCTTGAACCACACTGAGAACAATTGTTCCGTATCTGGTATAACCTGTAATCTTTTTTCGACCGGCATCGCCCTCTTTTGATAATCTTTCAAGGTAGGGAAATACTGCAGTCAATAACTGAATTATGATTGAGGCACTAATGTAAGGCATCACACCCAGTGCAAAAACGGTCAATCGTGCCAGTGCTCCTCCGGTAAACATATCGAAGAAGCGTAATATAGAACCTTGTTGCGCCTCAAAAAAAGCTGTCAGAGCAGCTCCGTCTATTCCGGGAGTAGGTATATGTGCACCCAGGCGAAAAATAAAAAGCATTGCCAGAGTGAAAAAAATACGTTGCCTCAGCTCTTCAATTCTAAAAATGTTCTGAATTATATTTAACATCAAAGATGCCTTAGCCTATCGTAACCACTTCACCACCAGCTTTTTTTACTGCTTCTGCAGCACTTGCGCTAGTCATGTCAACTTCTATATTTAATTTTTTGCTCAGTTTGCCCTTACCTAAAAGCTTTACAGGCTTGTCTTCTTTTTTGATTAAACCTAAAGCTTTTAATTTTGTTTTATCAAGGCTGCTTCCTGTTTCGACATCTGCATTATCTTCCAGGTTTTGTAAATTTATCAACTGAGCATACACCTTGTTAGGACTTGTAAATCCAAACTTAGGCAATCTACGGTTGAGTGGATTTTGTCCACCTTCAAATCCTCGCTTCCTTTTATAGCCGGATCGTGATTTCGCACCGTTTTGTCCGCGTCCGCAGTTTTTTCCGCTACCGCTGCCTGGGCCACGTCCAACACGTTTACGACGTTTGTTTTTACTGGATTCAAGATCGTGGAGATACATATATTACCGTAATTCTATTAACCTGCTGTCTCAATCCTGACAAGATGACTAACCTTTTTGATCATCCCTCGAACTGCCGGAGTGTTTTCAAGCACTGAAAAATTGTTTATTTTCCGTAATCCCAATCCACTTAGACATGCTTTTTGTTTTTTTTGTGCCCCAATCCTACTGCGAATCTGGGTTACTTTTATCTTACTGGCCATTTTTATTGTTTCAAATAATCAATGTCTTTGCCTCTTGCTCTGGCAATCCAATCGTTACTCCTAAGATTGTATAATCCATCAAGTGTTGAGCGTACCAGGTTGTTTGGATTTCTGGAACCAATGCACTTAACACTGATGTCCATGATGCCAGCTGCTTCCATAACAGCTCTAACAGCACCGGCTGCAATAATTCCATGTCCTTTGTCTGCAGGTTTCATTAAAACCTTTCCGGATCCAAAACGACCTATTGCTACATGTGGTATTGATGTGCCTTCCACACATATTTTTTTCATGTTAACCGAAGCCTGTTCAACTGCTTTACGAATTGCCTCAACAACCTCGTTAGCCTTCCCGAGACCAAGACCAACCTGACCTCGCCCATCACCAACAACGATTAATGCGCTAAAGCTGAATCTACGACCGCCTTTTACCACCTTGGCAACACGGTTTACGCGAACTACTTTTTCTATCAGCTCACTCTTTTCTCTATTTTTTTCTGCCACTACTTCACCATTATTCCGGTTTTACCGGTTTTCAGAATTTCAGGCCAGCTTCCCTAGCTCCTTCAGCTAAGGCCTGTACACGTCCATGAAAAATAAATCCACCGCGGTCGAAGACAACGGAGGAAATGGACTTTTCCATAAGTTTATTTGCTACGTCTGCGCCAACCGCTTTAGCTGCCTCTTTGTTCCCTGTGTAGATTTTTTTCAAGGACTTCTGGATTGCTACAGTTGAAGAAGCGGCCAAAGTACTTCCTGCATTATCATCAATAGCCTGCACATAAATATGTCGTGCAGATCTGAATACCGCTAGTCTAGGACGCGTATTAGTTCCAGAAATTTTTTTTCGAATACGTCTGTGTCTAGTTTCTCTTCCTTTCAGACGTGTTGCAGCATTATTCATTTCAAGCTCTTACTTGCGTATTAAGTTTTGCCGCTTTTACCGGCTTTACGTTTTATTTGAACACCTTCAAACAAAATTCCTTTTCCTTTGTATGGCTCAGGTGGTCTAAATTTTTGAATCTCTGCAGAAACCTGCCCCAAAAGCTGTTTATCGGAACTTTCAAGAAGTATCTTAGTATTTGCATTTACAGATGCTTTTATTCCTTCCGGCAACGTGTAATTTATTGAATGTGAATAGCCCAGGTTTAATACCAAATTTTTCTGATTTACAACTGCTTTGTATCCGACACCTACCAAATTTAGCTGTTTTTGAAAACCTTCTGTGACACCGTGAATCATGTTACTAATCAGTGCCCGGGTTGTTCCTAGCATTGGTGTTATTGGAGCACTCAAGTCAGAAGGCAACACTGAAATATTTTCAGTATCAATTATTAACTCAATTGCAGGATGTGCCCTTAGTTCCAGCTCCCCTTTAGGACCCTTCACTGAAAGCAGGCGCTCCTTAAAATTTACTTCAACTCCCTGTGTTAGTTTGAGGGGTCTTTTACCAATTCTTGACATTGTCTTTTTTTATTAAATCCAGTCTAACAGACCGTACAAAGTACTTCCCCACCAATATTATCGGCACGGCACTGTCGGTCACTCATTATTCCTTTTGAGGTAGAAAGGATGGAAATACCTTGCCCATTAAGTACAGGTTTACAATCCTTGCCCTTGCTGTAGAGACGAAGTCCAGGCTTGCTGATTCGGGTAATTTTACGAATAACAGGTAAATCGTCCACATACTTCAACCAAATTCGCAATTCCGGAAACTTACCTTTTTCGTCCAGTTCCCAGTTTACTATGAAACCTTCATCTTTCAGAACCTTTACTATGTTAAGTTTCATCTTGGAGGACAGCATTTCCAGACTTTCTTTTTTCCTCATGTTTGCATTGCGGATGCGAGTTAATAAATCCGCAATAGGGTCACTCATTGACATATCACAATCTTTTTCAGTATCTTATGTTGTTTTTACCAACTGGCTTTTGTCACGCCCGGCAGAAGGCCCGCACTAGCATTTTTTCGAAAACAAATCCTGCACATTCCGAACTTTCTCAAATATCCACGCGGACGCCCGCAATATCCACATCTGCTGTATTGGCGGACTTTAAACTTTTGAGTACGTTCGCTTTTTGCGATCATTGATTTTTTTGCCATTTAACCTATTTTCTAAAGGGAAATCCCAAGTCCTGCATCATTGCAAGACCCTCTTCATCTGTAAGCGCACTGGTTACAATAGATATATTCATACCTCGGATATTATCTACATCATCAATTTCAATTTCAGGAAAAATCAGTTGTTCTTTAATTCCCATGGTATAATTTCCTGCTCCATCAAAGGCTTTTGGGGAAATACCCCTAAAGTCACGAATACGAGGCATTGCAATGTGAAGCAATTTATCTAGAAAAGTCCACATTTGTACGTTACGCAGAGTTACCATGCAACCGATAGGCATGCCTTCACGTAACTTAAATCCAGCAATTGAACGTTTTGCCTTGGTAACCACAGGCTTTTGTCCGGAAATCAAGGCTAACTGCTTGCTGGCTGCCTCGACTGCTTTGGGGTTCTGTACAGCTTCACCAAGTCCTATATTCAGGGTTACTTTATTGATAGCAGGAATTTGGTGCTTGTTCTTGTATTTAAACTTCTCCTGAAGCAACGGCACAACTTTCGAATTATAGGTCTGTAACAAGTAGTGACTCTCTGACATTATCCTAATACCTCCCCAGATTTTACACAGACTCTATTTTTAACACCAGCATCACTTGTCTGTATTTTTACACGCACGCCTCTTTCTAGAGTTGGATTGTAAAGCTGAACGTTTGAATAATGAACTGGTGCTTCAATTTTGATCAAGCCACCCTGTTGATTTGCTGCATTGGGTTTTGTATGACGCGTGACCATATTTACACCTTCAATCAGTAAGCGTTCGCGCTTCCAATCTACAGTAATTACACGTCCGGTACGCCCCTTATCTTTTCCGGAAATAACCATCACAGTGTCTTCACGACGAATTGTGGCCCTTCTTTTTTTGCGTTGCTTAGCTTTCATGAATCAGACTACTATAATACTTCAGGTGCAAGTGACAGGATTCGCATGAATTTTCCAGCGCGCAGCTCTCTGGCTACAGGGCCGAAAATGCGGGTACCTACCGGTTCTCTTTTTCCGTCTATTACAACAGCAGAATTTGAATCGAATTTAATATAACTGCCATCTGGTCGACGGGACTCTTTTTTGGTACGAACTACAACGGCTTTCACAACATCTCCGGATTTTACTTTGGAATGAGGTTGGCAGTCCTTGATTGATGCAACAATTATATCACCTACCCGAGCATAACGTCTCTTGGATCCTCCAAGAACCTTTATACACATCAGGCTTTTTGCTCCTGAGTTATCAGCAACTTCAAGGATACTTTGTGTTTGTATCATTTTGACGGTTTAAATAATCGGTAGCGCTTACGTCTACTCAATGGTCTGCACTCTGCAATTTGAACCAAGTCACCTACCTTGCATTCGTTCTGCTCATCATGTGCAATATATTTTTTTGAGCGTTTGATGGTTTTCTTGTAAAGGGGGTGTTTTATTTTTCTTTCAATCTTTACAACAATGGATTTATCCATCTTGTTACTGACAACAATTCCACTCTGTAGCTTCAATGTACTCATTTTAATTTTATTTTCGCTATTGTTTGGCCAGTTTTTCAGTTAACACTGTATTCAAACGAGCTATATTGCGTCGAGCTTTCTTGATCAAATTAACATCAGCCAATTGCCGGGAAACGTGCCCGCAGCGTAACCGCAGATATTCTTCTTTGAGATCGTATTTTTTGGCTTCCAATTCATTGACTGGTAATGCCCGTAATTCAGACGCATTCATATTACAGCTGCTCTTTTGATAATTTTTGTATTTATTGATAATTTATAAGCAGCCAGGCGTAATGCTTCAGTTGCTACTTCTTCAGGAACTCCGTCAATTTCATAAAGCACACGTCCCGGATGCACAGAAGCTACCCAAGTGTCGACAGCTCCCTTGCCCTTCCCCATTCTTGTTTCAGCAGGTCGTTTTGTAACCGGCTTGTCAGGAAACACCCGAATCCAAGTTTTTCCACCTCGTTTTAACGTCCGTGTGATCACCCTGCGAGCAGCCTCAATCTGTCGTGTTGTCACGTAACCTCGTCCGGTTGCCTGAAGTCCGATGGAACCAAAACTAATTTTGTTTCCAGTATGTGCGTCCCCCTGCATTCTGCCGCGCATCTGCTTGCGAAATTTTGTCTTTTTTGGCATTAACATAGCTAAAACTCCTTAACTGAACGACCGTCTTCCACGTGATTTACCATAATCTTCTCCGCGGTACACCCAGACTTTTACGCCGATAATACCATATGTCGTATTTGCTTCAGCAACACCATAGTCAATATCTACACGTAAAGTGTGTAAACGTACCTGTCCTTCTCGTACCCATTCTGATCTGGCTATCTCTGCTCCATTCAAACGCCCGCCTACCATTACTTTGCAGCCTGCTATATTCATTCGCATCGCAGCCTGTATGGACCGTTTGACTGCTCTTCTGTATGCAATTCGCCGTTCAAGCTGACTTGCGATATTTTCTGCAATCAACGTTGCATCAATTTCCGGTCGTTTAATTTCCTTTATATTAATGGTGACATCGTTATAATTACGCTTGCTGAGTTCCTTTTTTAAACGCTCAACCTCATCGCCCTTTCGTCCAATGATGATTCCCGGACGTGCTGAGAAAATATTTACTTTGGTTCTTTTTGCTGTGCGTTCGACTTCTATTTTTGAAATTGCGGCATGCTTCAAACGAGCCTTCACAAACTTTTGAATATCCAGATCCTGTCTCAGCTGGCTTGCATAATCTTTTTCTGCAAACCACTTTGAGTTCCATGTTCTGGAAATACCCAGTCTTAGACCTATTGGATTAGCTTTTTGACCCACAGTTTACCTTGAAAAACGTGAATTCCCCTTGAAATAGAATAGGGAATTAAATTATTTAACTTTATTCTCCAACTTCCAGTGTAATATGGCTGGAGCGTTTTTTAATTCCAGATGCGCGGCCCATAGCTCTAGGGCGGAATCGCTTGAGCACCCGTGCCTCATCAACGTAAGCGGTAATCACACGGAAATTATCCACATCAGCTTCTGGATGGTGCTGGTCCGCATTTGCGAGTGCAGACTGCAAGACTTTCATTATCGGTTCAGCAGCTCTGTTTCGTATCGTGCTTAATTGTGCCATTGCCCGGACAACATTTTGCCCTCTAATCATATCGACAACCAGACGGGCTTTTCTTGGTGCCACTCTTACATTTCTTGCAGTTGCTTGAGCAGTCATTATCGCCTTACCCTCTTATCACTTTTTCCTACATGTCCCCGATATGTCCGGGTTGGTGCAAATTCACCCAATTTATAACCCACCATATCTTCTGTAATAAAAACAGGAATAAATTTGTTGCCATTATGAACAGCGATATTTGTACCAATAAAATCCGGTAAAATTACAGAGCGTCGGGACCATGTTTTGATCAAACGTCGGTCGTTGTTTCCTTTAGCTGCAGCAACTTTTTTTTCAAGATGAGCGTCTACGAACGGTCCTTTCTTTAGGGATCTTGGCACTGTTTATCTCCTCTTCAATATATATTTGTCTGTATCTTTACGTTTCCTGGTCTTTGCTCCTTTTGTGGGTTTACCCCACGGAGTTACTGGATGTCGACCACCGGAAGATTTTCCTTCGCCTCCGCCATGTGGATGGTCAACTGGATTCATAACTACACCACGAACAGTAGGGCGGCGACCTAACCAGCGATTCCGACCTGCTTTACCTTTATTAATGTTCATATGCTCTGCATTACCGACTGTTCCAACAGTTGCCATGCATTCTATTCTTACTTTTCTGATTTCACCGGAGCGAAGTTTGAGTTGAGCATAATCATCACCCTTTGCCATCAATTGAATTGCTGCTCCGGCACTGCGTCCTAATTGTGCTCCTTTTCCAGGACGTAATTCAATGCAGTGAAGCATCGTTCCAACAGGAATATTTTTTAATGGAAGAGCGTTACCGGTCTTAATATCAGCATTTTCTCCAGAAAAAATAACATCTCCAACTTTTAATCCGAAAGGTGTCAGGATGTAGCGTTTCTCACCATCTGCATAATGCAGCAAACTGATTCTTGCACTTCGGTTAGGGTCATATTCAACGCTGGCTACTTTTGCTGGAATCTCTTGTTTGTTTCTGGAAAAGTCGATTATCCGATATCTGCGTTTGTGTCCACCACCGTGATGCCTGACCGTAATCCTGCCATTATTGTTTCGGCCTCCCTTCTTTTTCAAAGGGGCCAAAAGACTTTTTTCCGGCGTGGATGCAGTTATTTCTTCAAATACAAAGCCACTCATTCCCCTTCTTCCAGGAGATGTAGGTTTGTGGAATTTAATTCCCATAATTCTTAGCAGTCAGTTTACGCACCTTCAAAATATTCAATAGTATCCCCTTCCTTTAGGGTTACTATTGCTTTTTTCCAGCTGGACTTAAGTCCCTGATAACGTCCAAGGCGTTTTTTCTTGCCCCGTACATTCATTGTTCTTACTTTCAGCACTGAAACCTTAAAGGATTTTTCAATGCTTTCCTTAATTTGAATTTTATTTGCCCTTTGGTCAACTTCAAAAGCGAACTGATTAGCTTCTTCTTTTAGTGACAAAGTCTTTTCTGACATTTTTGGTGCTCTAAGCACATCAAAAATATTCATCTAGCCAACCTTTCCTTGTATGCCTCAAGAGCATCTTTGAGGAAAACCACTTTTGTGTATTTCATCATCTCATAAACATTTAGGCTTCGAAAACTCAGAACATGTACGTCTGGAAGATTTCTCGAAGCAAGTCTCAAGTTTTCAGACACCTCGTCTGCTACTATTAAAACTTTTTCTGGAAGCTCAAGCTTGGTCAGCATTGCCTTCAGGTTTTTAGTTTTATTATCAGTCAGATTGAGGCTGTCAAGCACCAAGATTCCGTCCTGTCGAACTTTCTCTGCAAACACTGAACGTGTTGCAAGACGCTTAGTTTTCTTGTTCAGTCTAAAAGAGTGGCTACGCATTTGCGGCCCGAAAATCGTGCCGCCGTGGCGACGTATGGGCGATTTTGCACTACCCGCTCTGGAACTGCCTGTACCTTTTTGTCGATATAGTTTACGGTTACTGTAAGATACTTCTGCTCGATTTTTAGTAGAATGTGTCCCCTGTTGATTTGCAGCCAGAAACTGGCGCACAACTTCTGAAACAGCTTTTCTGTGATATGGTGTTTCCAGAATTGTATCGTCAATTTCTACCTTACCTGCGGCTTTGTTGCCTGCATCAACGGTTTTTAATGTTGCCATGATTATACTTCCCAATAAACTTTATCCTTCTTGCTTTATGGCGATGTCAACTCCAGCAGAAATATCCAGGCGCATCAAAGCATCCATTGTCTGTGGTGTTGTTTCCAAAATATACAGGAGCCGTTTGTGGGTACGAATCTCAAACTGTTCTCTCGACTTTTTGTCAACATGTGGAGAACGCAAAACAGTGTAGCTGTTCTTTCGAGTAGGAAGAGGAATGGGGCCTACAATTTCAGCTCCAGTTCGCTTAACCGTATGTACAATTTCTCCAATTGTTTTATCGAGAAGTTTCTCGTCGTATGCCTTGAAACGTACTTTAATTTTTTGTTCCATCAAACCACCTGGTAGCTTATTTAATAACTTCCGTGACGACTCCGGAGCCAATAGTCCGTCCGCCTTCCCGAATTGCAAAACGTACTTCTTTTTCCATTGCAATTGGACATATCAACTCAATAGTCACTTCCACGTTGTCACCCGGCATTACCATCTCAACCCCGCTTGGTAAAGTAACGACACCGGTTACGTCAGTTGTACGGAAATAAAATTGTGGGCGGTAGTTTGTAAAAAACGGAGTGTGTCTTCCGCCTTCATCTTTATCTAGTACATAAACCTGGCCTTTGAACTTTGTGTGCGGTGTAATTGAGCCCGGCTTACAAATGACTTGTCCTCGCTCAATATCTTCACGCTTGGTACCTCTCAACAAAATTCCAACGTTGTCTCCAGCCTGTCCCTGGTCAAGTGATTTACGGAACATTTCTACGCCGGTAACAGTGGTTGTTTGGGTCTCACGGATTCCAGTGATTTCAATGTCCTCACCGACCTTCACTATTCCGCGTTCAATTTGTCCGGTTGCAACTGTACCGCGTCCGGAAATAGTAAACACATCTTCAACGGACATCAGGAGGTCCTTGTCAAGGTCACGTACAGGTTCAGGAATATAACTGTCAACTGCATCCATCAGCTCTTTAATACACACAAATGCAGGGTCGCTTGAATCAGTTGCTGAACTTTCCATAACCGCCAGAGCTGAACCTTTGATAATAGGAGTGTCATCTCCGGGGAAATCATAGGAATCAAGCAATTCACGGACTTCCATTTCCACCAGCTCAAGCAACTCTTCATCATCGACTTGATCAATTTTATTCAGAAACACCACAAGGTGCGGAACATTGACCTGGCGGGCCAACAAGATATGTTCACGGGTTTGAGGCATCGGGCCGTCAGCAGCGGATACAACAAGTATCGCACCGTCCATCTGTGCTGCACCGGTGATCATGTTTTTAACATAATCGGCGTGACCTGGACAATCGACGTGTGCGTAATGCCGATTCTTAGTTTCATATTCAATATGTGATGTCGCAATGGTGATCCCACGCTCTTTTTCCTCTGGTGCACCGTCAATTTCATCAAAGCCTTTTGCTTCAGCTAAACCGTCCATTTGCAGTACTTTGGTGATTGCTGCAGTTAAAGTTGTTTTCCCGTGGTCCACGTGGCCAATTGTTCCAACATTAACATGTGGTTTTGAGCGGTCAAATTTTTCTCTTGCCATCTCGTCTCCTGTTCCTTTTTCTGTTTTGACTAATTAAAATTAACGCTCAGCCTAAGCTGACCGGTTCTCCAATGAGAATCTTTCTTGTCGATTCAGTCACAGACGTGTAGTGACTGAAATGCATGGTAAATGATGCCCGCCCCTGAGTGAGCGAACGTAATCGGGTGGAATAGCCGAACATTTCCGCCAACGGAGCTTCAGCCTCAACAACCTGAATTCCACCCTGCTCTTCCATACCCCGGATACGTCCGTGGCGAGCATTCAGGTCTCCAATAACTTCACCTGTAAAAGATACAGGCGTAACGACCTCTATTTTCATTGAGGGTTCAAGTAAGGCCGGTCCTGCCTTCCGTACCCCTTCCCGAAGAGCGTTTACCCCCGCAATAGTGAAGGCAACTTCGGTCGAAGATTCTTCCAGATATTCTCCTGCAACCAAGCAAACTTTCAAGTCAATTAATGAAAATCCGGCAAGGACTCCATTACTCATTGCATCTTGAATCCCTTGTTCCAGGGCCTCTGCAAACTGCGTTGGCAATTCTTCAGCCGAAAGTTTGTTTTCAAATTCAAAACCCCCTCCTGCCTCCAGTGGTTCAAGGCTTATCCTGCAGAAAGCAAATTGGTCTTTTCCGTCAAGTTGTTGCTCAAATCGTGTTTCTGAGTCTGCAGCCTGCGTAATTGTTTCCCGGTATGCTACTCTGGGCGTTCCAGCTTTACAGTCGATCCGGAACTCCCGCTGGAGTCTGTGAACCATAACTTCCAAATGAAGTTCGCCCATTCCGGAAATTATGTTTTGTCCTGTTTCAGCATCAATCCTGCTCCGGAATGATGGGTCTTCCTGCATCAGGCGTTTCAGGGCTTCTTCAAGTTTGTCCTGATCCTGTTTTGTTTTTGGCTCAATAGCCTGATCAATTACCGGTTCCGAAAACTGAGTTCTTTCCAGAATTATCGGATGATCCTTTGGGCAGAGCGTGTCCCCCGTGATCAGTTCCATACCGATCACTGCCCCGATATCTCCTGCTTTTATCACGGAGATATCTTCACGCTTGTTTGCGTGCAGTTTTACTAGATTCCCAATCCGTTCGTGCTTACGTTTACGCGGATTAAATACTGTTTTCCCGGTTTCAAATGAACCTGAATAAACACGAACAAAAGTCATCTGACCGGCGAAAGGATCACTTGCCACTTTGAATGCAAGTGCACACAAGGGGTCTGATTCAGAAGCCTCTCGGCTAACCGGTTTTTTCGTTACCGGATGATCTCCCTGTACCGGCGGAATATCAAACGGAGACGGGAGGTAATTTACTACAGCATCAAGAAGTTGCTGCACTCCCTTATTCTTAAAGGCACTTCCACACAAAACCGGTGTGATTTTGCCGCTTAAAGTTGCTTTACGCAGAACTTTGACGATCTCTTCCTGTTCTACCTGTTGCTCTTCAACAATTTTTTCGAGCAAGTCATCATCAAAAAGAGAAAGATGCTCCAGCATCTGCCTGCGCCAATCCTGCGCTGATGCTCTCAATTCATCGGAGAGTTCGGCACTTTCGTATTCTTCACCAAATCCTTCATCTTTGAAACGCAGTTCCTGCATCGAAACCAGGTCGATCACTCCTGTAAATTCCTCCTCGGCGCCAATCGGTATTTGTATGGCTACCGGACTTGCAGAAAGCTGGTCTTCAATTGAAATGACAGCTTTCTCAAAATCCGCACCAACACGATCCATTTTATTGACAAATGCAATACAGGGGACGTTATAGCGTTTTGCCTGTTTCCAAACTGTTTCTGTCTGAGGCTGTACTCCTGCTACTGCGCATAGCACCATTACTGACCCATCCAGTACTCTCAAAGAGCGCTCGACCTCCGCTGTAAAATCTACATGTCCCGGAGTGTCAATAATGTTTAAAACATATTCTTTTTTATCAGTCTCCCAGGAACAAGTAGTTGCAGCTGAGGTAATCGTGATCCCACGCTCCTGCTCCTGTTCCATCCAATCCATTGTAGCAGAGCCGTCATTGACCTCCCCGATCTTGTGAATCCGTCCCGTGTAATAAAGGATACGCTCGGTGGTTGTAGTCTTCCCTGCATCAATGTGTGCCATGATGCCAAGGTTACGCCGTTGTTTTAGAGGAACTGTTCTTGCCACGTCGGTTTATTGATAGAGGCACTGATTTGTTTCAGTAAAAGCCAGTTCGTTTACCAACGGTAATGCGCAAAAGCCTTGTTGGCCTCAGCCATCTTATGCGTATCTTCCTTCTTTTTTACTGCGCTGCCTCTGCTGTTTGAAGCATCTGCGAACTCATCTGCCAGCTTCGCACGCATTGATAAGCCGCTGCGGGCATTTGCATTTTCAATTAGCCAGCGAATTGCCAGTGACTGACTCCTGCTGTGTCGGACTTCCAGCGGCACCTGATAAGTTGAACCGCCCACACGCCGAGATTTTACTTCTACAGACGGCATCACGTTTTCAATGGCGGCTTTAAAAATCTCCAATGATGACATTTCAGATTCACGCTCTGAAATTATGTCCAGTGCACTATAGAAAATATTTTCTGCAATACTTTTCTTACCATGCTTCATTAACGAATTAATGAATTTACTGACTAACAGATCTTTATATTTTGGATCAGGTAAGATTACTCTTTTTGTTGCGGCTCTACGTCGTGGCATATAGTTTTTCTACTGATCCTTTTTGACGCCGTACTTGGAACGGGACTGCTTACGTTCATTTACTCCAACTGTATCAAGTTTACCGCGTACAACGTGATAACGAACTCCGGGAAGATCTTTTATTCGTCCGCCTCGTATCAGCACAACTGAATGTTCTTGAAGATTGTGTCCTATTCCTGGAATATAACTCGTCACCTCAATACCATTGGTCAAACGAACACGGGCAACTTTTCGTAATGCGGAGTTCGGCTTCTTGGGTGTTGAAGTGTAAACCCGCACACACACGCCTCGGCGTTGTGGGCATGCTTCCAGTGCAGGGGTATCCTTTTTGGTTAATTTGCTTTTACGTCCCTTCCGGACCAACTGACTTAATGTCGGCATATTTTGTAAGTTCGACTTTGCTGCTTATCCAATTATTAATAATCAATCAGCCAATTTAACATTGAATCAAATTTTCGTCAACATCTTTTTCATTAATTCTTGAAAAAAAACAAAAACCTGACAAAAACCTTTTTCTTGAGTGAAAATTAGACATCCATCATACTTGTCTCCTGTGAAAAACTTTGTATTGCATCATTTGTAAACAGTCTTAGAATGGCAATAAAAAAACACTAATTTCTTTTCCATCTTGAAAAATGACTGAACATTCATTCACCAACAAGTTGATAAACGAAAAAAGCCCGTACCTATTACAGCATGCGCACAACCCGGTAAACTGGTACCCCTGGGGCCAGGAAGCCTTTGAGAAAGCAAAAAGTGAAGACAAGCTGCTGCTGGTCAGCATCGGTTATGCAACCTGTCACTGGTGTCACGTGATGGAGCGCGAGTCGTTTGAAGATCCAGAATTGGCTCTATATCTTAACAAGCATTTTGTACCAGTGAAAGTAGACAGAGAGGAGCGCCCTGATGTGGACAAAATCCACATGGATGCACTACACGCCCTTGGTCAGCAGGGAGGATGGCCTCTGAATATGTTTTTGACTCCGGAAGGAAAGCCTGTTACGGGGGGCACTTATTTCCCTCCGAAACCAATGTATGGGCGAAAATCCTTCCGTGAGCTGCTGGAAAACTTAGTCTTTATTTGGGAAAATGAGCGCGAAAAAATTTATTCCACTGCTGATGAAATTACTTCTCATTTACAGCAACAAGCTGTTCCATCTTATAACGGACTACCTGAACTGAATTGGGAGGTGGAAGAGAAGGCGGTTGCACAATTTCGGGAATCGTTTGATTCACGGCACGGTGGTTTCAATCAGCAGCTTCAAAACAAGTTTCCGCCTAGCATGGGATTGATGCTTTTGCTTCGTCACTATGACAGAACAGGTAACGCAATGTCACTGGAAATGGTGGAAAAGACTTTACAAAAAATGTTTGCCGGGGGAATTTATGATCAACTTGGCGGTGGACTGAGTCGCTACAGTACCGATTATGAGTGGCTGGTTCCGCATTTTGAGAAAATGCTTTATGATAATTCTCTGTTTATCTGGGCTTTGATAGAGACTTTTCAAGTTACCAGGAATCCACTTTATGAAACAGCGGTGCGGGATGTTCTGACTTATGTTGCACGGGATATGACTTCTCCGCAGGGAGCATTTTTTTCTGCGGAAGATGCGGATAGCGAGGGTGTTGAAGGGAAATTTTATCTCTGGTCAAAAGCAGAAGTAACGGAAATTTTAGGTGCTGAAACTGGAAAGCTGGCCTGCGCATATTGGGATATTACGGAGAAAGGAAATTTTGAGAGCAGCAACATTCCGAATCGTCCAATGTCCGATGAAGAAGTTGCAGAGCAATTCAGTATCACTACTGAAGAGATGCAGGTTCAACTCCGGGCTGCACGGGAAAAGTTGCTTGCAGTTCGTTCACAACGTATTCGTCCTCTATTGGATGACAAAGTACTTACATCCTGGAATGCCTTGATGATTTCTGCTTTTGCTCGGGCAGCACGGGTATTTGATGATACTGATTTTGAAATGAGGGCAGTGCGTGCGGCTGACTTTATTTTCGAAAATCTACGGGACGAGTCTGGACGCTTGCTCCGGCGATGGCGTGACGGAGAGGCTCGTTATCCGGCTTATCTCTGTGATCATGCGCAACTTGCTGCTGCTTGTCTGGATCTTTACGAAACCACCTACGATCCTGAATGGTTCCGGAAAGCTGTTGAATTATCTCAGGGAATCAATCGTCTGTTCCGGAACGATGACGGTCCATATTATGATACTGGAATAGATGGTGAAACCCTGTTAACCCGTAATGCAGAAGGCTATGATGGTGTGGAACCTTCGGGAAACAGCAGTGTGACAAATGCATTTTTGAGGCTTCGCTCTTATGGTTTGTCCCCTGAATTTTACAGCGATGCTCAACGAATTTTAAGAAGTTTTGCTCCCCATCTGAAACAGGCCGGAGTCAGCTTTTCAGCAATGCTTGGTGCCCTGCATTTCAGCCTTTCTGAACCGAAAGAGATTATCATTTCCGGAAGACGTGGTGATCCTGAGACAGAAGCTTTACTGAAGGAAGTACGTAGTGAATTTCATCCGAATATAGTAGTGGCCTTCGTTGAAAACGGAGAGAGTCCGGAAACAGAAAAAATCATCCCGCTGGCTTCCGGAAGAGTAATGGTAAATGAACGTGCGACCGCTTATGTTTGCCAAAATCAGACTTGTCAGTTACCTGTCCATTCTGTTACAGAGTTGCAAAATCTGCTGACCTGAGTTTTTTCACCTAGAAAATTAAGGACTGTCATTCAACTGTAGCATAAAGTTTGCTGTGTTATTATTTGGCTTTGGAAAGATTTTCAGTAAAACTGCTAGTGACTTCGTCTGTTTTTTTATATAGTAAGGACATTTTAAGCCTGCGAATCCTACCAAGTTTGTTACATTGGATAAACGGCAGCAACACTGAAAAACATGGCTTACTTAATAGTGAAGGTTAATCAACTTAGCGGTTTTTGTAAAGTTACCTGAATTTTTTCGATGATTTGAACGACTGTACTGCAAATATCATATGTCCCAAACACAAAATGCAGACCTCATTCTGCGCAACGCCCGAATAATCGATGGTACAGGCGGGCCCTCTCAATACGGCGACGTGGCAATCCAAGACGATCGTCTGCTGGCAGTGGGTGAAACAGGTAATATTCAGGCAAGTCGTGAACTTGATGTGGGAGGAAAAGTGGTTTGTCCCGGTTTTGTTGATAGCCATACTCACGATGATCGATTGTTACTCTCTGATCCAAACATGAGTTGTAAGGTTAGCCAGGGTGTAACCACTGTGGTTGCCGGAAACTGCGGGATAAGTCTCGCACCATTGCAAATAGATCATCGGCCTCCTCCTCCGCTAGATGTGCTGGTTAAACACCAGGATCAATTCTTTAGCGGCTTTGGCACATACCTCCAGACATTAGCCGAAGAACCTCCTTCACTCAATGCTCTTTGTCAGGTGGGTCACACTACACTTCGGGCAGCTGTCATGGATTCTTATGATCGTCCTGCAAATGCAGAAGAAGTAAGTAAAATGCGAAAAATGCTGGAGGATTCTCTGGAAGCTGGAGCCTGTGGAATGAGTACCGGGCTTTTTTATGCACCCGCAAACGCAGCGCCAACTTCGGAGGTTATCGAACTCGCCCGCGCTTTGCATGAACACGGGGCTTTTCACACGACTCACATGCGGGACGAAGGCGAAGGGGTTGCCGATTCGTTGCGTGAAACATTCACTATTGGAGCCGAAGCAGAAATTCCAGTGGTGATTTCACATCACAAATGCAGCGGTGCCCCCAATCACGGCCGTTCGTTGGAAACTTTAGCCCTGATTGATAAAGCAAGAAAGGTTCAAGCTTTAGGACTTGATGCTTATCCCTACACAGCCGGTTCGACTGTTCTTTCAGCCTATCGAAATTTCGAAGCAAAGAAGGTGTTGATAACTTGGTCGGAGCCGATGCCGGAATATGCAGGGAGAGAGCTCTCTGAAATCGCCAAGGAACTAGGAATGAGCGAGAAAGAGGCCGTGGAAGCCCTGAATCCTGGAGGTGGAATTTTTTTCATGATGGATGAAGAAGACGTACAACGCATCCTCGCCTTTCCACAAACCATGATCGGCTCGGATGGTCTGCCCTCCGATACGCACCCTCATCCACGGCTTTGGGGCACTTTCCCACGGGTCTTGGGACACTATGTCCGGGAGGTCAAGCTGTTCAGTCTCGAAGAGGCAGTGCGCAAAATGACATCCCTGCCGGCAGCCTGTTTTGGTCTCAAGGAACGGGGAATACTTAAGCCTGGAAACTATGCCGATTTGGTTATTTTTGATCCGGATACCATTGTGGACAGTGCAACTTTTGATGACCCTGTTCGTCCTGCACAGGGCATTGAACAAGTTATGGTCAACGGTCGAGTGGTATGGAAAGATGGTGAACACACTGGCGATCGTCCTGGCCGGGCCCTGCGTCTTCAAGATTTGGCACCATTTCGTTTTGATGCGCACCCTGAAAACGTTTCTTCAATCTAGGACAGTAAGTACCCTCCTCCTTTTCTATAGCAAATAAAGGGAACTATAAAATCGTAGACCTGCACAAAGACTTTGCATTCACTGGATTTTAAGTTGTCAGGAGTTGACAGTGCTTAAAACTGGTAATAAATATTCGAAATGTTATAGTGTTTCACTACTTTAACCATGAACAGAAATCATGCCGACAAAAGACGATCTCACGTATCCTGTTTCGCTGACACCACCGGATATTTCCGCCTATCGAGCAGGAAATATTGGCGTGGAATATGTCCATCAATTTGATTCAGGAAAACCGGGTCCACATGTGATGATCAGCGCGGTGGTGCATGGAAACGAGTTATGTGGTGCTATAGCTGTGGATCATCTCCTGAAAAACGAAGCGCGTCCTCTTCATGGAAAACTGACTATGGCTTTTATGAATGTGGAGGCATTCCTCAGATTTGATCCGGAAAATCCCACCGCGTCCCGGTATGTTGATGAAGACTTTAACCGACTTTGGACTACAGAAGTTTTAGATGGGAATCGTGACAGCGTCGAATTAAGAAGAGCGCGTGAATTGCGTCCAATTGTGGATACCGTTGATTTTTTGCTGGACATCCACTCCATGCAAACCGTAACCCCACCGTTAATGATGGCCGGGCCACTTTCTAAAGGACGGAGATTTGCTGAACAGATTGGTATTCCTGAAACAGTTATCACGGATTCCGGACACAAAGCTGGACGTCGGATGCGTGACTACGAAGGATTTTCTGATCCGGACAGTCCAAAAAATGCTTTGCTTGTTGAATGCGGACAGCACTGGGAAAAAAGCAGTTCTGAGTTAGCAATCACCTCTGCTTGGCGTTTCCTTAGTATTCTTGGTGTAATTTTGGCAGAAACAGCTGCACCTCATTTACGTGTTTTGTCTCCGACTAAACAACACTTCGTTGATGTTTCCGGACCGTATACCATCCAGACTGATTCGTTCCAATTTGTCGAACCGTTTGTCGGACTTGAGGTGATTCCTGCTGCAGGAACTATTATCGGTCACGATGGGGACGACCCGGTAAAAACACCGTACAATAACTGCGTCCTCATCATGCCTTCCCGTCGACAGTTGCGGGGGGATTCGGCGGTTCGTTTCGGAAGGTTTTTAGACATGGCCTGAGTTAGGACAATTTCACTTAAAATTAAGGATCAACATGCTACGCACAGGAAACGAATACCGTGAATCTATCAGGGACGGACGCGAAATCTGGATTGACGGAGAGCGCGTCCACGACATGACCACCCATCCGGCTTTCAAACCGATTATTGACGTACGGGCAAGGATGTACGATATGGCTCATGAAACTCAATATCAAGCTCAGTTGAGTTATCAAGATGCAGAAACCAAAGAACTCAATACCACTTTTCATAAACCGCCCCGAACTCCTGAAGATTGGCAGGAAAAAGATGCGGCTTTGGATGCCGTGATGAAAGACATCGGCGGCGTGGTGATTCGCGTGAGTGATGAATCGGTTGGAGAAATGTGGTCGCTTTACGATGGTCAGGAAATGCTCAATGAGGTCGATCCGCAGTTTGCGAAAAACATTGAACAGCATATTCTCCGGACAACCCGCGAAGACCCTTTTCACGTTTCGGCCAATACCGATCCCAAAGGCGACCGCTCCAAAACGCCGCAGGAGCAAGACCCGGATATGTTACTGCACGTCGTCAAAGAAACCGATGCAGGGATCATTGTGCGCGGTGCAAAATTTGAAACGGCGGCGTCCTATGCCAATCAAGCTTTTGTCAAACCGACCATTGCCGGATGGGCCGGAAACGAAAAACTTTCGGATTATGCGGTCAGTTTTATTTGCGATATGGGTGCTTCCGGACTCAAACACATTTGCCGGAGCGGATTCGCCGGACGCTTGCCGATCGAAGATTATCCGCTGGCCAACCGTTTTGATGAAGTCGATACTTTGCTGGTGTTTGATAATGTTTTGATTCCGTGGGAAAATGTGCTTTTTTATCGCCACACCAAAGCGGCGGCGTTTATCCGCGCCACGCTTCACCGTTACAGTGCTTATCCTTTTGTGATGCGTCTGCGTTATGTTGCGGACATGATCATCGGAGCCGCACTTTTCAATGTCAAACAAACCGGACTCGACAAAAATCAGGCAGTCCGCGAAAAACTGGCCACACTCGCCTGTTACCGCGAAGGAATTCACGCCCATCTCACGGCTTCGATTGCGTTGGCGGAAAAAAGCCCCGGCGGTTTGCTGATGCCAAACCAATCGCTACTTTACACCGGACGAATTCACGCGTGTTCCGGACTTCCGGAAATGATACATTTAGCGCGTGAACTTTGCGGCGGACAAATTTGCATCACGCCCAACCATGCCGCATTTCAAGATACCGATTCCGGACAATGGCTGGAAAAATACTACACCGTTAACGAAAACTGGATTGCGGAAGACCGCCGGAAATTGCTGGCTTTTGCCCGTGATTTACTCAATTCCGATTATGCCGGACATCGTTTGACTTTTCAGTTGTTTGCGCAGTCTCCGCCTTTTGCGCATCTGAATGCAGTCTATAACAATTTCGATTTTTCCGGGCCGCTGGATTTTGTCCGTAATGCCGCCGGATTGTCGGAAAAAGTGATGAAAACTTGAAAAGGAACATTTGATGGCACACCAACGAATCAGAAAATTCAACACCAAAGACACTTATCCGGATCAGGATTTGGATAATGATTTGTGTCAAGTGGTACGCGCCGGAAACACGCTTTATTTGCGTGGACAAGTCGGCACAGATTTTGACGGAAATCTCATTGGTTTCAATGACCCCGAAGCTCAAACCGAACAAGCGATGAAAAATGTCAAACAACTTTTGGAAGAAGCCGGAAGTTGTCTCGATCATGTTTGTAAAATCACGATTTATTTGACGAGCAGGGAAATTCGAGAAGCCGTTTATCGCACGGTCGGCAAATGGCTCAAAGGCGTGTTTCCGGTTTCAACCGGAGTCATTGTGGCAGGGTTGGCAAAACCGGAATGGTTGCTGGAAGTAGATGTGATTGCCGTAATACCGGAGGAGGACAAATGACGCTTTCCATTGTCGGACGCTGTCCGGAAACAGGGATGCTCGGCGGATCAATCACTTCATCAAGCATTTGCGTGGCGAGTCGTTGTTTGTTCACGCGTTCCGGAGTTGGTGCGGCACTGTCGCAAAATGTCACGGATCCGCGTTTGGGAATCCGGATGCTCGATTTGCTGGAATCTCGCACCGGACGTTCCGGGGGAGCAGACGTAAACACGGCGATTTCCCAAGTTGTAGCGGAGGCAAATCACATTGAATGGCGGCAACTCGTGCTTTTGGATTCTTCAGGAAAATCGGCAATCCACACCGGAGAAAAGGTTTTAGGCAGACACGCCTCCGTTATGGGAAAGCAATGCGCCGCCGCCGCAAATCTTTTGGCAAATGAAGAAGTTCCGCAAACAATGGTGACCGCTTTTGAACAAAGCTCCGGACATCTCGCACAAAGGCTTATCAC
>ERZ651768.579-NODE-579-length-27515-cov-10.000219_pt1 | contig 27515 bp, 23 predicted proteins | sample MGYA00514754_ERZ651768 | MGnify/ENA metagenome assembly ERZ651768
TTTGGGGCGTCGCCAAGCGGTAAGGCACCGGCTTTTGGAGCCGGCATTCGTAGGTTCGAATCCTACCGCCCCAGCCAATTATTAAGTCTTTTTTTTACGAAATAAGCTTTTCGCCACACATACGGCACACTTACGAATCTAATTTCACCTCAACATTTCTCATGGTTGATGGTAGGATAATAGAAATGAAAAAACATATTCCTATTACACTACGGCTGCAGGCGGAAATGCTTCACTATTTATGTTGTCAGATAATCAATAATTTTCATGCCTAAAATTATTCAATTTAAATCTTTGGGAGGTCCAGAAGTTTTAGAATTCAAAGATATAGCGTTAAGTAAGGAATTAGGCTTAGATGAAGTTCTTTACAGCGTAAAAGCTTTTGCTTTAAATAGATCAGATTGGCTTCTATCTGCAGGATATCATTATACAATTCCAGAATTGCCGTCTCGAATTGGGTCTGAAGCCAGTGGGATTGTTAAAGCTGTGGGAAAAAATGTTACAAAATTTCAGGTAGGTGATAAGGTTACTTCTATTCCTTTTTTTACTTCCAAATATTTAGTACATGGTGAAGTTGCCATTACTCCAGAAAAGTATTTAACGCATTGTCCTAGTAATCTAAATTTTAATGAATCATGCTCAATCTGGATGCAATATCTTACGGCTTATTATCCTTTTGTTGAAATTGCTAAAATAAGACCAGGGGATTTTGTTTTAATTGGAGCCGCTAGTAGTTCCGCAGGACTTGGAGCCATTGATATTGTAAAATCATGTGGTGGTAAAGTAATTGCAACAACTCGCTCCGATAAAAAAATTACTTTATTAAAAAACTATGGAGCTGATGAAGTAATCAACACCCCAAATGACGATCTAAAAGAAAAAGTTATGCATATTACAAACAACAAAGGATTGAGAGCTGTATATGATCCAATTGGGAATCCTTTTTATCAAGAATATTTAGATGCCTTAGGAATGGGATCAATTATTTTTCATTTTGGTTTACTTTCAGGAGAATCTATTAAAGTAGATATTTCACGTCATGTAAGAAAAGATTCCTATTTATTTCCATATTCTATGTTTAACTATGTTGATAAAGATAATTCTCTTTTTCAAGGAATTGATTATATATCAAAAAAAATAAAAGAAGGAATTTTTAAACCAAAAATAGACAAAGTCTTTTCTTTTAACAACACTATTGAAGCATATAAATATTTGTTAGAGTATGACGTTATGGGTAAAATAGTTGTGGAGGTAGATTCAAAATGATTAAAATAGCATCTATTGAAGTATATCAAATAGATCTCCCGATTAAAGAAGGTAGATATAGTTGGTCAAATAAAAATTCTGTATCAGTTTTTGATTCTACTGTGGTTAAAATAAAAACAAACCATGATATTGTTGGTTTAGGAGAGGTATGTACACTAGGTCCTTCATATCTTCCAGCATATCCCGAAGGTGTAAGAGCGGGAATTAAAAAATTTGGTAAGGCTCTATTAGGGTTAGATCCTACTGAATTGACTAAGATTAATGCAGTAATGGATGCAAATTTAAAGGGACATAACTATGTTAAATCTCCTATTGATATAGCTTGTTGGGATATTTTAGGAAAATATACTAAACAGCCTATATGGAAAATATTAGGAGGTAAGTTTGGTAAAGAAGTTGATCTTTATAGAGCTATTTCACAAGAAAGACCTAATATTATGTCTAAAAAAGTAAAAAAATATAAAAAAGAAGGATATCGAAAATTTCAATTGAAGGTTGGAGGGGATCCTGCTGAAGATATTGAAAGAATTAAACATGTAAGATCAATTTTAGATCATTCTGATGTATTAGTAGCAGATGCGAATACTGGATGGTTAATGCATGATGCTTTGAATGTTATTAAAGCAACTGAACACCTTGATGTATATTATGAACAGCCGTGTGTTACGTATGAGGAGAGTTTATCAGTGAGACAAAAGACAAAAAATCCATTTATTCTAGATGAAAATATTGACTCCATAAGTTCTTTTTTAAGAGCTTACAATGATAGAGCAATGGATTTAATTAATATAAAAATAAGTAAAATGGGTGGCTTGACAAAAAGTAGACTATTAAGGGACTTATGCATTGAGCTAGGAGTGGCTATGACTATAGAAGATTCTTGGGGTGGAGATATAGCTACTGCAGCAATATCTCATCTAGCACATAGCACTCCAGAAAAGCTCCGCTTTTCTTCAACTGATTTTAATAGTTACAACACTCTTTCTTATTCCACGGGGTCCCCGCAAAGAAAAAATGGTAGTTTTATTGCCTCCGATAATTATGGTTTAGGCTTAACAATTAATGAGAAAAAAATTGGAAAATCTATTTTTACTATAAAATAATAAATATTTCTTTTGTCTTTATTCCTGTTAAATTTTACATTTAAAGCTGTTATTTAAAATATGAAAAAATTTTTTTCAAGAAATGGCGTAAGCATCCCTTCTATTGGTCTTGGTACATGGGATTTAAGACACAAAGAAGGTGAGGACGTTATAAAACTAGCAATAGAAGCTGGATACAGACATATTGATACAGCTCAGATGTATGAAAATGAAGAAGCAGTTGGAAATGCAATTTATCATAGCAACATTGCAAGAGATAAATTTTTTATTACAACAAAAATTTATACTTTAGTAATCAAGAACGATGAAATAGATTCTTCCTTTAATAAAAGTTTGCAAAAATTAAAAACTGACTATGTTGATTTGCTGTTAATCCACTTTCCTGCTTTCACAACCAATCTCGATGATATGTTAACTATTTTATATAAAATAAAGGAATCTAGTAGAGTTAAAAATATTGGAATTTCTAATTTTAATCATAATTTGGTAAAGGATTGTATTAGACTTGGGTACAATGATATTTTTTGTAATCAAGTTGAATATCATCCATATTTGAATCAAAAAAAACTTATTTCCATAATAAAAAAATCAGGAATTTTACCGGTTGCTTATAGTCCATTAGCCAAAGGTGAGTTGCTTCAAGAAAAACTAATTATTGATATTTCGAAAAAATATTCAAAAACACCAGCTCAGATAATTTTAAGATGGTTAAATCAACAAAATTGGATTGCTATCCCAAAATCTAGTAATAAAAAAAGATTAATAGAAAATATAAATATTTTTGATTTTACCATTGATGAAAATGACATGAATTCTTTACACAAATTAGATAAAAATTATAGGGTAGTTCCCTCTGCTTTAGGGACATTTCACCAAATTGATTTACCTTCAAAGCATACAAATAAAGGTTTAGTATTAATTTGAATTGAAAGAAAAATAGTTTTTTTATTGTTTATATTTATAATATTTCTGAGCTTGCTCTGGTGTAATATATTCATTCAATAAATCATCTTCTATAAGCTTTTTATCTCTTTCTTCTGGGTTTCCGTATCCCCCACCATTTCCAGTGTGTATTCTTACTACATCTTCGGGCTCTAATGTTAAACCTGTTACCACTGAATATTTTTCTTTTTTCCCGTCTTTTCTGATGATTTCAATATAGTTAGGCCCACCTTCATTACCGCCTTCTAATGCCCATGGTAAACTTTTTGACCTAGTATAAGAAACAGTTATCCAAGCATTTTTTGATCTTACTCTGTAGTCCATAACTATTCCTTTTCCACCTCTAAACTTTCCTTCTCCTCCATCTTCATCAGTTAATCTCATTTGATCAACATAAACTCCATGTCTAGCTTCTGAAATTTCTGCTGGTGTATTAAAAGTGTCTCCATGGAATGCAGAAAAATTAGCATTGCATCCATCATAAATACTACTACCTCCCCATCCCCCAACTTGCGGTTCAATAATAATAAAAGTTGCTCCTGTGTCTGGGTGTTGACCACCCATGAAAGTTCCACAAATGGAAGCAAAACTTCCTGCAGCAGATTTATCTGGATTTAAATGTGAGATAGTTTTCCAAATTAAATCATAACATCTAATATCAGTTTCATAATATATTCCTTGAGCTGCAGGTCTTTTGGGATTAAACATTGATCCTTCATCGCATATAACTTTCAAAGGGCGAAAAGTGCCTGCATTACATATGAAATCACTTGAAGTAACACCTTTGAATGCCATTTGAGCTGAAACAACTGTTCCATCATATGAAGCATTATTTGGACCAGCATCTTGTTCTGGATTATTTCTTAAATCGACAATAAATTCTTTGTCAGTAATCGTTACATCAACTTGAATTTTTCTACCATCATCTAGTAAGTCTTCCCCATGAAAAGTTCCATGTGGTAGATTTAATAATGCATCTAAGGATGATCTCTCTCCATAATTCATAAAAAGTTGAACGGATTGTTTAAAAACTTCTTTGCCGTATTTATTAGAAATATCTCTAATTCTTTTTTCTCCTACTCGGATTGATGCAATAGCAGCCCACATATCACCTAAAGTATATTGAGGTACACGACTATTGGCAGTTATGATATCAATAACTGATTGAATTGGTTTGCCTTCATTTATCATTTTTATCACAGGTAATTGAAGCCCCTCTTGAAAGATTTCTTTTGCATCTGCAGAAATGCCACCGGGAGCCATGCCACCTAGATCAGGCCAATGAGCGATGTTCGCTGTCCAAGCAATTCTTTCTCCTTCAGAAAATACTGGCATAACAACAATAACATCATTTAAATGAGTAACACCACCGTTGTACGGATCATTTGTTGCAAAAACATCCCCTTCTTTAATTTCAGAAGTATCGAATTTTTTTATAACAGCTTGGACTGCTTTATCACACATTGCAATAAATGCAGGAATGCCTGCTCCTGACGCTGCAATATTTCCTTCTGAATCCGTAACTGCAGTACCAAAATCTAAAACTTCATAAATTATAGAACTCATGGCTGTTTTTCTCATTGCTACAAACATTTCATCGCAAGCAGCCTGAAGTGAGCTTTGTATGATTTCAGTTGTAATGGGATCTAAATTTTTTTTATTCATGAACTCTCACCAGAAATAGATATATGTAAATTAGCATAATTATCCACCTTACATTTCTGATCCGGAAAAATTACGACTGTTGTACTTGGATCTTCCACAATGGCCGGACCACTAAATTCCATGTCAGGTTCTAACAGATCAAAATCATAAATGCTTGATACATGAACTCCCATTTGATCAAAATCAACTTCTCTTTTTTCTTTGATCGTTTTTTCTAATAAAATTCCAGTTTTCTTTCTTTCTTGTAAATCAGGCTTATCAATTTTGGCAAAAGCTACCAAATGAAATTGAATCATATCAACTTGACTATCCAGTCTATAAGTAAATTCTTTTTCATATTGATTATGAAAATCATTAATAATTTTATCAATAGATGATTTATCAAGATTTCCGTTTTCAATTGGAATTTCTACGGCATGATCTTGTCCTAAATATCTAAAACTGCCAAATCTTTGAAAAACTATTAGATCTTTAGAAATATTTTCTTTTTGAAAACTATCAATAGCTTTATTTTCCATCTCACCAAAAGTTTTATTAAGTACCTCAGTTGCATCTTCATTCATTGTTGTTAATTTAGTCAGTATGTAATCTCTTCTGAGATCACTCATCAACATACCCCATGCAGAAAAAACAGATGAATTAACTGGTATAATTACTTTTGGAATATTTAATTCTTTTGCAAGTGAAGTAGCATGCATGCCACCCCCTCCTCCAAAAGCAACTAAAGTAAACTCTCTTGGATCATAACCTTTGTTAACAGATACTAATTTTAAGGCATTAATCATATTATTATTAGCTATTCGAATAATACCTCTAGCTGTCTCTGCGATAGAAAACTTAAGTTTTTGGGCGAAAGATTCAATATTTTTATTTACTGATTCCATGTCGGCTTTAATTTCGCCTCCGCAGAAAAATTTTTGATTAATTCTATTTGCTATTAAATTTGCGTCTGTAGTTGTTATCGAAGTACCACCTTTCCCATAGGAAACAGGTCCAGGATCAGCTCCCGCGCTTTGTGGTCCAACATGCAACTTATTATAATCATCCACCCATGCAATACTTCCCCCTCCATTACCTATTTCAACAATATCAACGACTGGTAACATAACAGGATAGCCAGCAGATAAACGATTTTTTTCAATCCAATAATTTGTATTAATTTTTACATTACCATTTTCAATTAATGAACATTTCGCAGTTGTTCCTCCAACATCTAAAGTTATAATATTTTTTTGATTAATTAATTTACCTAATTCTGCAGCACCTAAAACACCGCTAGTGGGTCCAGATTCAATCATTGTTAAAGGAATGTTTTTAGCAGATTCAAAAGTATCAATACCTCCATTGGATTGCATTACATAAGGATTACCTTTGAAATCTGAATCTATTAATTTTTTATTCAATTTATCTAAATAGTTTCGTGCAATTGGTTTTATATAACCACATAAAGCTGTTGTATTAGTTCTTTCATATTCTCTCCATTCTCTAGTTATTTCATGAGAGGCAACAACATCAATCTCTGGCCAGTAGTTTTTTATATGATGGACTACTTTTTCTTCATGAGATAAATTTGCATAAGCGTGGATTAAACAAACTGCTATAGATTTTACTTGGTGTTTTTTAAAATTGTCTAAAATTGAATCTAAATTTGTTATATCAAGGGGTGTTAATTCTTTGCCAAGAAAATCAATTCTTCCAGGAACCTCAGCTCTTAGATACCGAGGAACAAAAGGCTTTGGCTTTTGGTATCTTAAATTAAAAAAATCTGGCCTATCTCCTCTAGCAATTTCAATACTATCTCTGAATCCTTTTGTTGTTATTAGGCCTGTTAAAACACCTTTTCTCTCAGTAATTGAATTTATAATAAGAGTTGTACCATGAGCAAAAAAAGTTGAATTTGAAATGTCTACACTGGCTTTGTCTATCGTATCAAAAACACCCTTTTCATAGCTACTTGGAGTAGTATCACTTTTAGCTGTTTTAATCTTGAGGGCTTTGCCTGTAGATTGATCTATTTCAAAGTAAACTAAATCAGTGAAAGTACCTCCCACATCTGTTGCAACCCTTAACATTTAATTAAGTTTTACTTCTGGGTGGAAATTTTTAATATAGTCTTTTGAGATATAACCTTGTTTATAATCATCGAGAACTTTTTCATGACTTCTATCGTTAGGGTCACCGTAACCTCCGCCACCTCCGCACTGTAATAGAATTCTTTTTCCTTTTGTGACAGGAACACGAGTCGCCTTAGGAATTTCAGTAGAATTATTTTTATCATCTAAAAGAAAACAATTATTAGGTAAAGCTTCTTGACCCCCTTTTAATCCCCAAGGGGGCAGTTTACTTCTTTCACAAACAGTTGTTGCAAAAGAGTCTTCTAACATTTCAAATTCAAAATTAACACCTAAGCCCCCTCTATTTTTTCCTGCACCACAACTATCTTGAATTAATTCTACTCTGTTAACAAGCCATGGATTTCTATTTTCCCAAACTTCAGTTGGAGCAAATCTTGTTGCTGATTCAGCATGATGTAAACAAGTTGCACCATCACCAAAATAACTTGCACCTTGACCAACCGGATGAGGAGCACCATCAGCCCAAGGTTCTCCAGTTTTTTTTCTAATACCCCACCAAACTATTCCATTTATACAACCTCCACTACTAGCAGGGACTTTTTCAGGAAATTTAGTTCCTAATGCTTTATAAAAAACTTCTATTGCTTGTAAAGCAGGCCATCCGTAGAGAAAACAAGGGGCCGGAGACAAAGGATGAAAAAGAGTACCAGGTTTTGTAATTACTTCAATTGGTCTAAAAAAACCTTCATTTGGAGCTTCATTACTTCCAGCAAGCATACTCATTGCGACTCTTGCAGTTGAAACTGTTGAAGGTAATGGACAGTTAATTGGACCGTTTTGCTGCGGAGGAGCTTTTGACATATCTAAGATAACTTTTTCATCTTCTATTATTACCTTTAGATCAAATGGTACCAGCCCTTCTTCAACGCCATTACTATCCATTTGTCCTGAACCTTTATATTCTCCATTTGGAATTTTTTTTAAATAATTTTTAACTATCATTTCTCCAGCATCAAAAATAGCTTCAGTAGCTTCTCTAAATTTATTTAATCCATATTTTGAAACTATTTTCTTTAAAGCTCTTTCACCCGCTCTTACTCCAATAACTTGAGCGTTAATATCACCAGCAACAGAATTAGGCACACGCGTATTAGCAATACACATTTTGTAAATGTCTTCTACAAGTTCACCTTTATTGTATAGTTTAACACCAGGATAAATTGTCCCTTCTTGAAAGACATCTACAGTATCAGTTGAATAAGGTTCTTTGCCGGCAATATCTAACCAATGAGCTTTAATTGCTGTATATGCTATTATTTGATTTTCAAAAAAAACAGGCATAACCAAAGCTGCATCTTGCGGATGAGAGCCAGTTCCATATGGGGAATTGTAAATTATAATGTCTCCATCATTTAATTTATCTTCTCCCCCAACTCCTTTAACTGCTTCTTCTATACAAAAATTTAGAGTTCCCATGAAAAGTGGTAAACTTGGAGCTTGAGATAATAATCTCATGTGATTGTCATAAATTGCTCCTGCAAAATCAAGAACATCATAAATTATAGGTGACATAGCAGTTCTACATAGAGCCCTTTTCATTTGCTCTGCAGCTGAATTAAGAGAATTTCTGATAATTTGTGTTGTTACAGGATCAACATCTACTTTATTAGTTTTTCTTTCAATTCCACATTTATAATGATGAAGATCTTCATTCATAGATCAACCTATCTCCCTATTAACTAATATTAAGTTACCATTTGAATCTTTATCAACATCATAATTTATATCAACGTAAGTTATAGCAGTACTTTCTATTATTATTAAAGGGCCTGATACTTTTGAATCAATCTTAGATCTAGCTACTAAGTCAAATTGTATTTTTTTGTTTTCTGTAAATGAATAGCATTCAATTTGATTATTTGAAACTTCAATACCTACTTCATCAATTTTTCCACTTTCTGATTTTCTTGGCAATTGAACTCGTAAAGATGCTCTTGTTGAAACAATTTCAATAACAGTATCCAATTTACTTCCAAATGTTTTTTGATATTCTTCCATGAATTTATTTTTCAGAGTTTCAGTATCCATAGAAATATTACCATCTTTCTCATCCTCTAATTTTAAAGTTATGGTATGTTCTTGTCCCATCCATCGCATATCTAAAGCAATTTCTTTAATTTGACTTGATGTTGAAAAATCAATCTTTTGTCTTTGTTCCAATTCTTTAAACAGTTCTTTTAAAATATCATTACATTCACTTATTGCTTCATCAGATAACCTAAGTATTTTTGTTCTGGCATTCATTTGCAACAAATCTGCTCCTAACAATCCCCAGGCAGAAAAGTTTCCAGAATATGGAGGAACTATAATCTCTTTTATATCTAGTTCATTTGCAATTAAATTTGACATTAAAGGACCAGCACCTCCGAAAGCGAGGAGCTTTAATTCACGTGGATCTATACCTTGTTCTATTGTAATCTCTCTAATTGCATCGGCCATATTAGCACTACCTATTTTTAAAATACCTTTTGCAGCATCAAATGCTGACATACCAATTTGACTGCCAACTGAATTCAAAGCTTTTTCAGCTAAAGATTTATTTAGCTGCAATCCTGAAGCCAGTTTTCCCTCACCTAACATTCCTAAATAGAAAGCTGCATCAGTTGTTGTTGGTTGAATTCCGCCTTTATCATAACAAGCCGGACCAGGAACTGCACCAGCACTTTGTGGTCCTGATCTAATTAAGCTTCCTTCATCCAAATAGGCAATTGAACCTCCTCCAGCTCCAATGGATCTAACATCAACCCAAGGAGATTGAACAGGTAACCCCAGAATTTTACCTTCAAATTGAATTTGGGGTCTTCCATTTATAATCAAGCATGTATCAAAACTAGTTCCCCCAACATCAGCTGTAACCATATTAGTATTGTTTAATTTTCTAGATAATTCACCAGCTCCTTCAGCACCAGCTACAGGGCCTGACATAATTGTTTCAAAAGGACGATCCTCTGCTTCATCAAAAGTCATAGAACCACTTCCAGAACGCGTGACTAAAAATGTTCCTTTATAGCCAAGCTCATTTAAATTTTTTTTCAAACTGTTTAAATAGTTTGACATTCGAGTTTTAACAAACGCATCTATAACTGTTGTAGTTGTTCTTTCGTATTCTCTATATTCGCCAGAGACCATTGATGACAAAGATATTTGACCTTTGAATCCTGATTCTATTAAAATTTTACTTGCAAGTATTTCATGATCTTTATTGGTATAAGAATTAATAAAAGCTATTGCCACACTATCAACCTTTTCTTTTATAAATTTATTGCAGGCATCTTTAACTTGCTCAGTGTTAATTTTTTTATGAACGTTTCCATTAGCAAACAATCTTTCTTCAATTTCTAATCTTAAAAAACGAGGTACAAGAGGAGGGGCAGGCTGCCAAAACAAATTATACATTTCATCTCTATCACCCCTTCTAATTTCAAGAATATCCCTAAAACCTTTTGTACATAAAAGGCCTACTTTTGAACCTTTTCTCTCAAGTAGTGAATTTAAACCGACAGTTGTTCCATGGAGAAAAAAATCTATTTTCTCAAGTTCTTTCCGACTTAAATTTCTTTTAATTACTTCGACAACGGCTTTTTCAGGAGATTGTGGAGTAGTAGGGATTTTGTCAATAATCACCTTATTACCAGACTCATCATAAACAATGAAGTCAGTAAAAGTTCCTCCTATATCAACACCAATTCTTGAAGCCATAAAATAAATAAAGTAATATTTAAAGCTATCAGAAGCAATACAGAATTCAACTATTTATTTTTAATTATAAAATTAAAGTTTTTAAAATTAAAATATAAAATTTGCTGTGCTTTAATTTTAAGATATTAAGTTATAAAATTATTATTAAAAATATAACTAGGATTAAGTAATAAATAAAATGACCATTAATGTTTTTAAGTCAAAGGTATTAAATAATAAGAGTAATAAACCAACAGATCCAATTACAACTGAAATTATTAGAAATAGTTTAAATTCTTCAGCGGAACAAATGAAAAAGGTGCTAATTCGATCTTCGTTTTCTCCAATAATTTATGAAGTGTTAGATTTTGCAAGTGCGATTTATGATCAAAATTATTGTATGTTGGCACAGTCTCCGAGTTTGCCTGGTTTTATGGGGACTTTGAGTTTTTGTGTTGAGCAAGCAGTTAAAGAGGTAGGGGGTGAAAGTAATTTATTTGATGGAGATATTATAATCTATAATAATCCCTATGGTTCAGGTTCTCATTCTCAAGATGTTGCCATAGTTAAACCAGTTTATTTAGAAAAAAAACTTATTGGTTACACTGCAATTAAAGCTCATTGGTTAGATACAGGGGGGAAAGAACCTTATTCAACTGATACAGTAGATGTTTTTCAAGAAGGGACAATTTATCCCGGTCTAAAACTGTATAGCAAAGGAGAGTTAGTTGAGGACATTTATAAATTAATAGTTGCTAATACAAGAGTTCCCAAAGCAATAATTGGAGATTTGAATGCACAATTGAACGGAGTAGTAGCAGGAGCTAATGCATTAAAAAGAATAGTAAACAAATTTGGTTATGATCTTTTTTATAATTCTGTAATTGAAATTTATAATCATGGGGAAAAACTTGTAAGAAAAAGTTTGAAAAGAATACCAAATGGAAATTACTCAGGTTTTGGTCAAATGGATAGTAATGGTGTCGATGAAGGGTTAGTAAAATTTAAAATATCTATTGAAGTTAATGATTCAAATTTAATACTTGATTTTACAGAAGTTCCAGATCAACAAAATGGTCCGATTAATTGTCCTTTACCATCAACTGTATCAAAGGCCAGAGTAGCTTTTAGTATGATGGCAGGAAATGGTGAACAACCTAACGAAGGTTTTTTTAGACCTTTGATAATTAAAACCAGAAAAGGTTCTATGTTTGATCCAGTATCTCCTGCCCCATGTTTTTTGAATGGTTGGCCCGGCCTTCAAGTAATTGAAATAATTTATAAAATCTTATCTGAAAAATTACCTGAAGCCTTTCCTGCTAGTAGTGGTGGATGTTTGGCTGCAGCAGTTTGGTGGGGAAAAAGAGAAAAAGATGGAGAGCCTTGGGCTGATGGAGCACCTCATCCAGTAGGTCAAGGAGGATTTTACAAAGGTGACGGTGTAACTTCGATGCATCATAATTCAGCTGGTACAAGAATTTCTCCTACAGAAATATGGGAATCTAGAAATCCTTGGCTGATTAGAAAAATAGAATTAGCAAAAGATTCTTGTGGAGCTGGAGAATTTAGAGGCGGTCTTGGATTAAACTTAGAATTTGAAATGTTAGAAGACACTTATATCACAACAGTAGTTGAAAGAACTAAACTACCTCCTTGGGGAATAAAAGGTGGTAAGGATGCAAGAGCAAATAATGTTGAAGTTTTAAAAAAAAATGGAAAAAAATTTTTTATGCCTAAAAAATCTGGGTACAAACTCAACAAAGGTGACAGTATAAAATTTATGACTGGCGGTGGAGGAGGGTATGGAAATCCTTCAAAAAGAAAAACTTCATTAATAAAAAATGACTTAAAACAAGGTTATTTATCAGAAAAATATGTCAAGGAAAATTACAAAGATTACAGTTTTACTTAATTTTAACTAATAATTTTTTAAAATTTTATTTTATTTTATTTTTATATCATATGAGCTAGGGTTAATTATTATTTAGAGGAATTCTAATTTTTTTTAATTAGAGTTTAAAATTATTAGGAGGTATTATGAAGATAACAAATTGTTTTAAAACAATTTTTCTATCACTTTTTATTGCATTTTTTTCATTTACTTTTGTAAATGCAAAAACAGTAATAAGAACTGATGAAGCAGCTATAGGAGAAGCTGATCCTGCAAAATTTTCAGACAACATAGACTCAATCATTATGTTTAATACTTATGATGCTTTAGTTGATGAAGTCAAAAATGGCGGTGGATTAACCCCACTTCTTGCGAGCGGTTGGGAATATGCAGATCCTACTACTCTTAACATAACTTTAAAAGACGGAATTAAGTTCCATAGTGGGAATGTACTTGATGCGGATGACGTAGTTTATTCATTCAATAGATTGATGAATATGGGCCAAGGATTCTCATTCCTATTTGGAACAGTTGACAGTGTATCAGCTTTAGATTCTAAAACTGTTCAATTTAAAACGAAAGAACCTTTTGCCCCTCTAGTAGCAAGCTTAATGCGACTAGCGATAGTTGATAAAGATGATGTACAAGCTAATACAGTAGACGGCAATTACGGTGATAATGGAGATTATGGAGAAGCTTATCTGCTAACAACTTCAGCTGGAGCTGGTGCTTATAAAATCACTCAACATGATCCAAACGTAAAAACAGTTTTAACCAAAAATGGCGATTATTTTCAAGGACACAATCCAAAAGCTCCAGATGAAGTAATAATCAAATATAGTGTTGAAGCTGCAACAATTAAAGCTTTGTTAATGAGAGGCGAGCATGAAATTTCAAGCATGTGGCTTCCAAATGAAGTTTTAGCTGCGTTAGAAAAAGAAGATAGTGTTGATTTAGTTAAAATTAACAGACCAGGGTCTTGGTATAACAAACTTAATAATCGTAGAGCTCCTTTAGATGATGTGCATTGCAGAAGAGCTTTGCAACTAGCTTATGATTATGATGCTTTATACCAATCTTTTGCTATAACCGAAAATATGGTTGCTGGACAAAAATCTAGTGGCGCATTGATCTCAGGTGTACTGGGATATGATCCTAATAAAGCATCAATTGAAAGAGATATAGATAAAGCAAAAGCAGAACTTGCTAAGTGTAAATATAATCCTGCTGATTATACTTTGGATTTAGCTTGGATTGCTGAAGTGCCTTATGAAGAACCATGGTCTCTTCAATTACAAGCTAATGCTATCGAATTAGGTTTTGGAGCTACTGTGACTGGATTGCCTTGGGCTAAATTTTCTGATCAAGTTGCTAATTGGGAGAATACTCCTCATGCAACTGTAGTTTCAGTTTTAGCAAACGTTCCAGATCCGGACGCATTAATGTATGCACAGTGGCACTCTTCTAGAGGTGGCACATGGATGTCTGCTGAATGGGCTAACGATCCTGAGCTTGATGCTTTATTGGAGAAAGGTCGTACTGAAACTAACGCTGATGAAAGAATTAAAATTTATCAAGCTGCTAATCAATTGATGATAGATAATGCTATTACTCTATTCATTACTGATTTTGTAGGATATCAAGCTATATCTCAAAATGTTTCAAATTCTGATACCACAAGTACACAACAAGGTTATGGTACTATGGGAAGAAATCTGTCTTTTAGAGAAATGGCAGTTAATTAATTCGTCTTTATTAAAGGCCGGTTGATCCGGCCTTTAATTTAATTCTAATAAATTTTGGTTTAATTATCTTGTCTGCTGCTCAATATTTTATAAGAAGAACTTTTATCTCCATAATTGTTTTCTTTGGCGTATCAATTGTAATCTTTTGTCTTGCTCGACTCATACCAGGCGATCCAGCAAGAATAGCACTTGGACCTTTTGCAACTAAAGAAATGGTGGAACAATTAAGAGAAACTCTTCATCTTAATGAATCAATATTTATTCAATATAAAATCTTTATTACAAATTTCTTTCAAGGAGATTTGGGTATATCAACTTATACTAAAAGACCTGTAATAATAGATGTTATTAGTTATTTTCCAGCCACATTTGAACTAGTACTTATGGCTGGCACACTCATGCTCCTTATTGGTATTCCTTTAGGTATTTTATCTGGAAAATATAAAGATACGTTTATTGATCATATCGCTAGAATTATTTCATTGTTAGGAGTTGTAACGCCCAGTTTTTTATGGGCAATTATATTGATGTTGCTTTTTGCTTATTTGATTCCTATCTTTCCTGTTCATGAAAGAATGGATGAAACGCTAGATCCTCCTAAAATAGTTACTGGTCTTTTATTAATTGACTCTCTTTTAGAGGGTAATTTTAGAGTATTTAGTGATGCTTTTTCACATTTAATTTTACCAGGTTTTGCTCTTGCTCTTCCAGCAATTGGGAATGTTGCAAGATTAACACGTACAAATTTAAGTGATGTTTATGAAAAACAATATATAGAGTTTGCAAAATCTTATTCCTACAGTGAATTTAAAATAGCAACAAAATACGCTTTAAAACCAGCCGCAATCCCCACTGTTACAATTATAGGTTTAGATTTTGCATTTATGTTAGGAAATGCTTTTTTGGTAGAAACTGTCTTTGTTTGGCCAGGATTGGCAAAATATGGTGTTGAAGTAATTCTTGCTAAAGATCTTAACGGTATTGTTGCAACTGCTCTTATCATTACAACTTTTTTTCTTATAATTAACATGTTTGTAGATTTTATTGTATTACTTCTAAACCCTAGAATAACAGTAAAAGATTGACATGAATATTTTTAAGTCAAAATATTATTATAAATACAGCAGAAACCCTCTTTCAGTATTCGGATTAGCAATTGTTGTTGTAGTTATATTAATGGCTGTATTTGCACCTTATATAACACCTTTTCCTGAACATGTAGGTCCTTTTACTGATTTTTATAACAAATCTCAACCTCCTAGTTGGAAATATATATTTGGTACTGATAAGATAGGTAGAGACATATTCACAAGAGTTATTTTTGGTTACAGAATTTCACTAACATTAGGCATTGTAGTTTTATCGATAGCAGTTCCTATTGGTGTAGCAATGGGATTGTGTGCTGGATATATTGGTAGAAAAACAGAGCTAATATTAATGAGAATTACAGATATTTTTTTAGCAATCCCCGCTCTAGTACTGGCTTTATCAATTATAGGTCTTTTAGATAGACCTAATTTATTTTACACAATGATAGCTGTTTCCATGGCATGGTGGCCTTGGTATACACGACTAATTTATAATATTACAAGATCAATAAAAACAGAAGGATATATAGCTGCAGCCGAAATAATGGGAGCTTCAAAAATACATATAATGTTTCGTGAAATACTTCCTAATTGCCTTCCTTCTCTTCTAACAAAAATAACTTTGGATCTTGGATTTGTAATACTTGTGGGATCTTCTCTAAGCTTTTTGGGATTAGGAGCTCAAGCTCCAACGCCCGATCTGGGAACAATGGTAGCTAAAGGAGCTTCTTTTTTACCTGACACATGGTGGTTTTCTCTTTTTCCAGGTTTTGCAATTTTAATTGTCGTTCTCGGGTTCAATTTAGTTGGAGACGGTCTTAAAGACATGTTTGATGTGGATGTCTGAAAAATTGTTAAAAATTGAAAACTTAGAATTATCTTTCAAGATGTATGAGGGAATTTCATATGTATTAAAAAAAATTAATTTAGAATTATCTAAAGGAGAAAAAGTTGCTTTGGTAGGAGAATCTGGCTCTGGAAAATCTGTTACTACAAAACTAATTTTAGGATTACTAAATCAGAAAAATGTTACTAAAAAGGGAAAAATATTATTCAATGATAGAAATATTTTAAATTTTTCTCAAAATGAATTTAAAAAAATTAGAGGAAATAACATTTCAATTATTTTTCAAGATCCTATAGCTGCTCTTAACCCAGTTTTTAAAATTAAAGATCAATTTTATGAAGTTAATTTAAATAATAAAAAAATGTCCAAAAAAGATTCTTTTATCAGAGCTTGTAATGCTTTGAAAAAGGTTTCAATTACAGATCCTGAAAGGATCCTAGAATCTTATCCTTTTCAATTAAGTGGAGGTTTAGCTCAGAGAGTTGTGATTACAATGGCAATGATAAATAAACCCGAATTACTTTTAGCCGATGAACCAAGTACAGCTCTTGATGTGACGATACAAAATCAGGCTTTAGATTTAATGAATGATCTCACAAAGGAAACAAATACAGCGGTTTTGCTTATAACTCATAATATGGGGGTAGTTAGAAAATTTGCTGAAAAAGTGTATGTTATTTATCGAGGGGTAATTGTAGAAGAAGGAACAAAAACTCAGATTTTTAAAAATCCAGGTCATCCTTATACAAAAGCACTTTTGAAATCTATACCAAAACTCAGTGGCAAAGGATTACCACAGTTTGATGAGGATGCTCCTGATTATGCATTAATTGAAAAATACACTCATTCACAACAACTATGATTAAAGTAAGCAATATTTCAAAAAAATTTACTATTAAAAATAATACTGTTCAAGCATTAGATGATGTTAGTTTGTTAATTGAAGAACATGATTGTTTTGCAATTGTTGGCGAGTCTGGTTCAGGTAAGACTACTTTGGCAAATATTATTCTTGGAATTTATATTCAAGATAATGGTGAAGTATGGTTAAACGAAAAACAACTTTTTTCAAAAAGAAATTTAAAGCTAAGAAAACTCATACAATTTGTTCAACAAAATCCTATGTCCACATTAAATCCAAAGAAAACAGTTTATAGTACCATTTCTTTACCTTTAAAAATTCACAAAATTGTTAATAATAATGAAATTTCTGAAAGAGTAGAAAAACTCCTTTCCTATGTCGGATTAGAAGTTGAATATATGCATCGATATCCTGATACTTTGTCAGGAGGACAAAAACAGAGAGTAGCAATTGCAAGAGCTTTAGCTTCAGAACCACAAGTTTTAATTTTAGATGAGCCCACATCTGCGCTTGATGTGATTGTTCAATCGAAAGTTTTAAATTTGCTTTTAGATATAAAAGAACAATTTAATTTAACATATATATTTATAACTCATGATTTAAGTGTTGTGAGGAATATTGCAAATAAAGTTGTGGTAATGAACAAAGGTAAAATTGAAGAACTTGGAGCTACTAATAATGTTTTTAATAATCCAACAAGCTCTTATACTAAAACACTAATAAGAGCTATTCCTACCGTTACAGATGAAGAAGATGCCATTAAACCTTAGTAGTAAAACAATTATAGATTTATTATCAAGTACAAAAGATTTAGATTCATATGCATTTTATAAGAAATTAGATAAAGCAATTAAGAATATCATTGGACATAAATTATTTACCTTGACTGTTATTGATAGATCAACAAAATATGTTGAGAGAGTTTATTCTAATAATAAAAAAATATATCCACTTTTAGGAACCAAACCAATTCCAAAAAATGTTTGGACAAGAAAAGTTATAATTGAAAAGAAAGAATTTTTAGCTTCAAATTTCAATGAAATAAAAAAGTTATTTTTTGATTATGAAATCATTCATTCTCTTGGATGCGGATCTATAATTAACATCCCAATATTAAATAATAAAAAAATATTAGGGACATTAAACGTTTTACATAAAGAAAAATACTATACTAAAAAAAGCGTGAATAACATTAAACCATTTACACAACTACTAGCACCATATTTTATTATTCATCAGTTAAGTATGAAAAAAAAATGAATATTTATTTGTTAGATTATTCTTAATTGTTTAGGAAATGTTGTTAAACTTTCACAACCATCATTGGTAATAACTACATCATCTTCTATTCTTATACCAAGACTTCCCTTTTTATAAAGACCTGGTTCTATTGTAATAACCATACCTTCTTCTAGTAATTCGTGATTATTTCTCATTACATATGGATCTTCATGAACATCAAGGCCCAAACCATGTCCAGTTTTGTGCACTATAAGATCAGAATATCCAGAATTAGCAAGTGCATTTAAGACATTGTCGTCAAGTTCATGAAGAGATAATTTCGGTTTTGATATTTTTAAACCAATTGCATTCGCATCAAATACTGCTTTATAAATATTTTTATATTCCTCTGAAACTGATTCTATGAAAAATGTTCTTGTTATATCTGAATTATAACCATCAACTATCGCACCAAAATCAAAAAGTAAGCAATCACCTTTTTTAATTTTATAATCATTTCGTGAATGACCATGAGGCAGAGCAGAATTATCAGACGCTAAAACAATAGGATCAAAAGCAATACCTTCTGCTCCATAATTATATAACTGCTGAATAAGAAAATTTTTAATTTCTATTTCTGTTTTACCAACTTCAACATATTGAAGAGTTTTTTCTAATGATTTTTCAGCTATATCTATTGCTTTTTTAAGTTTTTCAATCTCTTCAACATCTTTAGTTAGTCTAATTCTGCTTATTAATTTATGAGCATTTATTATTTTAATTTTATTTGCTGCTTTTTCTATTGCTTGAGATTCAAAAACTCTCATTCTTTGTCCTTCAATACCTATTGTAGGTAATGAACCAATTTTTTGGAAAGCTTTATCAAATGCTGATTGGTATCCATCGCTGTCTTGCCATTCAAAAATATCTACATCTAGTTTTAATTTTTCAAAACTATCTACTTCCAATACTGGCAAAATCGCAATAGGCTTATTAGTTTTTGAAATTAATAACACAGTCGGTCTTTCCAATAAATGAAAGTTACCTCCAGTAAGATAAAAAAAATTTGATCCCGGCACTATAGCTAGTGCATCTAAATCTTCATTTTTTAAAAAAGATTGTAATTTATTAATTTTTTCATTGCTCATTTTTAAAATATTTAATTAAAATTATATAATATTATAAGATTAATAAAACTAGTTTTCCCAAAAAAAATATTAATTTAATTGTTTTTTTTATTTATGATCATATAATCATTTCATGAATGATAAGCCCTTAAAAATTATGTATCTTTCGCCAGTAGGTGTAGATAGCTTGGATGGACTTTTTGAAGAAATGGTTAAAGATACAAAAGATCCAGAAACTGAAGTTCATATAACTTCTTTAAAAGATAGTAACGGAAGTTTTTCTCATGTTGAATTTAGATCTTATGAAGCAATGGCAACCGCAGGCATTATAAATGCAACAGTATGTGCAGCAAAAGAGGGATTTGATGCATTAGCAATTGGCTGTTTTTATGACACAGCTCTGCACGATGCAAGAGAAGTTTCAGGCGACATGGTAGTTGTTGCCCCTTGTCATTCTTCAATGGAGATAGCATTAAGCTTAGCAAATAATTTTGGAATAATTGTTGGCCGAAGAAAATGGGTTAATCAAATGAAAAATAATGTTTATGATTATGGATATGGTGAAAAACTTACTGGTTTTTATGATGTTGGTCTTGGAGTAGATGACTTTCAAGTAGATCATCAAAGAACTGTTAATTTGTTAATTGATGCATCTAAAAAAGCTGTCGAAAAAGACTATGCCGAATCTATTATTTTGGGCTGTACAGCTGAATTTGGTTTTTATAGAATTCTTCAAGAAGAAATTGGTGTGCCAATTATAGATCCTTCTCTTGCAGCATTAAAAAAAGCTGAACACCATGCTAATTTAAAGAGAAGATTTAATTTGATTCCTAGCAGAAGATGGAGCTGTGAATCTCCTTCAGATGAAGAAATTAAAAAGTTTGGATTATTTAAAGACGAAAATCCTTTCGGAAATCGGATTGTTGTTAGCTAATTTATTTTTTAGATCCTTATTTTGAAATCCCACAAGTGATGATGGGTATCAACTATTTTAAAATTATTCACAATACATGCCAAATATATTTTTTAAAATTTTGCAATTAATTTCTTCAATTTTTGTAAATTTTTTTAAATAATTTTAATATTTTTTCATCTCACATACGCCACACTCACACACCCGGTTTTTAAAATCATAAAAAAATAAACCAAGTCAAACCAACATTCTTCATGCGCCTTTCGGCAAGGCACCGGCTTTTGGAGCCGGCATTCGTAGGTTCGAATCCTACCGCCCCAGCCATTTTTTAAGTCTTTCTTTTACGAAATAAGCTTTTCGCTCCACATACGCGTCACTTGCGAACTCATTTTTGATCAACATTCCTCGTGGTTGGTGGTATAATGATTTTATGAATATACTAAAATACCTGATACCATTTATCACCCTGTTATTTTTTTCCACCACAGTGGTTTATGCCGATGACCACGACAGCAAGAAATACTACGACAAGGATGGAAAAAAATACCATGAAAAAATGTGGGGAGGGAAAGGTAAGTGGAAACAATGCCCAATGAAAAATAAGTTTGGTCAATGCCCATTGATGGGAATGGGACCTCCTCCAATGATGGGAATGGAAGGACCTTTTACAATGATTGAGGCACAAGGGAGACTATTTTTATACAATAAAAAAAATGGTGACGTTTGGGTATGCAGCGCCTTCAATAAATCCTGCGAACAGGTAACGGTTGAGAATAAAGATTAATTCAACTCCCTCGTGTTTGCTGGTAGGGAATATTTATTAACAAACTGATCTAGAAGAGGAAAAAATTATGATTTCTTTTAAATTGAACGCGGATGCTATTGAATTAGATGAATGGGGTCCTCCTGAAGAACTCGCCGCCGTGACATTAGAGGGTAAGCCAATTATGTACGGTATAAAACTCTATAACTCAGGTAATGGCCAGATACTAAGTGGTATCTATGAAGTAACAAAAGGGAAGTTCAAGGTTATTTATCCCTTCCACGAACATGCCACAGTTTTATCTGGCAAAGTTACATTGACCGATAAAGAAGGTAACAGCGTTACTTACGGTCCTGGTGACAGTTGGTTTTGTCATCAGGGAGAAGTTGTTACTTGGGATGTGAAAGACCGCTTACGGAAAACGTTCTTTGTTGTGACTGTTGATCAGTTTGGATCCATTCCACCTGAAAGGATCGTACAGAGCGTTTCCAGAGTGGTAGGATGAGCCAATTGTAACGATAAAAGTAAGGATATTAACGCTATCCATTTTCAAAACCTTTTAAAGTGTTTACTGTGTTAACACCAATTTCTTTTATCGCATAACCTCCTTCCATTACAAAAAGAGTTGGCAAATTAATTGAGGCTATTTTTCTTCCAACATCAAAAAAATCATCACTTTTTAATTTAAAAAAACTAATTGGGTCTTTTTCATAGGTATCAACGCCAAGAGATATTAACAATGCATCAGGATTAAAAGTTTTAATCTTTGATATCGCATCATCAAGATTTTTTGTCCATACGTCATAGGGAGTGCCTGGTTGCATTGGGTAATTAATATTAAAGCCTTCACCTTGACCTTCTCCTGTCTCATTAGCATGACCAAGAAAATGTGGGAAGGCCTCTTTGGGATCACCATGTAAAGAAGAAAAAAAAATATCTGAACGATCATAAAAAATATCTTGAGTGCCATTGCCATGATGAAAGTCAATATCCAGTATAAAAATTTTTTCTGCACCTTTATCTTTTAAGCTTTCAGCAGCAATCGCAACATTATTAAAAAAACAATACCCACCATATTGATCTTTTGATGCATGATGACCTGGAGGTCTACAAAGTGCGAATAAACTTTTTTCTTGTTCTAACATTTCTGCTGCAGTCAGTACCACTTTTACTGCTTCATAAGCCCCTTTTGTAGACCCTGCACTAATAGATGTTTCATTAGCAAGAGCATAATAACCAAGCTTACCTTCAATAAAATTAGGAATGATGTTAGAGTTCATTGATCTACTAGGCCAAACTGTAGGTATAGCCTCGCCACCCAAACCAAGTTTTAACCATTCTTCCCAAGCAACATCTAAAAATTCAACATACTTTCTATCATGCACTTTAAAAATTATATCTGTATTTGTTTTGGTAGGTTCTAAAACAGGACCTAGTTTTCTCGTTTCAATTTCATTAATAATAAATTCCATTCGTTCAGGGCGCTCAAATGGTTTAACTAATTTACCTCCATACAATTCGGTTTTAGAATTTCGAAGAATATGATTTTTTGAATAAATAGTTTTCATTGTTTACTCTATAGGTATATTTTTAATTTTATATTTTTGCTTACCTAACATGAAAATAGAAATACAAATCAACAAAGTACTTAGAAATTTAATAAAAGTAAATGTTTCATCAAAAAAAAGATACCCCCATACAAAACCAATAGGCATAACTAAGTAAGAGCTCAAGTTAACAAATACGGCACCAATTTTATTTAACATATAAAAAAATAACCACACCTCAATAAATGTTACAATTGTCAAGAACCAAAAACTGGGAAAGAACAACCATTGAGAGTAGTCTTCAAAATTATTTCCAAAAAATGTAGATAGTAGTATTACAAATAACAAAGATGCAACACATTCTCCAAAAGCTACCTGGGTTGTATTTAGATTTTTGGGCCAAAATTTCTCCATAAATATTGCGTCAAATGCATATGATAGTGGAATTATTAATGCATATATTGACCAGATATTTAATGAAATATTGTTAAGGTCCCCAATTAGTAAAATTGCAAGACCGAACAAGCCAAATAAGGTTCCGATTACTAATTTTGTAGTCACATCCAATAATCTAAATGTCCACACGATTAAAAGAGTAAAAACGGGCACAATTGAAATGATTAAAGTTAATATTCCAGCCTCAATCTTAGGCGCAACTATAAACTCTATAGATAAAGGAACTATGTAAGCAAATAATCCTGCAACAGAGAAAAAGATAGATTTCTTTAAAGTAATTTTGAAAATTTGTTTTTTAAATAAAAGAAAGAAAAAAAATAATAAGCTAAGAATAGCTAAAAGTGAAACTAAAATAGATAGTGGATTATTATCTGCATCAACGATTTTTACTAAAGAAAAATGTAAAGCCCATAGTGAGGATAATAAAAATAATAGGATAATATTTTTATAATTGTTTAGAGAAAAGTTCATAAGAATATAAAGCTCCTATAAACAATTTTCTAGCAAGAGTGCGTTAATATTAAGTAATTACAAATTAGGTCTGTTTTGATCGTCAAATAACCAATTTAGCTGTTTTTCATAACCTAATGAAACTTTGAAAACAGTATTATCGTCGTAAGCTTTACCAACAATTTGCATACCTGTTGGTACACCGTTTGAAGCAAAGCCAGTAGGTGCTGACATTACAGGAAGCCGTGATAACATATTAAAAGGTGTTGTTAACCACATAGATTCATCTCCTGCTTCTTCTGTTTTTCTTATTTCACCATTAAATTCATATTCAAGATTAGGAAAACCATGATTTGCAGGTATTCCAGTAACAGCATTAGTTGGACAAATAAAAACATCATATTTATTTAATAAAGGACCAAACTTTGCATAAGCATCCCAAGCGATATTATTGCATTGAACTAATTCTGATAAAGTATTTTCTTTACTTACTTCGATAAATTTTTTTGTATAATCGCATAGATGTTCTTCTTTATCCTTAGCAATTTCTTTTAAGCTTGTGCCCCACAAGCACGTTAAATAGGTTCCTGCAGCATCAAGCATATTATTTGGTAAATCAGGATCGACATATTCTACTACTGCTCCTTGATCAGAAAATACTTTAAGAGCATTCTTTAAATTATTTATTATTTCATCTTCTACTTCAAACCCACATAAGTGATCTGACCATGCTATTTTTATATTTTGCAAATCAAAGTTTCCATCGAAATTTGAAGGTTTTGGGAGACTTGCAATATCCTGATTATTTAAACCGGCTGTTAATGATTGCATTAAGATAATATCATCTACACTTCTCGCCATTGGACCTGAGTGGCTATAATAATCTAAGTTTCCATATGGCACCTCAGGATTTCTTCCATAAGGAGGCTTGTATCCAAAAACACCACATGCAGCAGCTGGTATTCTTATTGATCCTCCGATATCTGAACCTGAAGCAATTGTGCAAGATCCTGTCGCAAGAGCAACTCCAGATCCACCTGAGGATCCACCAGGCGTATATTTATTATTCCAAGGATTCGTTGTTACACCGTGAAGATCAGACCAAGTTGTTCCCAATAAACAAAATTCAGGAGTGGTAGTCTTAAAGACAGGAATACATCCTCCATTTATTAATCTCTTGATGTAAACATCAGTAAAATTATCTATTCTATTTTTATAAATAAACGAGGCAGTGGTACGGTAAGAACCCTCTAGGGCAAATTCTTCTTTAACTGCCAAAGGTATACCTTCTAAAAGTCTGGGTTTATCTGTTTTTCCTAAATAAGAGCGTTCTGCTTCTTTTGCCATATTGATAGCTTTTTCTTCAAAGTATTCAGTTATCGCATTGCAAATAGGTTGAATTATTCTAGCTCTATTAATTGAAGCTTGAATAACTTCAACAGGAGACAATTTTTTTTCTTTAAATGCCTTTACTAATTGTGAGCTAGTCCAATATAAAAATTCATTCTCGATCATATTATCCATCAAAAAAACCCATTGAAAATAATTCCAATGGGTTTCATAAGGTTGATTGTTTAAATTATTGCATCAATTTAGTCCAAACTTTGTCTACAAGACCCTGCGAAACTTCATTGCACGCTTGCCCAAATTTAACTGGAATTCCATCAGGAACTTGAATATTTATGGCGTTTTTCATATCCTCTGATAGATAATTTACAGACTCCGGTATTGCATTAGCATAAGCAGCGAAGTTAGATAAAATAGCCATATTTTCAGGATGCATTACAAAATTCATGAAAGCTTTAGCTTCCTCTACATTCTTAGCCCCCTTTGGCATTACCAAACTATCAAACCATCCAACTACACCCTCTTTTGGATAAGCATAAGTTAAATCATCGACGCCTTCCCATACACCAACCTGGCTGTATCCGTCCCAATGCGCATGCATTATAATTTCTCCGCTCATTAAACGCTCGTTAATTCCTTCTGAGGAATATACAGCAACACATTTTTTTTGTTCTAATAAAAGATCCAATACAGCCGTCATTTCATTTGGATCTTCTGAACAAAAGTTTGAACCTAGCGCAAGGTGCGCCATATTAACAACTTCTTCTGGTGATTTGAATACCGCAACCTTACCGCAGACTTCATCTGAAGGTTTGAAAAATTCCATCATTGATGATCCATTCCCTGAATATGAATCAGCTCTATACGCCCAGCTTGCTGACCCCATTTGCCATGGTGTTGAGTATTCTTGAGTAGGATCAAAGGATGGTCCCTGGAATTGTTCTGCTACGTATTTGTAGTTAGACATATCTTGTATACCAGATACTTTTTCAAGAAGTCCTTCTTTTATCATTATCTCTACAAAATGTTGAGAAGGCACTGCAAGATCATATCCTGTTGAGCTGCCACCAGCTTGTAATTTAGCTAAAAGCGTCTCATTGGAATCATATGTATCTACCGTTACTTGAATTCCTGTTTCAGCTTCAAACTTATTTACTAAATCTTCAGGTGTATAATCAGCCCAATTATATAAATTCAATTTACCATCGGCTAACGCAGTTATACTAAATAATAAAAAAGAAATAAAAACTAAAAATTTTATCGCTTTATCTTTCATAAATTTCCTCCTTATTTAAATAAATTTATTAACGAAAAATCCAAACTTATATTCTATTATAAAAAGAGCAAGAAATTAATATTTAATTTTTTTATTGAAAAGCCAGTAAAAAGTAACAATCAAAATAGAAAAGGCTAGCATTAAGCTAGATACAGCATTTACTTCAGGTGATACTCCCATTTTTACCATGCTGTAAATATATACGGGCAAAGTTGTAGCGCCACCTCCCGCCACCATTAAGGTAATGATAAAATCATCAATTGAGATAACAAAAGCAAGCATAAAACCTGATAAAATTCCTGGGGTTAATAAAGGTAATGTAATTGTCCTAAATGCAGAAGTTTTGTTTGAGTAAAGATCTCTTCCTGCCAATTCCAAATTAGGGTCCATAGCCTCAAGCGCAGCTTTTATTGGCATATAAGCAAATGGAATGCAAAATACTGTATGAGCAATAATTACATTTATAAGGCCAAGATTAATTCCAAGAGATGCAAAAAAAATTAATGTGGCAACAGCAGTAACAATTTCAGGCACCATTAGAGGCAAAGTAATTAATCCATTGCTCAACTCTTTTGCTCGAAAATCTCCACCCCTAACTAAAACAAGTGCAGAAAAAGTAGCAATTATAGTAGCCATTGGTGCTGCAGCAAAAGCCACAATCAAGGAATTTAAAGCTGCGTTTTGAATATCATCGTTAGAAAATAGCTTTGCGTACCATCTAAAGGAAAAACCAGTCCAAATCATTGCAAATTTACTGGAGTTAAAACTATAACAAACCAACACAAAAATAGGTATGTAAAGAAAACCAAAAAAAATAGCTGTCCACCCACTAAATCCAGGAAAATCCCAAACATGTCTAAATTTTGATTTTTTAGCCATGAGTTTCATACTCCCGATGTCTTTTGTTGATATGTGCGTTAAAAAATAAGACTAAAATTACTAACGAAAGTAAAAACATTGCCACTGCCGCCCCAAACGGCCAATTTCTAGCATAGGAAAACTGAAATTGGATCAATGATCCTAACAAAAGTTTTTTTCCTCCTCCTAGTAAATCGGGTGCAATGAACGCGCCTAAGCAAGGAACAAAAACTAAAATGCTCCCACCAATAATTCCTGGCATAGAAAGAGGTAAGATTACTTTTCTTATTAATTGAATTCTTGATGAATAAAGATCTGTTGCAGCTTCAAGCAGC
>ERZ651768.580-NODE-580-length-27491-cov-5.110418_pt1 | contig 27491 bp, 20 predicted proteins | sample MGYA00514754_ERZ651768 | MGnify/ENA metagenome assembly ERZ651768
TTCAACGTGGTCAGTGGAACTTTTCCTGTGAAACTATGATAGTATGGCAATGGATTGAATTGTTTATTTGCCGCTTTAATAAGTCTTTTGTTGTTAAAACCTAAGGCAACACACCACAAACCTGCTAACCCTTCAATATACTTATTATTATTTTCGTCGTAAACATAAATTCCCCTCCCTTTTTCAATTATTAGAGATCCGTATTTTCTTATATCTTTCAAGTTTGTATAAGGATTTATAAAATATTTTTTTTCTTGCTCAGCAGATTTCATTTCCGATTTATTTTAATAAGTTTATTAACTTAAATATTGTTTTATCTCTCCACGATATTCTTTTACTTAAATTTTCTAATGGTAACAACTTTCTCCTCTCAATAATAACTTTCTTTATTGATTTTGTTTCAAAATTGGACTTTTTACTTTTTGAAAAAATACCTTTGTAGAATGGAATCATGATTTTGCTATGATTTTCAATACCCCCTTTAGTATTTAAATCAATAGTTTCAAATGGACCTAAAACTGCCCATCTTAAACCTAAACCATTTGTTACCAACGAGTCAATATCACTTGCTGATACAATATCATCATTTATTAATGAATATGCTTCCTTAAGTAAAGCACCCTGTAATCTGTTAAATACAAAACCGTCGATTTCTTTTTTCAAAATTATTGGATGTAATTTTATACTCTTTAACAAAGATTTAGTTTGGTCCAACGCTTTTTTACTAGTGTAAGTTGAAGGTACAATTTCAGCAAATTTCAGTAAATATGGTGGATTACCAGGATGTAAATTTAAGCATCTACATTTATTTATAGTCTTTTCACTGATTTTAGAGATTGGTATAAACGACGAAGAACTTGCAATAACAATGTCTTTATCTACATTCTGTGAAATATCTTTAAAGACATTGATTTTATCTTTCAAGTTTTCGTTTATCGCTTCAATTACATATTTTGTATCATACAAAGCCTCTTTTAAATCTTTAAAATAATTAATCCTACTAAGAATATTTTTAATTTTTTTTGAATCTAAATTATTACTTTCAGTAAACAGATTAAGACCTCTTTTAATAGACTTTTTAGATTTGGACTGGACTTCGTAGTTTTTATCGTATATGCTGACCCTATATCCATGTAATAAAAAGACTAAAGCCCATGAGCTACCTATATTTCCTCCACCAACTATTGTAATTAACTTTTTGGAATTTTTAATCATATTTTTGTTTTATGAAAGATAATATACCCTGTATTATAACCGTAGCAATTACTGGCTCGGTTCCAAAAAAGATCGATAATCCAACTATTCCAATTACTGTATCTGAGCAAATTGAATCAACTCGGATGTGCTATGATGCTGGAGCCTCATTGGTTCATCTTCATGTTCGTAATGAAGACGAGAGCCCTTCTTCTGATGTCAACAAATTCAAAGAGCTATTAGCTGGTATTAAAGAGTCTTGTCCTAATATGATTATTCAGTTTTCTACTGGTGGACGAGGTAGAAGTCACGAAGAACGTGGGCAAATGCTTTATTTAAAACCAGACATGGCTTCTTTGGCAACTGGTTCTGTAAACTTCCCTACATCTATTTATGAAAACCCTCCTTCACTTATAAATGATTTAGCTCATAGTATGCTAAATAATTCAATTAAACCTGAAGTAGAAATTTTTGATTTGGCAATGCTTTATAATGCTATTGAAATGGTAAAAGATGGTTTATTATTAGAACCCATACACGTACAGTTTGTATTTGGAATTAGAAATGCACTTCCAGCAAAAAAGAATATATTGGAATTTCAAATAAATGAATTAAAAAAATTTCTTCCACAATCAACATGGACTGCTGCAGGTCTAGGTAAAAGTCAGTTAATTGTAAACGAATGGTCTTTAGAATTAGGTGGTCATTGCAGAACCGGATTAGAAGACAATATTAAATATGATAAAACAAGATTGGCCAATGGCAATGAAGAACTTGTTGAGAGGTTAGCCTTGCTGTCCAACAAATTTAACAGACCAGTTGCGACCCCTTTAGAGGCCCGTAAAATTCTTGGGTTAGGATAAGTATAATCTTAAATATACTTATCCAAACATAATTTTATTTGAGGTACTAAGAATTTATGTTATTTTAATTTTAAAATAAAAGTCATGCCTTTTCTCATTTTATGATCTTTTTCGAACATATGCCCTCCATGTCATGGCCCAGTGCTCCGGCTCCTCTAAGAGACCCGCATGGATCTTGCCGATAGGCTGACGGTGCGGTGCGGTTTTAACTATTTCAGGATTTTCGTATGCCTCAAGAATTATTTCTTCGACTACATCAATCCAATAGTCGATGTCTTCCTTTGAATAACTTTCTCCAGCTTCTGGTGTAAAAGGTTGCGGCACCAACCAAGGATGATGAGCCAACCACGGAGCATCTATACCAAAGTCAACCATTCGATTGCTGAGTTCTTCTACTGTTATACCTGTATCTGCCGTGACCTTTTCTATACTATATCTCGTCATTTCCATTCTATGGCCACTTATATTCGGATGAGATTTAGTAATGCCACGGATCTTTAATAATCTTGATTCCATATAATTATTTGCTAAAACAGAAATCTCAGCAGCTTCTTCAATACCATCAGCTCCCATTGCTCGTGCCCAAGAATAAGCTTTTATAACCTGTGGCACATTTCCCCAAAATTCTCGGATCCGGCCAATTGAATTTGGACGATCATAGTCTAAATTATAATAATCTACAGATTTTGTTACCACTGGTGATGGCAGAAATGGAGCAAGATCAGAACTACAACCATATGCTCCTACAGCTGGTCCTCCTCCCCCTTTAGGAACACCAAATGTTTTGTGGAGCATGTACATACAGGCATCAAAACCCAAATCTCGTGCCCGGATTTTTCCCATGACTCCGTTAAAATTTGCATGATCGTAAAAACACAGTCCTCCTGCGTCGTGCACTATATTGACCCATTCGTCAATATTAGGATTATAAATTCCCATATCGTCAGGATTATTAATTAACAATGCCGCCGTGCGTTCTGAGACTGCTGCCTTCAAGGAATCTATCGTGGGATACCCATTTTCTCCCAAGGGCAAAGTAACTACATTAAAACCTGCCGCTGCTGCAGTAGCAGGGTTGCAAGGGTGAGCCTGTATAGAAGTAATTATTTCATTTCTTTGTTCCAAATCTCCTTTTGAAGCATGGTATCCTCTAGTTACACAACAGTGCGTGTAAGCAGCATGAGCACCCCCACCTGCCTGAAAAACAAAGTTATCCATGCCGGATAATTCTCTAAGAATAAGATCAAAATTGTGAATTAAATGAAGCGTACCCTGTAAAGTTTCTTCATGCTGAAGTGGATGTGTCTCTGCAACTTCAGACCTAGCAGTAACAATTTCATTCAATCTAGGGTTGTATTTCATTGTGCATGTGCCAAAAAGGCTAATACCCATCATACCTAGCGTTTCTTGTGAAAGATGTAAATAGTGGCGCTGAACTTCGTGTTCTGAAAGTTCTGGTAAAGATGGCTTATCTTCTCTGTACATACCCTCTGGAAGCAACTGTTGGGCAGACCCAACCCCATCAAAATAATTTTGGCTCGATTCTCTGAAAATTAGCCCACGTCTTCCATCAGAACCCATCTGTGTTATTACAGGTTCATTCCAGATAGGAGCATGGTACTTTCGTATCGCTGATCTGTGTTTCATTATGATATTATTTCATTTAGGTTATTAACTAGATTTTCAATATCTTGTTTAGTATGCACTTCTGTTACACAATACAAAGCACACTGTCCTAGTTCTGGATATTCGTTAGATAAGTCCTTACCTCCAAAAATATTGCGGTTTCTAAGTTCTTGATTTATTTCACTAACAGTTAATCTACAGTCGTCAAAATTTAACAAAAATTCTTTAAAAAAACTTGAATCAAAACAAGTTTTAATTCCATCAATCTCGCTAAGATTTTTTGAAGCATAATTTGACTGCTGAATGATAAGTTCTCCTACTTCTCTAAAGCCACTTGGACCTAAAAGAGCCATATATACTGCACCAGCAATCGCCCACAGATAGGTAGAATTTCCTGTCCAGTCTTTACCTGCTTCTCTAAGACCGTATGAAGTTTGTCCTGCTAAGCTGAGACCAAAACCAAATTGTCCTTCTATATCTGTTTCAGTGATACTAATATTTAGGGTATTATACTCCCTAACATATCTTTCATTGTCACTTGTTGCGATAAATCCACTAACTCCACCGCCACAATTCATATGTATTCCAAGGGGTTGAACTGGACCTACGACTATGTCAGCCCCATAATCAACCGGAGATTGAATTATTCCTAGTGAAATTGGATCACATCCCACAATGGTTTCTGAACCATTTTCAGCAGCTAGTTCAGAAATTATCTTTCCATTTATTTCAATCAATCCAAAATAGTTTGGAACTTCAAAGTAGATTCCTGCAACATCTTTAGATAAAATTTCTTTTAAATGATCTATATCTATATTCCCTGTATTTTCTTCATAATTGACTTCTAGAATTTCAATATGACCTTCCATATTCTTAGGTTCACAATAATTTTGAATTACTCCCTTTCTTTCTGGATCAACGATCCTTGGAATTATAATTTTTTTCCGTCCGGTGATTCTTGAAGCCATGCGGATTGCATGTCCTGCTGCGCATCCATAACTATAAACGGGAAGTCCCACCATATCTAATTTTAATAACTCACCTAATAAACTACAAAATTCGAAGAGTGCTTGATTTCTTCCATGATCTGATGACGGTGTTCCCCATACATTGGTTAAAAATTCTGCTCGACCTATAATTTCATCACATATTGCTGGCACATGATGTTGCCAACAACCAGCACCAAGAAAATTTAAGTTTTTTTCGCAGTTAGAATTTTTTGACAAAATTGAAAGTAAATGACGCTTCAAATCGAGTTCTGATAATAGTTGCTCAGGTAGATCTAATGGGGAAGATAGTCTGTGTTTATCAGGTATTTGTTTAAAAAGATCATTAATATTTTGTGCCCCAATAGCATTCAACATTTCTGCCTTAGTTTTTCCTGCAGAATTTGGCATATACGGATGTGCTTTAGATTTAACATGTTCCATATTGTTTCCCTTTTGAATAATTCAAGAAAATAGACTTAATAAAAGATTATTCTGTAAATCATCCTAAATTTTCATAGAATGACCTGGACGACTTAAGATCATATCTGCTAATATCCTCGCTGAAATTGGTCCTCCCGTAAAACCCATATATGGGAATGCACATACAAAGAAACCTCTGATTGAGTCAGCCTCTCCCAAAATTGGAATCCAATCATCCGTAGCATTTACCCATGCCGGCCAAGTTCGAACAAGTTGTGCGGATTCAAGACTCGGAACAACGTCAGTGGCAACCGTTAAGTTTCTTATAACTGAGTCAAAACAAATTAAAAGACGCCCCGTAATTTTGTTAATCAGGCATGGCCAGCCACCACCGATGATGAAAGAACCATGAAGAGTCTGCTTTAAAGTTAGACGTTCACCAGCTGAATATATAAGATGATCTACTAATTGTTCCATCGGTTCTGTTACATTTGATTGGATTGGTTCGGCAAATACCTTGTTTGCCAGTCCGACCATAGCATTAATACTACCCACATCGGTCCCTGCACAGTTTACAACACGGTTACAAGTGAAAGGCCCTTTTGTAGTATCAACTCGAAATCCTTTATGTTTTACAGAAATCCCTTTGACTTCAGCTTGCCTAATTATTTGAGCTCCTAAGATTTCCGATTTTAATGCAAAAGCTGGAGTCACCAAAAGAGGATTAGCTTTCCCCTCCTCAGGGTAGTACATTGCACCTATAATATCTTCAGAAAGATATGGAGCGAATTTTCTCAATTGGGACTTATCAAGGTATTCCGAATGAATTCCAAATTTTTTCTCAACAGCAGCCTTTTCGTGGATAGCCTTGATCTCCTTGTGGTTTTTTGCGACCAAGAGTCCTCCGGTCAGACTAACCTCTAAATCAGTCTCTAATGACTCTTCAATTTTTTTCCACAACTGAATTGATTCATGCATCAGGCTTAACGTCGGACCAAAAGTATAAGCCCATTCTTCACCTTTATCTAAAAAAATTTCATGCGGAATTTGTCCATGAAGACTTCCCGAATTTGCTCCAGATGATTTGCTATTTAAACCTGATCGCTCAAGTAAAGTGACCTCAACTCCATCCAATGCTAAAAAATAGGCTAGTGCACATCCACAAATTCCACCACCAATTATGATTACATCAGTATCCAAGTTATTATACTTACAAATATTTATTTTTGTCTTGACAAGTATAGTATTTCAATAATATGTTAAGATCGTATCAATGTTAGAAAGCTTAATCTTAAGCTTAATTTTTGTCAAAGTAATAATTTTAATAAAGGAGACTATATGAAACATTTTACTTTTCAAATTGTGATAATTGTAATAAGCGTTTTTTTGTTATTTGGAACTGCCCAGGCAGGTAAACGTACTTTGCGAATAGCTGTTGCAGATGATGTTGCCACAATGGATCCCACATTTGGCCAATCAGGAGCAACAAATTTATTTTTAAAGAATACTTATCTTCAGCCAATACAATATGCTATTCCAAAGGGTTCTTATGAATCAACAAATGCTGATACAACCATTTTTGAAGGAAACTCCGTAGAGTCATGGAAAGTTACTAATAATGGTCGTAATGTCTTACTCACCATTCGGAAGGGGATGACTTTCCCAACAACTGGCAATCCTGTAACCGCGGATGACTTCTGGTGGACTCTTGAGCGAGCTCTAGGGACAAAGGCTGGTCCTGCATGGGTCTGGGGTAACATTGGTATTGCTAGTATGGATCAAGTAAAGCGGGTAAACGAATGGACCATTGAACTTGTCGATACCAGGCCATCCGCGATTCAATTCCCACTGATGCGCGATCAAACTCTGGGGTTGCTCGACAGCAAAGAAGTCTCTAGTCATGCGACTAGTGATGATCCTTGGGCTTTAAAATGGATGTCAAGAAATTATGCTGGAAATGGTGCATATGTTCTTGAAACTTGGGAACCCGGAACTCGAATAGTATTAAAGGCTAATTCTAGTTTCTTTGCAGAACAACCATACTTCAATCGTATTGAGCTACTCGTCATACCAGAATCTTCTAATAGACTGGCCATGTTAAGTACTGGAGATGTGGATATCGCATTTGCCCTATCAGCTGCAGAATTAAGTCGCGTTGAAAAAGCGAGAGGTGTGAAAGTACTATCAATACCGGATCGACAAAAGCTTAACGTAGGACTAAATGTTAGAAAAGGAGCTAAATTTGAAAATGTAGCGCTGAGGCAATCTTTGGCATATGCTGTTCCGTATGATGATATTGTTTATGGTGTATTAAAAAACCGTGCAGCAAAGTCTGCTGGCCCAATGTCTGTAAACTCACGTTTCTTTGACCTTTATAACTTAGCAGATATGCCAAGTTATTATACTGATTTAGATAAAGCTAGAGATTTGTTGAAAGAAAGCGGAAATGGAGATGGATTTTCTTTTGAACTTATTACAGCTAAGGGTGTGCCGCACGTAGAACAGGCAGCTGCAAGCCTTAAAGCATCTTTTGCAAAAATTGGTGTCGATATGACCATTACACCAGTCTCCCAAGCCAAAATGGCTGAGAAGAATGGACAAGGTACCTATGATGCTTTTATGCGTGACTGGCTAACAGATTATGTAGATGATCCTTATTATCACTTTTTTCTGTGGTGGGGAACAGGAGTGGTAATTAATTGGACAGGCTATAGTAATACTCAAGTAGATGAATGGTATCAATCTACTGCAGCTATTGTAGATGATACTAAAAGGAGGGCTCCATATCGAAATGCTATCCGACAACTGATTAAGGATTCTGCAATGCTTTGGTTAGCAGACGGAGATTATACTCTAGCAGTTCGAGATGATATTGTGGGTATTACTTTACATCCTGATACACTTTTGTATTTGCGTCCACTAAAACGTAGGTAAAAATAATTAGGAAGCATGAATCTGAAGTTGATCTTTTTAGAGGTAAATAGCTTCCTTTTTAATGAGTTAATTGATGAAATTAACAAAGTATCATAATTTTTTATTTGGAATGGATAAAAATTAATACTTATGACTAATTAGCATTATAAGAAAAAAATCAATTGATTTTTATTCATTCCTATTTAAATTTAACCTTTTAAATTTAGCATATAACTTCAGTTGTCTGGTAGGCTTTTACTATGGGAAATTTTTAACCTCACTAAAGATTTTGCCATCAAAAACAATGCTTGGGCAGGACTAATGATACGGATAACAAGTTATGTTCGCAATTGCTTGACACACTCGATAATTATGTAACAAATTAGTGAGTCAGCTCCGTCCTGAACAACTGGATTAGGTATTGAAGTGTAAAAGGAATTCTTGATACAAATATGATGAAATTGCAAGAACAACTTTCTAAAGAAAGACAAATAGTTAAGAAAAGTAAATTTAAGACTTTACTTATACTAGCCCAAGAATTTTACAGGCTTCCAAAGTTGTATCAACCGGCCTGTTAAATTTGTTGAGTAGTTAAAACAGACGTTCAATAAGTTCTTCATTGCCTTTGGCCAATCTTGTTTTATTACATATGATTTTTTCTTCTAAACCGGTTCTGCAATGGCCATCTGATTCTAGGGGGATTTTCGTAAATAGATGTTGGGGAATTTATAGACCCAGTTGCCAAAGAGGCCATATCTAGTTTTAAATCGAGCATTACCCATCTTTCTTCTGCACTTCGACCTCTCCCACCAGTAGAAAACTGAATTATAATTTCAGGACAAGTTTCTTTAATACCAACTAAAAGCTCTTTAAATTAATTGACATCCGATAAAGGGCTTTCGTCTTCATGTTTTCACTAATTTAGCAAAAATAGATTTTTGAATATTTAATAAAAAGGTTTTTATGAAAATGAACAAACCTCTTCGTAAGCTTGGATTGGAAATTTGGGCTTGGCGAGCAAGTCAGCAACCAAATTCTGGTGATGATATCCCCAGACTTCCAAGAAGTGGAGAACCGCAGAGAGTTTCAATTGCAACTTCCCGAGGGCATGAAAGTAGACCTGTAGGATGGCGTCCGGAATTTTCTGCAACTTCAGTCGAGAAGTTCCGTTCTAAACGCAATGATTTCTTAAATCGTTGGAATAAATTCGATCCGAATTCACTCTCAGTTAGTGATGCAGTAGATCATCGCCTTCTTGGGTCATTATTATCAAGAGTGTACTGGGAACTTGACGTTATGAGAAGTTGGGAGCGTGATGCTTTGTTTTGGATTGATCAGGCACTGGGGCCTTATATGGATTTACTTTTAGATCCTATGGAATTTTCTGAGCAAAGAGCAACGTCCGTTATTAAAGCCCTTGAAAATGTTCCAGCTATTTTTTCCGAAGCTTGCTCAGCCCTTGAAAAAACTGCTGTAGCCCCATTCGCACAAGCTGCGATAGAACAATTATCTTCAGGAGTAGATATTCGAGGTGGCAAATTTCCTGACATAGGGGAGCGTATTGCTATGTCTACAGGAGCCCTGGAAAGTCATATTCCAGTTCCTATGCATGAACGTTTGGCACTAGCATCGAAAAAAGCTGGAGAATCTGCAGAAGAATTTCGAAATTGGTTGGAATCACGAGTTGATTCCATGAAAACCAGTACCGCTGTCGGAAGGGATGTTTTTATATGGTTTTTGAGAAATGTTTCCATAATGCATGAAAGTCCCGAAGATTTAGTTGATGGTGCTCGTCGTGAGTACTGCAGATCGTTAGTTTGGGAAAAACTTTCTAATCATCAGTCAAGTTCAGTTCCTTTACCACCTCTACCAAATTCGGCAAAAGAACAATGTGAAATTGAAGCAAGAGATGAACAATCGATTAGAGATTTTTACGTAAATAACAGACTATTATCTCAACCAGATAATCTTGGTCATTACCTCAACGCTCCTATACCTGATTATCTTGCTCCAGTTGGATTTCTAGCAGTTACTAACGATTTAACGGATGAATATCGTCTTGATCAGAATGGTGTATCTTATGTTCCTGACCCGAGCTTGGATTTAGGCTATTTTCACGCTGCTAATGCAAGAGACCCTCGCGCAGGGATTATCCACGAAGGTGTTCATTATCAGCAACTTGCTCTTGGATATCGCCATGAAAACCCTCTGCGAAGACGTTATTATGATTCAGGATCAAATGAAGGAATAGCTCACTATAATGAAGAATTAATGTTACAGGCTGGCCTTTTTGAGTCTGCACCTCACACTAGAACAGTTATTTGGAATTTTATGCGTCTTCGCGCTTTGCGAGTGGAAGCCGATATTGGTTTGGCAACAGGAGATCTTTCACTTGAAGAGGCCGCGGGTCTTTTTTCGAAAAAAGTTGCTGTGGATAGAGCAACCGCACTCAAGGAGAGTGCATTTTATGCTGGAAATCCTGGGGTAGCACTTTCATACCAAGTTGGTAAACATCAGCTAATGAGACTTATTTCAGAAGCAATAGAGGTACAAGGTGAGAGTTTTGAATTTCAAAAGATTCATGATGCTGTCTGGAAAGATGGGAATGTTCCTTTTGCTCTGCTAAATTGGGAAATTAATGGTTGTCGAAAAGATTTAAATGCTATTGATGAAGATCCATTAACTGGAGTAATGCCCCCCAAACCAGAATTTGATCGCTAAATTACAGTCGCTGTATTATGGATGAATTTAAAATTGCTATAGTTACTGGAGCAAGTTCTGGTATTGGGGCTGCGGTAGTGAAGAAGCTATCTTCAATTGAATTCAAAGTAATAATGCTTGCTCGCGATTTGTGCCGAATGGATCTTGTTGCAGAGCAATGTGAGGCAAAATTTAAGCCTGTACCTATTGTAACCGATCTAAAGAATTCTGGAAGTGTCAATAATGCTTTTGCAAAAATTAAAAAAGATTTTGGACACATAGATGTTTTATGTGCTGTAGCTGGAATTTTTCTGAATGAGAGTCCTATTTCAAAGCAGCTAGATTCTGAGTGGAACGATGTCATTGAAACCAATTTAACAGGTGTGATGCGTTGCCTTAGATCATCTTGGCCTCTGTTTAGTAGAGGTGCATCTATTGTCACTGTCGGCTCAGTATTAGGCCATATGTCTCAGCCGGAAGTAGGAGCATATGCAGTTTCTAAAGCAGGCTTAGCTGCTTTAACTCGAACTGTTGCAAGTGAAGGGGCTTCAAGAGGAATTCGTGCAAATTTGATTACTCCTGGAATGGTAAATACCCCGATGAATCAAAAAATGGCAGAAGTCAGTGGCAATACTCGGAATTGGTGGAGTGAACGGCTTAGTTCAATACCATTGAAACGCGCAGCTGAGCCTGAGGAAATTGCAGAAGCTATTTGTTGGTTGTCAGTTGAAAATTCAAGTTTTATTACAGGGGCTGAACTTAGAATGGATGGAGGGGTTTTACTCGGTCCACTGCCTGGTTTTGAAAAAAACAACTAATATAGGAGAGATCTATGACCAGAATACGATACATTGAACCAGTTGATAGTAATCTTTATGAAGAAAGTCGAACCGATCTTTTGGATAAGATTGCATCGCCGAATACAACAATTGAGGTTTGCAATATAAGCCTTCCCAAAGAACTTTCAGGCCCTATGCTTCCTCCTGTACCACTTTATATAAATGAAATTATAAATGAGGTTTTAAAGGCAGAAAGAGAAGGATGTGATGCTGCAATCATAGGTTGTTGTTCAGATCCTGGTCTTCCTGAAGCTCAAAGGGCGGCAAATATTCCTGTAGTTGGCCCTCTTCAGGCCGCTGCTGCTACTGCTGCAGGACGGGGATTGCGCTTAGGAGTTCTTTGTCCTGATGAGCATGCTTGGAAAACTACCGCTAACTGGTTAAGGTCAAATTTGAGATATTACGGCCTAGACAGCATAGTAGGTCCAATACGCTTTGTACCTATGCGATCTCCGGGGGAAACTGAGGAATTGATAGGAAATACAAAATTAAATTCTGAAGACATGGATAATATTTTTCGAAAAAAATTACATGAAAATGCTGTTCCAGTTGCTAAGAAATTGTTAGAAGAAGACGAATCAAAGGCAGTTTTATTTGGATGTACTTTATGGGGAGGGATGATTCATGAGATTAACGACAATGTAGACGCACTATGTTTAGATCCAATTATCACAGCTGTTCATTTTGCCGAATTTCAGGCTTCATTAAAATTATAGAGCAATTTTCTAAAAATTTTCAGTAATTTAATAATTTTAAACAAATAATATGTACCATTTACAAGTAAATAAAAACTGGAGATAGAGTTTTGACTAACCGAATTGGGATTGACATAGGGGGTACATTTACAGATTTAGTTATAGAAGGGGAAAAGCATTTCAAACAAATTGGTAAAGTACTTACAACCCCTGAAAATTTAGTTGAAGGAGTGCTTAAGGCTATTGAGATATCTAGTGCTGAGTTGGACGAAACAGAACTTTTTATTCATGGAACAACCGTAGGAATTAATAGTATCTTGGAGCGGAAAGGAGCACGAGTTGCGCTTTTAACTACAGAAGGTTTTAAAGATGTTTACATTATAGGCAGAGGACATCGCCCAGATATGTTCAATTTGAAGTATCAGAAATCTTTACCTTTGTTAAAAAGGGAAGATATTTTTGAGGTGCGGGAGCGTATGAATGCTGATGGGCAAGTAGTAGAAAAAATAGACTTTCAATTTCTTGCCTCAGTTTTAAACGATATAAAAAAGAAAGGTTTTGAAGTAGTAGCAGTTTCCCTCCTTCATAGTTATATTAATCCAGACCATGAGCTTGAAGTTCGGAATTATTTTCAAGATCATTTTAACTCAATTCCAATTGTATTAAGTCATGAGGTGGCACCAGAATGGCGGGAATATGAGAGGACTTCAACAACTGTCGTTTCTGCCTATATAACTCCAATCGTAAAAGATTATCTCCATCGTCTTTCAAAAGAACTTAGTAATAAAAAATTAAAAGTTCCAGTTCACATTACACAGTCTAACGGTGGTTCAATGTCATCCTCACAAGCTTCGGAACAAGCAGTTCTGACTCTTTTTTCTGGGCCAGTTGGTGGAGTGGTCGGAGGAAAGGAGATTGGAAGATTAATAAATCAATCCAATATGATTTGCATCGACATGGGGGGTACCTCTTTTGATGTTTCCCTTATCAGAAATGGCGAAGTTGAGCTAAAATCAGAATTTGAGCTTCAAGGTTTACCAATTTTGGCTCCTTCTGTGGATTTGGTTTCTATTGCATTGGGAGGTGGTAGTATTGTAAAGGAGGTCACAGGAGGATTGCGAGTTGGGCCCGAATCAGCCGGCTCTAATCCTGGTCCAGCTTGTTACGGACTTGGTGGAAAAATTGCTACAATTAGCGACGCCAATGTGGTATTGGGACGGTTGCCACCGGAACAACTTTTAGGAGGTAATCTAAAGCTAGATATCGAAGCGGCCCAAAAATCTATTATGGAAGTAGGTTCCCAGCTAGGACTTGATACTATTTCTACGGCAGAACAAGCACTTGAAGTGGCACATTTTAAAATGGCACAGGCTATTAGAGAATTAACCGTAGAAAGAGGTCTAGATCCTAGAGAATTTTCTATCTGTGCATTTGGTGGAGCAGGACCTTTGCATGCTGCATTCATAGCAGAAGAACTTGAAGTTAAAAAGATTGTAATTCCTTCGGTTGCAGGAGCATTTTCAGCATGGGGAATGCTGCAAGGTGATCTGCGTCATGATATGACCATAACTTATTTTCGAAAATTTAATGAAGCGCAAACCGATATATCTGATACGATGTCTTTACTTAAAAAAAGAGTGCTAAAGCGAATTATAGATGATGGAGCTGATCTTCGATCTATTCGTTATGAATCAAGTGCAGAGATGCGTTATACAGGTCAAGAGTATTCTCTTTTAGTGCCTTTGCATAAAGATTCTGTGGATAATGTATTGCTTGAGTCATTCCATGAAGCCTATTTTCTAAGATACGGACATTCCCAACCGGATGCACCTGTCGAATTTGTTTCACTTCGAATGGCTGGAATTGTAGATTTTGAAATAACTAAAAGCACGTTATCAACAGTTAAATCTGGTGGAACTAATCCTGTTGGTGAAACAATTGTATTTTTCAACGGTAAATCAGTTAGTGTCCCTATCTATTCTCGGGAAAGCATAGAAAAAACAATAGAAGGGAATGCAATAGTTTTGGAAAAATCTACAACTATAATTGTTCCGAGAGAATGGAGTATTCTTCCTACCAAAGGTGATCATCTTATTATGGAGCGGAATTCAAAATGAAAAATTTTGATAATAAGCCTAATCCTGCCACAGTTGAAGTTGTGAGAAATGCTTTTATTTCTGGTGCGGAACAAATGCGACGGAATCTATATCGTTCCTCATTCAGCCCTGTAATATATGAGATGAAGGATTGTTCAGTTGGAATATTCAATGCTGAGGGAGATCTGCTTGGTCAAGCGCCAGGTCTTCCATTCTTTTTAGGTAGTTTGGGAGGTACAATCCGTGCCGTAATAGCACAAAAAAATGTCGACATTTTCCATGCAGATGATATTTGGATCGTTAATGATTCTACAATTTGCGGAAGTCACTTGAATGATATAACTGTATTCGCTCCTATTTTTATTGGGAATAAATTGAGAGGTTTCGCAGGAGCTAAGGCTCATTGCAATGATGTTGGAGCTAAAGACCCTGGTTATGTTGGAGACACTACTGACATTTTTCAAGAGGGACTTCGTATTGGTCCAACACGAATTGTTGATTCTGGTAAAATGGACAAGCAAATCATGGATTTGATTGCTCTGAACTCTAGATTCCCAATCGCCATCGTTGGTGATCTTATGGCTGAATTTACAGCTTGCCGAACAGGCGTTGAGTGTTTTAAATCGATAGTGGATCGTTATGGATGGACTCAGGTTTCTATGTCAATAGATGAAATTTTTAGACAAGCAGAAGAGCTAGATAGAGAATCGGTTAGGCTTATACCTAATGGAGAATACTCTTCTGAAGGTAGCTTAGATAATGATGGTGTAACAACAGAGCCGGTCAATGTTAAAGTTACTGTCCGGATAAACAATGATGAGATGGAAGTAGATCTGACTGGTTCAAGTTCACAATGCACAGGAAGTGTTAATTCAGGTTTAGTACAGACCCGTTCAGCTATAGAACAAGCTTTCAAGTTTTTAGTTAACCCTTCAATAGCAGTTTCAGGAGGTAATTTTCGTAATCTTCGAACCATAGTTCCTAAAGGTACCTGTTTTAACCCAAATGAGACTGCTCCATGTCTTCATTATGGTCCCCATCTTATGCTGGCAATGGATCTGATTATACGAGCCTTGAGTTCTGCAATTCCGGATCGAACTGCAGCGGGTCACGTCGGGGATTCATGGAATGTGACTTTAGTCGGTGAGGATGAAAATGGTTTGTTCCTCTCAGGAGAATCACTGGTTGGAGGATGGGGTGCATATCAAGGTGGTGACGGTGAGTCAGCGTTAATTCATTCTGCAGCAGGTGATTTTAAGAATTTTCCTATAGAAACACAAGAGCAACGATATCCTTTAAGAATTTTAAAATATGGTCTTCGTGAAGGATCTGGAGGGATCGGAAATTGGGTAGGTGGAATGGGTATTATCAAGGAATATGAGGTGCTCTCCCCATGTCGACTACAGCTCTGGTTTGAAAGAGTAGGTACACCATCATGGGGGTTATTTGGGGGCAGGGATGGTGCACCGCCAGATGTTTCTGTAACCATTCCTGGTAAAAAACCAAAGAAAATTTATAAGGTTAATGCGATGCCTATCCCCGCTGGCACAAAAATACTTGTAAAAACTGGGGGAGGGGGAGGTTGGGGTACTCAGGAAGAAAATATCCATTAATTAGCATTGATTAAAAAGATTAATTGATGAAAATAACAAAAGTATTTTTTAGATTTTTACAAATAAATAATTTTAATATCTACTTACATTAACGCTGAATTAGAAAATTTAATTTTAGTAATTAAGCTGTGATAGTTAGAAGATATTCTTCTGTAAACTTCAAATATTTTACTGAAGACTAAATATTGTTTTGGTAGTAAATTTAATAGAAATTTTTTATTGTTAAAAAAAAGGTCTAATAGAAGTATAAATTTGAATATTATAATAAAACATTTCTTCAAAAAGATGCGTCGACAAAAAATTAAAATATTTGTAAATATGAGCAGATAATTATTTAAGTTTCTAAACTACGGATAACTGAATAATTTACTTTGAAATGAATAAATAACTTCATTTAACTTATTTAGCAAAACCTAAAAAAGACTTAAAACTTAGTTGTAAAACATTGATAAAATATTTAGTACTTATTCTATAATCATCACCTGTATTATTTTTAAGTGTATTGCAATAAATTTAATGAAAATCAAAATACTTTTAAAATTAGGGTGAAATAAATGAAATTGCAAAATTACTCAGGATCTGAAGATCCACAACAAATAAATAACTATGCTATTTTTAGCAGGTTGATGAGGTACTTTATTAAAAGGTTAGGTATCTTGTTTATAGTCTTAATAGCGGTGTCAATGCTGACATTTAGTGTCACCCGAATTGCTGGAACGCCGTTGTATGCTGCAATTGGTGTTTATAGCACTAAAGAAATGATTGAAGAGCGTAAAGAGCAAATGGGTCTAAACAAACCTTTATGGGAGCAATATACCAACTACCTAACTGGTCTTGCGGATGGCAATTTGGGATCTTCAAGAAGGACTTTTGCACCTGTCAAGGATGAAATTGGTGATAGATTGCCTGCTACAGCAGAACTTGTAATATTCGCTGTGGGTCTATCGATACTCTGGGCAGTCCCACTTGGTGCTACAGCAGCTTTTAAACCACATGGATGGGCTGATAGGTTAGGTAGTATACTAAGTCAATTCGGGGTATCTGTACCGAGTTTCTGGCTAGGACTTATTTTTATTTATATTTTTTATTATATTTTAGGCGCATTCCCAGCTCCTTTCGGACGACTTGGTGGAGCTGACCCACCTTCTTTTGTGACTGGTTTATATTCTATTGATGCCTTGATTAATGGGAACTTGACTTTATTTTTAGAGACACTTAGATATATTGCCATGCCTGCAATAACATTATCATTTACGAGTAGCCCCCCCATTTTTTCCGTTACACGAAGTGCTGTTTCAAAAGTACTTGGTAGTCAGTTTGTGGAAGCGGCTCGCAGTTATGGTATACCAAGTCGAGTAATAAATTTTCGTCATATTGCTCCAAACGCAGCTCCACCAATTATAAATATTGTTGCAATGACATTTGGTTACTTGATTGGTGGTGCAGTATTGGTTGAAGTAGTTTTTTCTTGGCCAGGAATAGGTACATATGCAGTTCAAGCTATGGATTTCTCAGATTATGATCCAGTTCTTGGTGTTGTACTTCTTTCAGCAACAATTTATGTAGTTATATATTTTTTGGTAGATATTCTACAAGTCGTACTCGACCCTAGATTGCGTGAATGATTAAGATTATCATAAGTATGTTGTTAAAGAATCGTAAAAACTTACAAAAGATGATTATTCAATTAAGACGTCCCCCCGTTTTTGTTTTTTTAATAATGTTGTTTATTGTAGTTTTTGGACCTTTGTTAGCCCCTTATGATCCTCTTGAACCTAAGCCAATGAATACACTTGCTGCTCCTTCATGGGACCACTGGTTTGGGACTGATAATTATGGTTTTGATATATTATCTAGAGTTTTATATGCAGCACAAATCGATTTTAGTCTTGCATTAATTGGTGTATTGATTGGAGGAGGAATTGGTTCCCTGTTAGGAGCATCTGCAGCATATAGAGGAGGAATAACGGATTTCTTTTTACTTCGATTTGTAGAAGTCGTCCAGTCATTTCCAGTTCTTCTCTTTGCTCTTGCTTTATTTGCTGCAATTGGAGGAGGAAGTAGAAACCTGGTACTAGCCATCGCTATTGTTAATATACCGATGTATCTTAGAATTATTCGAAGTTCATTACTGCCACTTCGAACTGCTGAATTTGTTGATGCTGCCCGCTGTGCAGGACTAAATGGATTCATTATTGTCATTAAGCATTTTATTCCAAATGCAAAAGGACAGATCTTTTCATTGTTCGTTTTGTCTTGTGCATATGCGATTCAAATCATTGCTGGTTTGAGTTTTATTGGGCTCGGTGTCGAACCCCCACATCCAGAATGGGGTTCAATGATCAATGCTGGAGCGGGTTATATTATGCTTGGAGTTTGGTGGCCATCGATCTTTCCTGGGCTCGCCATTGTAATTTCGGTTTACGCAATTAATGGATTAAGTCGCCAACAAATGACTGATCAGATTCGGAGTTCAGTTTGAAAAAACTACTGGAAATAAATAGAGTTCATGTAGAAATTAAGTCAACTAATAAGGGTAGTGTATATCCGCTTAAGGGTGTTGACCTTCAGGTGGGTCTCGAGGAAACAGTTGGTCTTGTTGGAGAGAGTGGATGCGGCAAATCAATGATCTTGAGAACAATTTTGAGAATGCTCCCCCATGGGGGTTATCAAACTAAAGGAAAAATTTCACTTAATGGAGATCGTATAGATAAAGCAGGGGATAAGTATTTTGAAACAATTAGAGGGAGAAAGATTAGTATGATTTTTCAGGACCCAGTTTCTGCTCTTAGCCCCTTAATGCGCGTAGGTGAACAAATATCAGATATATATCGTTATAATGTCCATGCAACAAAGGTAGAAGGATGGGATTTAGCATTAAATTTATTAGAAGCTTTAGGCATTGTTAACCCAAAAAAAGTGGCTTATCGATACCCTCATCAGATGAGTGGAGGAATGGCACAACGCATCAATATTGCTATGGCATTGGTATGTGAACCCCAACTTCTTCTTGCTGATGAGCCTACAACTGGCTTGGATGTAACAACTCAAATGCAAGTTCTGGAATTACTTCGTGATCAACTTACTAGATTAAGAGCTTCTTTGCTTTTTGTATCTCATGATCTTAGAGTAGTTAAAAAGATTTGTACTAAAGTAGGAGTTATGTATGGAGGAAAAATTGTCGAGTTTGGAAAGTCGAATGAAGTATTTTCTTCTCCATCTCATCCATATACTCAACGTTTATTAGAATGTGCAACCCTTTGATGAACCTATACTTTAAAAATTAATTCCTGGATCCTTAATAAAATACAATTTTTTAAAAGTTAAGCCTTTTTCAAAAAAATTATATTTGAAAATTAAACTTTGTGATTATTAATTACCATTTTCTTTTAAAATCTACTTTAGATTATTTAAGCCAATACAATTCAGGCTAGTCACCAAATTTTTTTATGAGTAACAAAGAAAAAATCGTTTTCGAAGTTCGAAATCTTACTAAAATTTTTCGACCGGTGGGTTTATATGGTAAAACTGAAATAATAAAGGCTCTTAATAATGTTTCATTTTCTGTGAGCTTAGGTCAGACTATGGGCATAGTAGGTGAAAGTGGAAGCGGTAAGTCAACAATAGGAAGATGTGTGCTCGGTCTCACTGAATTAAGTTCTGGAGAAATTATTTTAGGAGGTGAACAGATTAATTATAAAAGAAAGAAAGATATTAAAAATTTTAGACGTAAAATTCAGATTGTTTTCCAAAATCCTCAAAGATCATTCAATCCGGTATATAATATAAGGACCTCAGTTGGGGAATCTCTAAATGCTAGACCCGAATGGTCCAGGAAACAACGTCATCAACGTATAGAAGAAGTGTTAGATGCTGTTAAAATTAATGAGGAATTAAGAAACCGTCGTCCAGAACAACTCAGCGGAGGACAATTGCAAAGGGTTGCTATTGCAAGAGCTATTGCTCCGGAACCAAACCTAATTTTTCTAGACGAGCCAACATCATCTCTTGATCTTTCTGTTCGCAGTGAAGTCCTTAGTCTTCTAAATGAACTTCAGAATACTTTGAATATTACCTATGTTTTTGTTTCTCATGACCTTGAAGTAGTACGTGCAATTACTAATAACATAATTGTTATGTATCGCGGACAAATTGTTGAAGAGGGTTCTTCAGAAGTTTTATTTAAAAATCCTTCACATCCTTATACGCAGGCACTTTTAGCGGCTAGTGAATTTTAATGGGGAATAATTAAAATTGAAAAAATAATTATCCCGAATTTTTCTTATGATATGAGTTACTTGGCATAACTTATAAAGGATCGTTTAGTCAGCAAAAAATTATTACCTATAATTTCTGTCTGATAAAATATTAAATTTAAATTAGAAAATAATAATATTGTATTAAGATTCTTGTCGGTTTTGAACTGTATATTAATTGATGTTTATGATATCTATTTTTTAACATTTATAAAAAATAAATTTTCATCTATTAAAATAGACCTATGTAATACAAAAAAATTATTAATTATTCAATTTGATTTTAAATTTATGATTTTTTAAATTATTAACATTTTTTTACAATTTTAAGTATGGATGAGCGAGAATTATAAAAAACCACTCAAACTAGGTTTGATAATTAACCCTATAGCTGGAATGGGTGGAAAAACTGGACTAAAGGGTAGCGATGGTTCAAATACTTTAAAAAAAGCTTTAAGTCTTGGAGCCAAAAGAGAATCAGCAAATCGTGCAGAACAAGCTTTGCTTCCTTTAAAGTTCTTGAGTAACAAATTTACACTCATAACCTGCTCAGGAGAAATGGGACAGGAATCCTGCAATAGGATAGGGTTAAAAACAGATTTTATAATAAATATTGATACAAAAGATACCACAAGAATCGATACAATTAATGCTGTTAAAAAAATGGTCCAAAAAAAGGTGTCTCTGATACTTTTTTCAGGTGGTGACGGAACAGCTTGTGATGTTTTTACTGCTCTTCAAGATAAAACACCCATTTTAGGTATACCTGCAGGTGTAAAAATGCATTCTTCAGTATTTGGAACAAGTCCAAATGCTGTTGGCTCCTTAGTTAGTAGAATAATTCTAAATCAGTCAGATCAATTTCCCATATGTTCAACAGAAATAATGGATTTAGATGAAGATATGCGAAGATGTGATCAAATAAGAACTAAATTAATTGGTTATGCAACCATCCCCAGTGATAAGTTCTTGATACAAAATCCTAAAAGCTATGTCCAATTGAACGACGAAGATTCAATTGAGGGTATTGCGGAATATTTGGAAAAACAATTAAATAATGAAGCAACTTATATTGTTGGACCCGGCCGAACGACACAGAAATTTCTAGAAAGGATTGGCATCTCAGGTACACTGCTTGGAGTTGATGTTCTTAAAGGTCGAAAATTAATTGGGCGTGACGTTAATTACCGACAATTGGATTTGTTATCTAGAGACGGACTCTTGTATATAATCTCAGGAATTATAGGTGGGCAGGGATTTTTATTCGGCAGGGGTAATCAACAAATTACGGCTGAAATAATTCGAAGAGTACAGAGAGAAAATATTATAGTTGTAGCAAGTACCAAAAAGATATTTGAACTTCCTCGGCAATGTATTCTTATTGATACTGGAAACAAAAAATTAGATAATGAACTTGCTGGTTATCTTAAAGTTCAAACTGATAAAAATTTAACGTTTGTAATAAAGGTTGAAGTTGCTTAATTTTAATCAATTTTTGGTGAGATCCAATTTTTTGGAGCAGTCTTTCGTTTAAATGGAAAAATATTAACCGTAAAACCAGAATCACTACCATTCATAAACATTGTTCTTTTTGTTATAACCCAACGATCATTCTCTCGTCTGAATTCATCATGATACTGGCCATAAATAGTTGCTGTTGTCTTATCAGGTCTTTCATGCCATGCAAGAACATAACTTATCGAAGATGCTTTGTTTGACCCGTTAAAATGAATGCTTACGTTTGATAAATGATGCGAAGTCCTTTCCCATCGCCACATTCTTTCAAGAGATTTAGCTACTGCTTTAGGTCCACAACTATTCAATTGATCATCTGGTCCAAATTCTACAACACAATCTTCTGAGAATAATTCAGCGATTGCATTTAAATCCATATAATCAAGTGCACGACAGTACTCAACTAGTAGAGCAGTTATTTCTCGTTCATCCAAGATCTTTTTGATTAAATCATTCATTTAAATATTAAACAGTTTTATGTTCTTACTTATTACCAGAAAATATGCATAAACTTGTATTAACTTTGATAATCTTCATAGTGTAATATAATTTGTATATGTATAGATTTTTATTACACTAATTAATTAGACACTATCAAAAATTTAGATAGTAAAACTTTAACATATTTTGCAAACTATTTTTAACTTCAATTTATACTTTAAATTATAATCTTATTGTAATTTAGTTATTTCATTAATTTTAATTGGGGAAATTGGGAATCGTGGCGCGAAAAACTTTTCTTCATCTATCGGTACATGTGTTTCTGACTCTAATATTTCTGTAAGAAATGAGGCACAATAGCGTCCCTGACAACGTCCCATTCCTGCTCGAGTCCGTTGCTTTATTTCTCCAATCGTAAGGCAACCTAATTGTATTTCTTTACGAATATGTCCCATAGTTACAAGTTCACAGCGACATATGTAAGTTTCTTGCTGAGTATCTAAATAATTTGGTAGTTGACTCGAGTATAATTTCCAGAATCCAGATTGAAATTTGCGATGCTTTTTTAATTCACTTCTCGATATTGAACACTCATTTTCTTGTTTTTTAGTTATCTTAATTCCTAGGGATAATACTGCATGTATTCCAGCAATTATTCCTTCCTCACATGCAGCATACGCACCACCAAGTCCAGCACAGTCTCCTACTGCATAAATCCCAGGTATTTTAGTTTCAAAATCATTGGAACGATCAACTACTAATTGTCTTCGCAAAGCATCATAAATATGGTCACAGCCCAGGTTACGAAGTAAAATATTAGATGGAAGGAATCCATATCCCATACATACTATATCGCTTTTGAAAGATATATCTTTTTCCCCAAATCGATTACTTGAAGAATTCAGTGAAATAGTTGACTCCAATCCATCACCATTCTGTTTAACAGAAGACAAATTATAATTATAATATATTGGTATATTGTTTTTTTTAAGCTCTTTTATATAACGAATACCCTGAAAAACTAGCTTAGGTGATCCCCTAAACATTTCAATAACCGGTCCAATAGAATTAAAACCTGGCTTGTAAGCTGATTCAGAAATACCTACTATGGATGCACCCGCTCTCGCAAGCTCAAGGGCCACCTGAATATTGAATGGGCCATTTCCGGCAATTAAAATTTCTTTACCCGCAATTACATTATATGTTCTTAATAGGCTCTGGACTGCTCCCGTTGTCATAACCCCTGGTAATGTCCATCCTTTAATTGGTATGGGGCGTTCATAAGCTCCTGTTGCAACAATAAGTCTTCGAGGTCTAAATAATATATTACGTCCTTCAATTATTGCTAAAACATTTCGTTCAGCAAATCCAGCCCAGATTTGAACACCATTTAATACTTTGACTTTTGAACTTGCCATTCGTTTTATAAGTTTCTTCCCGAGTTTAATTTGTGGGTCTATCTTAGAAATTAATGTGGAAGCATGAAAAGGTGTTGGCTGTTTAGAGAATTGGCCTCCAAGTGATACTCGATCATCTATTAAAATCACATCCAAACCAGATTCAGCAGCTATACTGGCTGCAGACATGCCACCTACACCTCCACCAACTATCAGTATGTCTGGCGTTTCGACTTTTATTTCACCATTGTTTTGTTCTTTTTGTTTTGCTAAATTTAACTCATGTTTTCCATAGAATTGCTGTTTAAATATTCGCATCCCATTTTTCACCTTCGTCATACAAGCACGTTGGTTTTGATTACCATCTATCTCAACCAGACAATCATGACATACACCCATTCCACAAAATATTCCTCTTGATTCTCCCGATGAAGTTACCCTCAAATCGATTATACCATATGATGTTAAAGCAGCAGCAATACTATCTCCAGGTAATGCATACAAAACTCGTCCTTCAAACTCAAACTGAATTTGACTTGAAGATTCAATATTTTTTGAGTAAATTGCACGCATTGGAAGGATTTTTTACTTTTTATTTTTTATGAAAAATTAATTAGGTAGAATGTTTAATGCTATAAGGTGTCATCCTAATTTTGGTTATTATAATTTAAAAATAGTTTCGCTGAAAATTTTCATGTGAAAGAACATAAAGTCTATCAAACCAAATTTTTTACTTCATCAAAATATTTAAATCTATTTAAAAATTTAAGTAAACTATTTACTAAAATTAGTATTATATTATATTATATGGAATAATAGATTCAATTACTAACAGTGTTTTTGTGAGGTATTGTTAACTTTGTTAAAGTTTATTGATTATATAAATTATTATGTTGAGTCCAACTATTGTATGCTGCCTCTAAATGTGTTAAAAAAATTTACATGATATTGTGTTGTAGAATTAAAGATGAAATCTTTAAATAGCGAATTAACAATTCCTTGTTTAAATCCAATATTAAAAAATAATTTTTATTAGTAAAACTAAATCTTAATCTTTAAAACTTAAAAAAAAATGATAGACCTTTCAAATAAAACAATTCTTGTGACTGGTGCTTCAAAAGGTATTGGAGCAGCCATTGTTCAAAATTTATCTAAAGCTAAGGCTAACATTATAGCGCAATATTGTTCAGATAAAACTGGAATGGACGAGGTCATTTCGTCTTGTGGTGATGCTAATATTGTTACTTATCAAGCGGACTTCAAAAAAGTAGAAGAGGTTGAAAATCTATGGGAAAAGTCGATTAGTTGGCGAAATGGAATTGATGTTCTTATTAACAACGCTGCCATTATTCGTTTTGAAGGTGGAATTGATGATTCAGATCATATTTGGAAAGAAACATGGGAGGATACTCTAGCTGTTAATTTAATGGCCCCTTGTAATTTCATGAGAAAGGCAGTACCACATTACCAAAAAAAAGGTGGCGGTATAATAATTACTATGTCAAGTTGGGTGGCACACCGCGGTCCAGGTTTTCCCTCCATGATAGCTTATTCAGCTTCTAAATCTGCAGTGATGAATGCTACCAAAACTATTGCACGACACTATGCCAAAGATAATATCCTCGTTTATACTGTCGCTCCTGGTGTTGTTCGAACACGTATGTCTGAAGAGTTTGCCCGTTCAACAAATGGTGAAGATGCAATAACGCAAAGCCTGGCGATGAAAGAGTGGATTCCTCCCTCAGACATTGCGAACCTCGTCTCTTTTTTAGCTTCAGGGTCTTGTCGGCATTTAACTGGTGCAACATTAGATGTAAATGGAGCAAGTTATTTGAGGTGATAATATTTATTAATTGAATCTTTATTTAATTGAAGTGATATTTTAATCGACATTCATATATTCAGCACGACTTTGTAGGTGGAATGCATAGGAAGGTGGTAAAATTTCATAGGGATTTTCATGACCCAACTTGTGCGCAGCGTGGTAAGCCCAATTTGAATCAGAAATCATTTCTCTAGCTAATGCGATTAGATCTGCTTGGTTATTTTTAAGAATAGTTTCAGCTTGTTCTGCTTCGATTATAAGGCCTACTGCCATAGTATTCACACCGGATTCTTTCTTGATTTTTTCTGAATAAGGTACTTGATAGCCACGTTCTATTTTTTCTCTAGAAAGTGTTGATGGGCCTGACATTCCTCCAGATGAGCAATCAATAATATCAACTCCGTGCAGCTTAAGCTCCTTCGCTAATTCCACTGTGTCTTCAATAGAAATTCCACCTGATATATTATCTACAGCGGAGACCCGAAAAAAAAGTGGCTTGTTTTCAGGCCAAATCTCTCGTACAGCTTCAGTGATCATCAATGGGAAAGTCATTCTACGTCTAAGATTACCACCATACTGATCATTACGGTGATTTGAAAGGGGAGAAAAAAAGGAATGAATTAAGTATCCATGAGCCCCGTGGATTTCAATGGTATCAAAACCTGCGTCCAAAGTCCTTTTTGCAGCAGCTTTGAATGCTTCAACTACTTCTATTATTTCTTTATGACTCATACATCTAGGTACTGGGTAACCCTTTTTCTCTGCTATTGCACTGGGCCCAATTATTCCCCAGGAAGGTTCATCAGTATCTGTTTTAGAAATTGGTTGTCCTCCATCTGAAAGCCTAACACAACTGGCTCTTCTGCCAGCGTGTCCTATCTGGATACCAACTGCTATATTTTGAGCATGATATAGTTTTACAATTTTTTCTAAACCTAATACATGATTATCATGCCAGATTCCAGTACACCCATGAGTAATTCTCCCTTCAGGAGTAATTCCTGTTGCTTCAACAAATGACAAAGCCATACCACCTAAAGCAAATCTCGAATGGTGTGCAATGTGCCAGTCTTGGATGTGACCTTCAACAGCCTTGTATTGACACATCGGAGAGACTACAATTCGATTTTTTAAATGGAGACTTCTTAATTCTAGCTGAGAAAAAAGATGAATGTTTTTCGACATTTGGTAATTTATTTTAGAGTATTTTGGGAAATTATTAATTACTTATCTATTGATTAGATTTCAATATATTTAATTATTTTTTCCTGATTTTCTATCTAATTCGTCGACAAGAATATTGAGTTTACCTATTAATGAAGATAATTTTTCTACTCTTTCTTCTCCTTCATTTCCAAGCTCTTTGAAAGTTGTGAGGGGTGGCCGAACGTCACCAACAGGATATCCAGCAAGTGCAGCTAATGCTTTAGAATAACACTGATGACCGTATGTTGGATGACCCTCACCAATGACCTCTTGAATTTCATCAATGAGATGTTGGATCCTTTTAGCTTCACTCACTCGACCATCTGTCATCATTTCGCATATTCTTGTTGACGCTTTTGGAATATAGTTCCCATATGGATTGACATAACCAACCGCTCCCAAAAGATAGGACTCTACAATACGCTCCCCTGCAAACACATTCATTATCCCATTAGTTGCAACAATAATGTCGAAAACACGAGCAGCATCCATACTAGCTTCTTTAATATACCTTATTTGCTCGAAGTCTTTGGTCAACTTTGCAATAAGTTTCGGTGGCATATCTACATTAGTAGTGAATGGATTATTATAGAGCATAATTGGTATACTTACTTGCTCACATATTTCTTTATAATAGTTAAAAATTTCGTCATGGGTTGGAGTGTAATAATAAGGTGGAGAAATCATCAGACCGTCAGCACCCAATTCCTCCGCTTCCTTACTGTAACGAACAGCATTTGGCGTGTGAGCATTCGCTGTCCCCACTAATACGGGGATGCGATTCTTAATGTGATTGACTGTTGATTCAACAAATTCTTGACGCTCTTCATCTTTGATAGTCAAGAACTCTCCAGTAGTACCTAGAATTATTATTCCAGGAACGCCTTCACTTAGTTGCCAATC
>ERZ651768.581-NODE-581-length-27448-cov-19.492711_pt1 | contig 27448 bp, 29 predicted proteins | sample MGYA00514754_ERZ651768 | MGnify/ENA metagenome assembly ERZ651768
CCGAACTGCACCAACCACTCGGGGTTGCACTCCGAGTTGGCGCCAGCGTCCAGCAGCACGGTCGGGGTGGTCCCTGGTGCCGGAAGAAGCGTGGCGATCGCCGGCCGGGCCACCCCCCGGATCCGCCCCATCCGTAGGAGGGCGCTGGCCATCGCCGCGCCGGTGTTACCAGCACTGACCATCGCCGAAGCCACTCCGTCCCGCACGGCCTCGGCCGCTCGGATCAGGGAGGAGTCCTTCATTCGGCGGACGCTGGAGCCCGGATCAGCATCCATGGCGATCACCTCCGAGGCGGCAATCACCTCAAGGTCGCCAATGTCACCCAACTCGCCGGGGCGGCCGACAAGGACAACCGAAAGGCCCCGATCCTCAGCGGCGCGTCGGGCACCGGCCACGATCTCGTCCGGGGCCCGGTCGCCGCCCATGGCGTCGACGGCAACGGGAAGCACGCTTCGTCCCTGCTCAGTCGACACTAATCGGGATCACCATGCGGCGATCCAGCTCAGTCCACGTCGACGGTCTGCCGCTCGGCGTACCATCCGCAATTCCCACAGACGTGGTGGGGACGCTTCGCCTCGCCGCAGCGGGTGCACAAACTCCGGGCGGGACGACGCAGCGTCCATGCCGAGGCCCGACGACTACGGCCCTTCGCTTTGGAGGTCTTCTTCTTGGGGACGGCCATCGGTTGCTCCTCGGCGATAATCGAAAGGCGGGGCAACGCCCCGAGGCGGCACTGGGCCGGCGGGGCAGCCAGGAAAGGCTACCGGAGAGCCTCTGGAACCGAACCGGACCTCAATCATCACCCGGGCCTCGGGCGGGCCGGCGGAGAACGTCAAGTACCGACCATCGGGGATCTCCGGTCGAGGCCTCCTCGCCACGACCCGTGTCAGTCTGCGGCCCGGCGGGAAAGCGTGCTGGGTCGGGGCCTGAACAGTCGGGAGCGCAGAGCGGCGATAGGGGCAGGGCCAGCAACAGGGTGTCGCGCACCATGGGTTCCAGGTCCAGGTCCTTGACCCCCAGCGGGTAGACATCGGACTCTTCGACCGAATGGCCCGATCCGCGGTCGGTCGCGCCCCTCCGCTCGTCCTCAGCGAACACCTCCGAAACGGTCAGGTTCAGACTCCCGACCAACGGTTCGAGACACCGGCGGCACTCACCAACCCAGTCGGCACGCAACGTGCCTGCGGCGACCATCTCCGCTTCGCGGACCTCGACCGTCATCTCCACCTCCACTCGGTTGTCGACCACCCGTGACGAGGCCACGCCGAGGTTCTCGAGGCGCGCCGTCAAGACAACCCGGTGGGGATCCCGGGACCGACGACGCAGTAGGGCCAGGGGTATCCGGAGGCTCCCAGCCACCTCGGTCACTGGTCGTCGGTGAGGTCCTGGTCGAAGAACACCGAGCGGGATGGCGACTCCCCGGCCTCCCAGGTCATTGCCTCGGAGTCCAACCGCTCCCGCTCCCGGTCTAGAGCGGTCTCCTGGAGTCGTCGTCGACCCGAGGACACTGCGTCCTTCGTGGAGGCCAACAGTCGTTCGAACACGGCCAACTTCTGGTCACAATAGTCTTCGGTCTCCCGACGCATCCGGAGTGTCTCCTCACGCGCCGCGTCAACGAGTTGTCGAGCCCGCCGTTCGGCTGTTTTTACGACTTCGGTCCGCTGGACCAACCGTTCGGCCCGCCCACGGGCCAACTCAAGGATCTCGTCACCCTCCCGGCGGACCTTGGACAGGAACTCCTCCCGCTCCTTGAGCAACCAGCGTGCGGCCCGCATCTCGTCGGGTAGGCGGGCAAGGGCCTCGTCGACCATCCGGAGCAGGTCCTCCCGATTGATCATCGATGACGAGGAGAGCGGCATCGGCCGCGCCGCGGCGACCATCTCCCGCATCTGGCGAAGTACCGCCTCGATCTGCGGGGGACGATACGGGTCCGCGGTAGTGGGCGGGGCCGCCGCCGGGTCGGTCATCGGTCGAGCTTCCCCTCGAGGCGTTGCCGCACCGGCGGGGGCACCATCGGACCAACGTCACCGCCTAGCCGGACGACCTCCCGGATCAGGCGCGACGCAAGGAACGAACTGCGCGAAGCCGACGGCAGGAAGAGGGTCTGGACCTCAGAAAGAGCGGCGTTCATCTGGGCCATCTGAAGCTCGGCTTCAAAGTCGGACACAGCGCGCAGGCCCTTGACGATGAAATCGGCGCCCACCTCGATGGCCAAGTCGACGACCAGCCCATCGAACTTGGTGACCTCGACGTTGGGCAGGTGCTCGAGGCTCTCCTGAATGAGACTCATTCGAGACTCCAGGTCGAAGAGCCCGTCTCCCTTCGACGGGTTGGCCAGAGTGGCCACCACCACCTCGTCGAACAGGCCGGCAGCCGTTTCCGCCAACTCCACGTGGCCGTTGTGGATTGGATCAAAGGATCCCGGATAGAGGACGCGGGTCACAATCGTGGTCCCCCGATCGGGTCGGCCAGGTCGGTAGTGCTGCGGTCGATGGGCACCTCAATCGGTCGGCGTGAGCAGCGTCACCACGGTACTCCCATGGCGGCGGGTGGACCCAACATTCCACGAGGGTCCAGGGTCGACCTCCCGGTCAGACTCCACGACGACCATCCCGGTCACTGAACCGACCAGAGGCCCGCCCAACAGAGCCGGCCAGCCATCAAAGGAGTAGGGCGGGTCCAACAGCACGAGGTCCCAGGGTCCGCGGTTGGCGACCAGCCAATTCGGGCCGTCGGCCACCACCACCTCGGCTCGGTCGGTAAACCCACAGGCCAATAGGTTTGCCTCCACCAGCTGGGCCCATTCCGTCGAACAGTCCACGAAGGTAGCCCACGCCGCGCCCCGAGAGAGGGCCTCGATACCAAGGGCGCCGGTGCCAGCAAACAGGTCCAAGACCACCGCATCGGCCACCGCCGACCTGCTGTGGAGAGCATTGAACACCGCCTCCCGCATCAGATCCGAGGTAGGCCTCATCGCCCCGCTGGATGGGGCGCTGAGGCGTCGACCGCCGGCGGTCCCGGCCACCACGCGCATGAGCCCAGTATCGCGCCGGCCCCGAGTCGGCAACTACCGGGTTGGCTACACCGACGGGTCCCTCCACATAAGCGGGATCACCGGGCCGTCGGGGATGACCACCTCGCCAGTAACCCGGAAGCCGTGGCGCTCGTAAAGGGGCACGTTGGCCAGGTCGCTCGATTCCAGGTAGGCGGACAGGCCCTCGGCGTCACAGCGACCGGTCACGGCAGCGATCAGTGCCGATGCCAGTCCCCGGCCCCGGTCGGTAGCCCGGGTGCCGATGAAGGCCAGGTACCAGTGGGGGGTGAGGGGGCGCGCCTCCTTGATGGCAGCCAAGGGAACCAGTCTGTCGACCAGCCACGCGTCACCTAGCAGAGCCCGTAAAGCAGCCACCGCCGGTCCGAGGTCGGGTTCCTGGTCGTCGGGCTGGCGGGGAGGCTCCCAAACAGCAGCCGCCGCCCGAACCCCAGGGGCGTCAGGTACGAGTACGTGGTCGAGGTGGTGACCAGCGGCCAACCGGTTGGCGAAGAAGGCAGCCAGCAGCGCCGGACGCCGATCCGCGTCGGGAAACAGGAACGACAGCACCGGGTCCTCGATGAACGCGTCGGCTAGGACCGCCCCGACGTCAGGGGCTTCGCTGGTCATCGCCTCGCGGGCCGCCGAGGAGTTCATGACTTCATGAGGTAGTCAGCTTCGGCCTCTCCGAGGAACAATCGAACCTCGTCAGCCAGGTCTGGATAGTCCATCATGCCGCCAGCATCCCCCGTCAGCACCAGAGCTACTTCACGGGCCGCCTCGACCCACTCCCGGTCCCGCCGCAGGGAGGCCAATCGGAGATCGTTGCGGCCCTTCTGCCGTTCCCCCATCACGGTGCCCTCGCCCCGAAGGTCGAGGTCCACCTCGGCCAACTCGAACCCGTCGGTGGTGCGGACGATGGCCCGGAGGCGCTCCTCGGCCTCGGCGGTCGGGGCCCCACCCATAAGGAAGCACCGGCCCGGATAGTCGCTCCGACCGACACGTCCCCGTAATTGGTGGAGCTGGGCGATGCCGAACCGGGCCGCGTCGAGAACCACCATTACCGTGGCATTCGCCACATCGACGCCCACCTCGATCACCGTGGTCGCCACAAGCACGTCAATCGCACCGGAACGGAAGAGTCGCATCGTCTCCTCTTTTTCGGCCCGCCCTACCCTGCCGTGGAGAAGGCCCAGCCGTAGCCCAGCCAACTCACCGCCGGCCAGATCGGCAAACACGTCCTCAGCGGAACGCACCTCTAGCGCTTCGGACTCCTCGATCAGCGGACACACCACGTAGGCCTGACGTCCCGCCTGCACCTCCTCCCTGACCGCCTCCCAGACCGGGGACTCGTCGGACTCCCAGGACGAGGCGATAGGTATCCGGCCCGGGGGAAGTTCGTCAAGGACCGACACGTCCAGGTCCCCGTAGACGGTCATTGCGGCGGTCCGGGGGATCGGGGTGGCCGTCATCACCAACACGTCGGGCACTGTTCCATCCCGGTTCTTCTCCCGGAGTGCCGCCCGCTGTTCGACCCCGAATCGGTGCTGTTCGTCGATGACCACCGCCCCCAGGGAAGCGAACTCGACGCCTTCCTGGATCAGGGCGTGGGTACCGATCGATACGTCCACCGTCCCCTCGGCCAGGCCGTCGACGATCCGTCGCCGTTCGCCCGCTGTGGTACGACTCGTTAAGAGGGCCACCTGGAGAGGCCGGGTACCAAGCAGCGTCGACGGGTCCGGAACGGTCATCCCGTCGAGTAGTTCGGCGACCCCCAGGTGGTGCTGGTCGGCCAACACCTCGGTGGGTGCCATGAACGCCCCTTGGTGGCCACCCTGCACGGCAGTCAGCAGCACGGCGACTGCCACGACTGTCTTGCCGGACCCGACGTCGCCTTGGAGAAGCCGGTGCATAGGCGCAGGTCGGGCCATGTCATCAAGCATCTCGGCGATGACCCGCCGCTGAGCGTCGGTGAGGTCAAAATCGAGTCGTTCGACGAACTGCCCGACCATGGCCCCCGAGATGTCATGGACGACCCCTGCCGACCCGCTTTCCATGGCGCGTTTCCGCTCCACTAACTCCAACTGGATGCGGAGGAGCTCGTCGAACACCAACCGGCGGCGGGCCTCGGCCGCCTCACCCATCGAGGAGGGCCGGTGGATGCCGCGATAGGCCTCGGAGCGACTCACAAGGTTGTAGCGGTTTCGAACATCGACGGGGACCGGGTCGGCAAATCCCCGGATCTTCATGACCCGCCGGAGGGCCTCGGCGACCAACCGGTCGACGTCCCAACTGTGGAGGCGGGCGGCCTCGGACTGCGGGTAAACGGCAACGATCCGGCCCGTGCGGTCGCCGACCAGGTCGACCAGGGGGTTCGTCATCTGCAAGCGTCCCCGGTACTGGTCGACCTTCCCGAACAAGATGGCCTCCCGACCCTTGGATAACTGCTCCTGGCGCCACGGCTGGTTGAAGAACACCAGATTGAGACTCTCGGTCTCATCGGGGTCGGTCACCCGAACTTCGACCAGCGTGCGGCCCCGGCGGGTCCGCCGAGTCGAGGCTTTTTCAACCCTTACCAGCACCATCCCCTCTTCGCCCACCTTTAGCGAACCCAGTGTCGCCTCGCGGGTGCGGTCGAGATAGCGGCGCGGGTAGTAGGAGATCAGGTCGAGTACCGACGTCACCCCGACGCCGTGTAGCGACCGTGCGATCCTCTCCCCGACCCCGGTGAGGTCGGTCACCGGTCGAGCCTCCAACTCTCTTAGAGCGACGCCGGCCTCGGCCACAGCGGTCCCTATTCGATCCCCAGGTAGTAGGGGTAGAGCGGCTGACCACCCTGGTGGACCTCGACCTCCACGCTCGGATGCTCCGTCCGGAGCCAGCTCACCACCTCGTCGGTGCTTTCCTCGGCAGCGTCGGCCCCTGCGATGAGGGTGACCAGTTCATGTTCGCGGTCGAGAAGGCGGTCCAGCAGACGGGTGGTGGCCTCCACCAGGGACCCCGCGATCACCTCAACCCGGCCGTCGGAGAGCCCCAGGTGGTCGCCCTCGGCGACCGGCCCCGCATCACTGGATGCGTCGCGCACCGCCTGGGTGACTTCGCCGGAGGTCACTGCCTCCGCGGCGGCACCCATCCCGACCAGGTTCTCCTCGACGGAGGCCTCAGGGTCGTAGTTCAGCAAGGAGGCGAAGCCCTCGGTGATATTCCGGGTGGCCACTACCCGGACCGTCTTAGCCGTCTGGGCGTCGACCTGTCCGGCCACCGCGATGATGTTCGGGTTGTTGGGGAGGACGACCACCTCGTCGGCCGGCACCGCCTCCACAGCATCGAGAAGATCGGCTGTGGACGGGTTCATCGACTGGCCACCGGCTACTACCCGGCGGACCCCCAGGGACCGGAAAATGTCCCGAACCCCGTCCCCGTTGGCCACGGCCACCACTGCACATTGGACGGACTCGCCGGGCTCGTCCACCCAACTACCAATTCGTTCACTCACCCAGGCCTGCTCGGCGACCTCCTCGAACAGGTCGGTCACGCGAATCGTATGGGGTCGCCCGACGGCGATCCCCGCCTCGATGGCCGCTCCGATGTCGTCCGTGTGGACATGGCAGTTCCATACTCCGTCACCGCCCACCACCACAATCGAGTCTCCTAGCGCATCCCAGGCAGTACGGAAGTCAGGAACCCTGTCGTCGGGGGCGTCGAGGAAGTACATGACCTCGTAGCGGGTACCGGTCAAGGCTGCCCCACCGTGGTCGTCGGACCTCGAGGACGCGAGTTTTGCCGGCGGTTCGGGCGCCTCGGGTAAAGGACGACCGTCGACCTCTGTAAGCAAAGCGTCGAGGAACAGGACGAACCCGTATCCCCCGGCATCGACCACGCCCGCCTCGGCGAGCACCGGAAGCAGTTCTGGGGTTCGCTCGAGCGACCGACCGCCTGCCTCCCGGGCCGCTTCGGCCACCGCCAACAGGTCCACTCCGGCATCGGCCGCCTCGACAGCAGCCTCGGAAGCCTCCCTGACCACGGTGAGGATCGTGCCCTCCACGGGCCTCCCCACCGCCTCGTAGGCCGCGGTCGACGCTGCGGCCATTCCCCCGGCCACCATCCGGCCGTCGACGACAACACCTGCACCGGCCAGCACCCCCATGAGGCCTCGGAGGACCTGGGAGAGGATGACCCCCGAGTTGCCCCTTGCCCCCATGAGTGAGCCGTGGGCAATAGCGCCGGCCACCGCGTCCAAGCCTGACTCGGCGCCGATCTCGTCGAGTTCTGCGATCACCGACTCGAGGGTCGCCGCCATGTTGGAACCCGTGTCCCCGTCGGGGACCGGGTAGACGTTCAACAGGTTGAGCGTCTCCCGATGCGTAAGGAGAGCGTCACGGAAGGAGGACATGACGCCGCGCAACCCACGGGCGTCCAACGAGGTGGCAACCACGAGACACGAGCGTACCCAGCGTCATGCGGCAGACCGAGAAGGGACCGCGTCCTGGTGGGTTGGAGGGTTGGGGCGGACCACCCTACGATCCGGTCGTCACATCCGAGCCGGACGGTCGCCCCGTCCGGCCGCAGGGCGACGACGGGTCGACGAGCCGGGGGGCCGACGAATAGTGCAGGGCGTGATCAAGTCCTACGACCCCGGGACAGGGGACGGTGTAGTGATCCGGGAGTCGGACCTTGCCGAGTTCGACCTAGCCGATGGCGCCCTCGACGGGTCGATATTCCGGATGCTCCGGCAGGGTCAGCGCGTGCTTTTCGACCTCGACGGCCAGGGGCGGGCGACCCATCTGTCACTAGGTTCCGAGATCGACATGGGCACCCCCGACCTTGGCTGAACGACCCGTACGGCCCTATACGCCGTGGGGGCCGCGAGATCCGTGACAGGAAGGGCTCGGGGGAGTATCACTAGGGCCCAATGTCCCAGCCTTCCAGCAACCAGGGCCTGATCGACTGGGTCGCCAAATGGGAGAAGGTCTTCCAACCAGACCGGGTCCACTGGTGCGACGGGTCGGAGGCTGAATCCAACTCACTCAGCGCGGACCTGGTCGCGTCAGGCACCTTCCGCCGACTTAACGACGACCTCCGCCCCAACAGTTACCTAGCCCGGTCGGACCCCGACGATGTTGCCCGGGTGGAAGACGACACCTACATCGCCAGTAACGATAGGAACGATGCCGGTCCCACCAACAACTGGCGCCAACCCGAAGAACTCCGGACCGAGATGCTCGGCCGCTTCACCGGGTCAATGCGGGGCCGGACTCTCTACGTTGTCCCGTTCAGCATGGGTCCGCTGGGATCTTCCATCGCCCAGATCGGGGTTCAACTCACCGATTCGGCCTATGTGGCGGTGAGTATGCGGATCATGACCCGCATGGGCCAGGAGGTCCTCGACCAGTTGGGCGACGGGAACTTCGTACCCTGTGTCCACTCGGTTGGTGCGCCGATTCTCAACGGGAACGGCGACGTCCCCTGGCCATGCGACACCGAGCACCGCTACATCGCCCACTTCCCCGAGAGCCGCGAAATCTGGTCCTACGGCTCCGGCTATGGAGGCAACGCGCTCCTCGGGAAGAAGTGCTTCGCTCTGCGGATCGCCTCCGCGATGGCCCGCGACGACGGGTGGCTGGCAGAGCACATGCTGATCCTGGGCGTGACGTCGCCGACCGGTGAGAAGCACTACATCGCCGGGGCGTTCCCATCGGCGTGCGGCAAGACCAACATGGCCATGCTGATACCCACTCTGCCCGGTTGGAAGGTCGAGACCATCGGCGACGACATCGCCTGGATGCGGATTGGTCCCGACGGCCGCCTCTACGCCATCAACCCGGAGGCCGGGTTCTTCGGCGTGGCCCCAGGCACCTCCCAGACCACCAACCCGAACGGCATGGCCACCCTCTGGGGGAACGCCATCTTCACCAACGTGGCCCTCAGCGAAGATGGGGACGTGTGGTGGGAGAGGATGACCGCCGACCCACCGGCCCGCCTCACCGACTGGATGGGCGAAACCTGGACCCCCGAGTCAGGGACCCCGGCCGCCCACCCCAACGCACGCTTCACGGTCCCAGCGTCCCAGTGCCCTTCCATCGCCCCCGAGTGGGAAGACCCGCGGGGGGTACCGATATCGGCGATCCTGTTCGGCGGCCGGCGGGCCACCAACGTCCCGCTGGTCACCGAGGCCCGGGACTGGAACCACGGGGTGTTTCTGGGGTCGATCATGAGTTCCGAAAAGACAGCCGCCGCGGCCGGCGGAGTCGGCGAGGTGCGCTTCGACCCCTTCGCCATGCTCCCGTTCATGGGCTACAACATCGGCGACTACATCGCCCACTGGCTAGAGATGGGCACCGCAACCGACCCGGGCAAGTTGCCCCGGATGTACTGGGTGAACTGGTTCCGCCAAGACGGGAACGGCAAATTCATGTGGCCCGGTTTCGGCGAGAACTGTCGAGTCCTGGCCTGGGTATGCAACCGACTCTCCGGCACCGGCGAGGCTGTCGAGACGCCGATCGGCCTGGTTCCCGCCCCAGGGGCCGTTGACTGCACCGGCCTGGCCGTTGACGAGGCCACCATGGCCCGGCTAGTGGAGGTGGACAACTCTTCATGGCGGGCGGAGTTGTCGCTCATCGAGGCGCACCTCGACCGGATCGGCGAGCGGCTGCCCGACGAGATACCCCGCCAGCTGGACGCCCTGCGGACCCGATTGGGCGCCTAACCGCCGGCCGGGCTCAACCCGGTCCTATGACCATCGCCCGGATCCCCAGGCCCATCAGGAACAGTCCGGCCAGGCCGTAGACCAGGTGTCGGCGAGCCTCCACCTGGTGCCGATACCCGTAGACGACCCCCACACTGACGACCGCCGCCGACCCGTAGAGGAGGTGGAACTCAGGCGGGTCCAGCCCCTCGGCGGTGACCAGGCCAACCCCGACGAAGGCCTGGGCGACGATCGCCAACTGGGCCGCCGCCGTCCACCACCAAAGAGCTCGCCCCCTCAAGGCAGTGCTGCTGTGGGCGCCCAGCGCCCACAGTCCGGCCACCGCGTTGCCCAGCACCGCTACCCAGGCCAGGGCCTGGTGGATGTCGCGGATTGAGGCCAAGACCACGGTAACCACTGGGTTCATTCGACCAACATGCCCAGCAGCGGGGTGGCAGCCTCAGTGGGCCAACAGGTCGGTACGAAACGGAGCCCCTGGTCGACGGGGGCTCTCAGGGTCAATGAACCACTCCGTGCCGAAGGCCCGAGCAAACTGTTCGGCCGGGATGCTCAGGAAGAACGAATCGGCGGGGATCTGACTTGCGTGGGTGGCGATGGCCGCCCGCTTACGGTCCAGGAACGGCCCCACGGCCACGGCATGGGTGATGTCGGCGGCCGCCGAGCCGAACGACCCCTCCTCGGCCCGGCGACGGCGTTCTTCGAGATCCTCGCCGATACCGGCCAGACCGTCGGCAGCGCCCGAGGTGATCGCCGACTCGATGGTCTCCCGGATGGCATCCCGGTTAAGGGTCACCCAGCGCACTCTTTCCACCCCGGCGGCCGCCGCCCACCGGGTGCCCACCCGATGAACCTGGATGTGGTCGGGGTGCCCGTACCCGCCGTTCTGGTCGTAGACGACTAGCAGGTCAGGCTGCTCGTTGGACAGGATCGTCCTGAGGCGGTCGGCGGCCCGGTCAACGTCGGCCTGCCAGAAGCAGTCCGGATTGTCGTTAGTCGGGGAGTCGGCCATACCGCTGTCCCGGTAGTCAAGGAACTCCACCCGCGCCGTCCCCAGAAGGTCGGCCGCGGTATGCAACTCGGTCGTGCGTCGGTCCCCCAAGGCCTCCCCGTCGGCGAGCACGCCTGGTACCACCTCTCCCTCCTCACCCCGGGTGGCCACCACTAGGACCACCCGGTGGCCGGCCTCGGCGAGCAGAGCCATGGTGCCTGCAGTGGACAGCGACTCATCGTCGGGATGGGCATGGAAAAACACGGCTGTGGCCATCCCACCTCCCCTCGGCCTCAGGCGACGGCGCCGTCGGCCCGCAACGCGACTACGGCCTCGGCGTCGAAGCCGGCCTCGGCAAGAATCTCGTCGGTGTGCTGGCCGGCGTGGGAGGGAGGCCGCCGGATCTCACCGGGAGTCAGACTGAACCGGGGGGCCGGGCCGGGTTGGATCACACCGGCAACGTCGACGAAGGTGCCCCGGGCCACGTTGTGGGGATGCCCAATCGCCTCGGTAGCTGAGAGCACCGGGGCGTAGCAGACGTCGGTGCCGGTCAGAGCAGCATCCCACTGGTCACGGGTCCGGGTGGCCACTACCTGGGCGACCTTCGCCTTGAGGGCCGGCCACTGCGCTCTGTCGTGTTGGGCAGCGAACTCGTCCGGATCGAGGCCCAGCCGTTCGAGCATCTCAACGTAGAACTGGGGCTCGATGGCCCCAAGGGAGATCCACTCACCGTCGGCGCACTGGTAGACGTCGTAGAAATGGGCGCCTGTGTCGAGCAGGTTCACGCCGCGCTGAGACTGGTGGAAACCAGAAGACATCATCCCGAAAAAAGCGCTCATCAGGCTGGCCGCCCCGTCCACCATGGCGGCGTCGACCACTTGACCCCGGCCCGACCCCCGAGCCTCCACCAGGGCGCAGACCATGCCGAAGGCCAAATACATGCCACCACCGCCGAAGTCCCCCACCAGGTTCAGCGGCGGCACCGGACCGGTGTCGACCCGGCCGAGGTGGGCCAGCACCCCGGCCAGGGCGATGTAGTTGATGTCGTGCCCGGCCGCCGAGGCGTACGGGCCGTCCTGGCCCCAGCCGGTCATCCGTCCGTAGACCAGAGCCGGGTTGCGGGCCAGACAATCCTCGGGTCCGACCCCCAGTCGTTCGGCCACCCCGGGCCTGAAACCCTCGAAGCAGAGGTCGGCGCCCTCGACGAGTCCCAATACCGTCTCTCGGCCCTCCGGGTGCTTCAGGTCGACGCCGATACTCCGACGTCCCCGGGCCAGAATGTCCCGGGGTGGATGCTCCGGGTCGCCGCCGATTACCGCGGCCGACCGGTCGACCCGGATCACGTCAGCACCCATGTCGGCCAGCATCATCCCGCAGAACGGGCCGGGCCCGATCCCGGCTAACTCGATGACACGTACTCCGTCCAGTGCTCCCATGGTGCTTTCTCCTCCGTAGACCCGTTGGTCCGATCAGTTAGTGCTGTCGACCCGATGGCAGTGGGTCGAGATGGCGTCGATCAGATGCGGCCAGGCTCCCGGGGCCATGTCATGGCCCCATCCCTCGACCACCATCAGGTCGGCGCCGGGTATGACCTCGGCGGTCCGCTGTCCGCCGTCAAGTGTGACGAGGGTGTCGGCGGTGCCGTGGACCACCAGGGTGGGCACGGTAATGGTGGCCAGGCGGTCCTCGCGGTTCCCGTGGGCCATCGCGGCGGTGATCTGCCGCTCGAAGGCGTGCCGGGGTTGCACGGAACGCTCGGCATAGGCGGCGAAGATGGCGCGGGCATGATCATCGTCGTGCCAGACGCTTGCCCAGAGCCGCCGATCGGTGAGTTCCTTCTCGACGGCGGCGGTCGGGTCGTCGGGAGCCGGGGCCAGCATGGCTTCCAGGGCCGGACCCGAGGGACGACCGAAGTCGCGGTTCCCGGTGTTGGACGCCATGGACACCATGCTCCGGCAGCGGTCGGGATGCTCGACGGCAAACGTCTGGGCGATCATCCCGCCCATCGACATCCCCACGACGTGGGCGTCGGCCACGCCTAGGAAGTCCAGGAGCCCGACGGCGTCTGCCGCCTGGTCCGACAGGGTGTAGGCGGACCCCTCCTCAAGAATCGTCGAGCAGCCGCTGTCACGGTGGTCGTAGCGGATGACGTGGAATCCGGTGGCGGCAAGGCCCTCGCAGAATCCGACCTCCCAGAGGAGGAGCTGGCTGCCGAGGCCGTGCATCAGCAGCAGTGCGGTGTCGGCCGGATCGCCGAAGGCCTCATGGCAGAGGTTGATGCCCGAGGGCAGTTCGGCGATCGGCACGGCACCATCTTCGGATGCCCGCACCGGGTGGGCAAACCCGACAGGGCTAGCGTCCCGACCGTGACCGACATCCACGACCGGTGCTTCGACGAGTTGGACGCGGCCACGTTCCACGACCTGGTCCGGCTGCGGATAGACGTGTTCGTGGCCGAGCAGGAGTGTCCGTACGCCGAGTTGGATGGACTGGACACCCACCCGAGCGCCCGCCACGTCTGGCTAGAGGGAGCATCCGGTCCGGCGGCCTACCTGCGCGTCCTGGTCGAACCCGACGGCAGCCACCGCATCGGCCGGGTGGTGACCCGTTTCGAAGCCCGGGGCAACGGCCTCGCCGGTGTGCTGTTGGACCACGTACACGCCACGACGCCGGGGCGCCTCGTTCTGGATGCCCAGACCTATCTCGTGCCGTGGTACGCGTCGCTCGGCTACCTGCCCACCGGTGAGGAGTTCGTCGAAGAAGGCATAGGGCACGTGCCCATGGCCAGGGAGGCCGCCGAGGCCTGACCGGTAACGGGCTCAGGCCCAGCCCAGGTCCTCGAGCCTGTCGTCGTCGATGCCGAAGTGGTGGGCCACCTCGTGGACCACGGTGACCGCCACCTCGTGGCGGAGCTCGTCGAGGTCTTCACACACCTCGCACAACGAAAGTCGGTAGACGAGGATCCGATCGGGCATCGCTAACCCTCCGTAGTCCTCCCGCTCGGTGAGGGGCACGCCGTCGTACAGGCCGAGGAGGTCCGGCGGGTCGCCCCGTTCAGCCGGGAGGACCACGACGTTTTCCATGAGCGCGCCGAGCCCGGCGGGCAGGGCGTCAAGGGCTTCGGCTACCAGTCGCTCGAATTCGCCGACCGGCACGGGTTCCACGGCGGCGAGCCTACGATCCCGGGCGGCCGGGAGAGCCGGTCACCGACCGTGAGTAGGGTGCCGACCATGCCCACCGCCGAGGCGCCGTCTGCTACCGAGACCGGGCCCGTCAGCAGCGCGGCCAACGAGTCGGACGCCAACCACCTGCTAGTCGGCCTGAACGAAGCTCAGCACCGAGCCGTAACAGCCGAGACCACCCCGTTGGCCATCCTGGCCGGCCCCGGGTCGGGAAAGACCCGGGTGCTGACCCGACGGATTGCCTGGCGGGCCCTCACCGGAGCCGAGGATCCACGTCGGACACTCGCCCTCACCTTCACCCGGAAAGCAGCCGGTGAGTTGAGGGCCCGCCTGCGGAGGCTGGGGCTGCGAGACCAGGTGGCGGCCGGCACATTCCACGCCGTGGCCTACGCGCAACTCCGCGCATTCTGGCGCGACCGGGACCTCCCCGAACCGGAGTTCATCGACCGGAAGGTCCCTCTGGTCACCAAACTGATTCCCCGGGACAGTCGGTCGACCGACGCCCTCGACGTGGTTTCCGAGATCGAATGGGCCAAGGCCCGCCGTATCCGACCTGAGGTTTACCTGGCAGAGGCCGAGGCCCAGCGGCGGGAACCCCCTTTGCCGCTCCCCACCGTGGCCCGCATCTACCAGGAGTACGAGGAACTCAAGGTCGACCGGAGGCTAGTGGACTTCGATGATCTGCTGGACCAGTGCGCTCGGTTGGTGCGTAGTGACCGAGCGTTTGGGGACGCCCAGCGGTGGCGTTTCCGCCACCTCTACGTGGACGAGTTCCAGGACGTCAACCCCCTCCAATTTGCCCTGCTTACCGCCTGGCTCGGCGGCAGCTCCGACCTCTGTGTGGTCGGAGACCCCAACCAGGCCATCTACGGGTGGAACGGCGCCGACGCCGACTACCTGATCCGGTTCGGCACCCACTTCCGAGACGCCCAGGTCGTGGAACTCAACCGGAACTACCGGAGCACTCCCCAGATTCTCAGCACCGCCGCTGCGGTGCTGGTCGGGGAGGAACCAATGGAGGCGGACCGGCCCGGCGGCACCAAACCCAGCATCTCCAAACACGCCGACGACCAGGTTGAGGCATTGGCTATTGCCCGACGGGCGCGCGAGGTCAAGGGCCCCGACGGCCGGTGGTCGGAGCAGGCGATCCTGGTGCGAACCAACGCGCAGGCCGACCCGATCGCCGCCGCCCTCCGGGACGCCGGCATCCCGGTCCATACCCGAGCGGGCTCCGGCCTGCTCGACCGGACTGACGTACGTGCAACGCTCAGGGACCTGTCGACAGGGTCCCGACCACTGGTCGAACAGTTGGCTGACCTGACCACCCCTCCACCCGAGGGTGACAGCAGCGAAGAGGTTCGGGACACGGCCCGGGAGGCCGCCTACACCGGACTGCAACACCTCGCCGAGGAGTACCTGGCCCTCGACCCGGCCGGCACCGGCCGGGGATTCGCGGCCTGGGTCGCAAGCCAGGCCCGCAGTAGCACCGGCCCAGGGGACGATTCCGTCGAGGTGGCCACCTTCCACGCGGCGAAGGGAATGGAGTGGCCGGTGGTCCACGTGGCCGGCCTGGAGAGTGGCCTGGTGCCCATCGCCCACGCCCGCGATCCCGAGGCGGTCGCCGAGGAGCGCCGCCTCCTCTACGTGGCCCTCACCCGGGCCAAGGACAACCTCTACTGCAGTTGGGCTGCCGAACGCCGCTTCGCGAATCGCACATCGAATCGGAAGCCGTCACCGTGGCTCGAAAACCTGGCAGCGGCCATCGAAGGCCTGGAGCGACCGCTGCAACCCCGCGACCAGGGGTCGCGGGCCCGGACGGCCCGCCAGCGGACCGGCCGGATCCCGCTACCCGACACGCCGGGCATAACGGCGCTCAGAAAATGGCGGAAGACCGCGGCCCGGGCAGCCGACGTGCCGGCCTACGTGATATTCAACAACACCACTCTCGAAACCCTGCTGGAGCGACGGCCCGCCACCCGTGCCGATCTACTCGAGATCTCCGGGATCGGCCCTGTCAAGGCCGACCGCTACGGCGAGGCACTATTGGACCTCCTTGCCGGCCTCGACTGAGCCCAACTAGCCGACCGTCGCGAACTCGGCCACCAAGGGAGCGTGGTCGCTGGGCTTCTCGCCCTTCCGTTCGTTGCGGTCCACCACCACCCAGTCCAGGACGGTAGCCATCGGTGGCGATGCCAGGATCAGATCGATGCGCAGGCCCTCCCCCTTGTGGAAGGCCCCACCCCGGTAGTCCCACCAAGTGTGGAGTCCGTCCTCAGCGAAGCGCTCGCGGAACACGTCGACCATTCCGAGGTCGATGATGCGGGCCAGGGCCGAACGTTCGGCCGCTGTCACATGGGTCGCCCCCTCGAAGGCTGCCGGATCCCAGACGTCCCGGTCGTCGGGAGCCACATTGAAGTCGCCGACTATCACCACCGGGGTTGTAGCCGTGTCGACGTTGGCGACCAGATCGTCGTGGAGGCGTCCCAACCAGTCGAGTTTGTAGCGGTAGTGATCGTGGTCAACGGCCCGTCCGTTCGGTACGTAGCACGAGGCGACCCTTACTCCGCCACAGGTGGCCCACAGGACGCGGGCGTCCGGATCCGGGTCGTCGCGCCCGTCGTCGAACCCGGGCCGGGGGTCGACCAGCCCCACCCGGGAGACCACTGCCACACCGTTCCAGCGACCCTCCCCGTGGTGGGCCGACTCGTACCCGAGGGCCTCGAAGGCCCGATGGGGGAAGGCCTCGTCGGCCATCTTGGTCTCCTGGAGGCAGAGCACGTCGGGCTGGGTGACGGCGACCCAGGCCTCCACCCGGGCCAGGCGGGCTTTGAGGGAGTTGACGTTCCAGGTGGCGATGCGCATGGGCCGCTGAGAGTAGCGCCGGCCGGTCAGCCCAGAGGGAAGCCCACGAGGACCGCCAGTTCGGTGAGGGCCTGGGCCGGGTCGAACACCTTGATGGTGGCCATCCCCATGGCCCGGGCGGGCTTGAGGTTGACCCCCAGGTCGTCGAGGAACACGCACGATGAGGGTGTCACCCCGAGTTGCTGACAGGCGATCTCATAGAACCGGGGTTCCGGCTTACGGCACCCCACCACGCTGGACTGCACGATCACGTCGAAGAGCCCGACCACCTCGTCGTGTTCCGGAGAGTGTGTCCCCTCGTCGATCGGCTCGATGTTGTTGGTGAGCAGGGCGGTGGCCAGGTTGGCCGAACAGCGTCGTACCGCCTCGACCATCTCGGGCCGGAGCTGGCCGTCGAGGGCGGCCAGCACCCGGGCGGCGTCGACCTCGAAGCCGAGCGCCGCCGCCTCGGAATCGAACAGGTCGGCGAAGCCGGCCCGGTCCACCTCGTTGCGCTCCAGTCGGGCCCAGGCGTTCTCGTCCGGGTTGGTGGCGTTGAGGAGGCGGATGGTCCCGGCGGGCAGACCGGCCTCGGCCTCGTAGGTGGCGAACGCCTCGAAGGGACTGGAGGTGATAACCCCGCCGAAGTCGAACAGCACGGCGTCGACCACGACGTCAAGCGTAGGGACCCAACAACCGGCGGGCCCAGCCAGGGCCACCGGTAGCCTCGGCCGTCGTGGCCGCCCAGTTCATCTTCACCATGGCGAAGGTGGGCCGGTTCCACCCACCCGACCGGGAGGTGCTAGCTGACATCAGCCTGGCCTTCTACCCGGGGGCCAAGATCGGGGTGCTGGGGGCCAACGGTGCCGGTAAGTCGACGCTGCTGCGGATCATGGCCGGTGTGGACGACGACTACCTCGGTGAGGCCCGCCTTACCGAAGGGTTCACCGCGGGCCTCCTGGAACAGGAACCGACCCTCGACGAGGGCGCCGACGTGGCGGCCAACGTGCTGGCCGGTATCGGACAGGTGGCCGGACTGCTGACCCGATACGACGAGGTGCTGGCCGCATGGTCCGACCCTGACGCCGATTTTGAGAAGCTGGGCGACGAGCAGGCCGACCTCGAGAGCCGTATCGAGGCGGCCGGGGCATGGGACCTGCAGCGAACCGTCGAGATCGCCATGGATGCTCTCCGACTGCCCCCGGGTGACGCCGACGTGGCCACCCTCTCCGGGGGCGAACTCCGCCGGGTTGCCCTATGCCGACTATTGCTCTCCCAACCCGACCTGCTGCTCCTCGATGAGCCGACCAACCATCTTGACGCCGAATCGGTGGCCTGGCTGGAACGCACTCTGCGCGACTATCCGGGCACCGTGGTAGCCGTCACTCACGACCGCTATTTCCTCGACAACGTGGCCGGATGGATCCTGGAACTCGACCGAGGACGGGGCATCCCCTACGAAGGCAACTACTCGGGGTGGCTGGAGCAGAAGCAGGCCCGCCTGGTGGCCGAGGACCGGGCCGACTCGGCTCGTCGGCGCACTTTGGAGAGGGAACTGGAGTGGGTGCGGATGGCTCCGCGGGCTCGCCAGGCTAAGGGCCGGGCCCGGCTCACCTCCTACGACCGACTGGTCGCCGAGGCTGCCGACACCCAACGGCGTGACGCCGAGTTACAGATCCAGATCCCGGCCAACCGACGCCTCGGGGATCTGGTGGTCGAGGTGCACCACCTACGCAAAGGCTTCGGCGACCAGCTCCTCATCGAGGATTTGTCGTTCTCGCTCCCGCCGGCCGGGATCGTCGGGGTGATCGGAGGCAACGGGGCCGGAAAGACCACCCTGTTCCGGATGCTGGTGGCCGCCCACCAGGGCATCTCCGACCCGGCGACCAACCCGGACGGTGGGGAGATCCGGATCGGCCCCACGGTGGACCTCGGGTACGTGGACCAGTCCCGCCACACCCTCGAGGCCGACCGCAGCGTCTACCAGGAGATCACCGACGACCGGGAGTTCATCGAGGTCGGGAACCGGGAGGTCAACGGCCGGGCCTATGTGGCCTCGTTCAACTTCCGAGGAGCCGACCAGCAGAAGAAGGTCGGCGACCTCTCCGGCGGCGAGCGGAACCGGGTGCACCTGGCCAAGGTTCTGCGCGCCGGGGCCAACGTGCTGTTGCTCGACGAGCCAACTAACGACCTCGACGTCGACACCCTCCGGGCACTCGAATCAGGGCTGGATGCCTTCGCCGGGTGCGCGGTGATCATCAGCCACGACCGGTGGTTCCTGGATCGGGTAGCCACCCACGTCCTGGCTTTTGAGGGCGACTCGGCCGTCCGCTGGTTCGAGGGAAACTTCAGCGAGTACGAGGCGGCGCGCCGTCGGGAGGTGGGAGCCGACGTCCAACCCACCAGGGTGCGCTATAAGCCCCTGGTCCGTGACTGAGGCGAACCGCCCGGGTAGCTCTAGCCGAGCAGGTCCAGGACCCGGATAGCCGCTGCCACGGGCGGACCGTCATCCGGGGTGAGTACCAGGTCGGGATGTTTGGGAGGCTCGTAGGGGTCGTCCACACCAGTGAAGCCGGGGAGGTTGCCGGCCCGGGCCCGCGAGTAGAGCCCCTTGGGGTCACGCTCCTCGCACACCTCGATCGGCGTGTCCACATGCACCTCCAGGAATGGCACCCCCGCTGCCTGGTGGAGGGTCCGGGCCCGCTCGCGGGCTGCGCGGTAGGGGCTGATGAGGGGTACCAGGGCCACCAGGCCGGCGTCGGCGAACAGTCGAGCGACCTCGGCGACCCGGCGTACGTTCTCGTCCCGATCGTCGGCCGAGAAACCCAGGTCACCGTTGAGGCCGTGGCGGAGGTTGTCGCCGTCGAGAAGGTAGGCGGGACGGCCAGCCGCCACCAACAACCGTTCACAGGCTGCGGCTACCGAGGACTTACCCGAGCCGGATAGGCCGGTGAACCAGACGGTGGCCCCGGTCTGGCCCAGAACCGACCAGCGCTCCCTGCTGGACAGCAGGCTGTCCTGCCAGACCACGTCTGGGCTCTGGTCGGTCATGGTTTCGCGGCCGCCATCAGCCGACGGCCCCCCGGACCATCCCGGCGGCCACCGTGGCATTGGTGGCCTCATCCACCAGCATGAAGCTCCCGGTAACCCGGTTTCGCCGATAGTCGTCGACGAACAGCGGACGGGTACAGCGCAGCCGGACCCGTCCGATCTCGTTGAGGCCCAGCGCCGACGCACCGGAGTCACGGTGGAGGGTGTTGATGTCGAGGCGGTACACGAGGTCGGCGACCATTGCTCGGGCCCACCGGGTGGTGTGCTTGATGGCCAACTTTTGTCCGGGGCGCAACGCGGAATTCTCGTCCATCCAGCAGATAGTGGCGTCGAGGTCCTGGGTGACGATCGGTCGATTGTTGGGTCGGCAGAGCATGTCTCCGCGTGAGATGTCCAGGTCATCGGCCAATCGGACGGTCACCGCCATCGGGGCAAAGGCCTCGTCCACCGGCCCGGCGGGAGTGTCAAGGGCGTCTACCGTCGAGGTGAAGCCGCTGGGCAGAACCATCACCTCGTCGCCCGGCTTGATCACCCCACCGGCCACCGTCCCCGCATAGCCGCGGTAGTCGTGGTGCTCGTCGCCCCGGGGGCGGACCACCCACTGGACCGGGAAGCGGGGGTCGATCAGGTTCCGATCGCTGGCGATGTGGACCTCCTCAAGATGGTGGAGAAGAGAGGCGCCGTCGTACCAGGCCATGTTCGGCGACCGCTCCACGATGTTGTCGCCGTGAAGAGCCGAGACGGGGATAAATGTCAGGTCGGGGACGTCGAGCCTCATGGCGAACTCCCGGAACTGGTCCCTGACCCGGTCAAAGACGTCCCGATCGAAGCCCACTAGATCCATCTTGTTGACGCACACCACCAGATGTGGCACACGGAGCAGCGAAGCCAGGAAGGCGTGCCGTCGGGTCTGTTCCACTACCCCGTTGCGGGCGTCGACAAGGATTAGGGCCAGGTCGGCGGTCGAGGCACCAGTGATCATGTTGCGGGTGTACTGCACGTGCCCGGGGGTGTCGGCGATGATGAACGACCGTCGGGGGGTGGCGAAGTAGCGGTAGGCAACATCAATGGTGATCCCCTGCTCCCGCTCAGCCCGCAGACCGTCAGTGAGCAGTGCCAGATTCGGCACGCTGAGACCCATTCGGGCCGAAGCAGATTCCACGGCCTCCAGTTGGTCCTCGAGGATCGACTTGGTGTCGTAGAGAAGGCGACCGATCAGCGTTGACTTACCGTCATCCACGCTTCCCGCGGTGGCGAACCGGAGGAGTCCCATCAGAAGTAGCCCTCCCGCTTGCGGTCCTCCATGGCCGCCTCTGAGGTCCGGTCGTCGGCCCGGGTGGCCCCCCGCTCGGTGGTCCGGCAGCTGGCCACCTCTTCGATGATCTCGGCGACGGTCGAGGCCGCCGACTCCACGGCCCCGGTACAGGTCATGTCGCCGACCGTGCGGTAGCGAACGCGACGAAGCGCCACCTCCTCGCCGGGATCGGGCCCCAACCAGGGGCTCTCGGCCAGCCACATGCCGTCCCGCTCGAAGACCCGGCGCTCGTGGGAAAAATAGATCTCGGGCACAGCCAGGCCCTCACGCTCGACGTAGCGCCACACATCGACCTCGGTCCAGTTGGAGATCGGAAACACCCGGATGTGCTCCCGGCGTCCGATCCGACCGTTGTAGAGGTTCCACACCTCGGGCCGCTGGTTCTTGGGGTCCCACTGACCGAACTCGTCGCGAAACGAGAACACCCGCTCCTTGGCCCGGGCCCGCTCCTCGTCCCGGCGGGCCCCGCCGAACAGGGCGTCGAAGCCATACTCGGCGATGGAATCAAGCAGCGTCGTGGTCTGGAGTTGGTTGCGGCTGGCCCCGGACCCGGTCTCCTCGACCACCCGGCCCTCGTCGATCGACTTCTGCACCGAGGCCACCACCAGCTGGACACCCAGCTCGGCAATACGTCGGTCCCGGAAGGCGATCACCTCGTCGAAGTTGTGGCCCGTGTCGACGTGCATCACCGGGAAGGGAACGGGTGCCGGAGCAAAAGCCTTCTCGGCCAACCGCAGCATGACGACCGAGTCCTTGCCCCCCGAGAACAGCAAGCAGGGGCGTTCGAACTCGGCGGCCACCTCTCGGAAGACGTACAGCGACTCGGCCTCGAGCTGGTCGAGGTAGCTAATCTCATAGGCGGTCACAGTCACAGGACGCTCCCCGTCGCCCACCGACTCCCTAGTGGGCGATACTCGTCCCCCAATCGTATTGGGCACTGGGGAGCCGACCACCGGAGCGAGATGGCCACCACCGACGACCACCGACTGGCCGCCGAACTGGCGACCGGGGCCGGCAGCCTTCTGGCCGTACTCCGGCAGCGGCTGGTCGACAACAATGCCCCTCCGGCCGTACTACGGCACGAGGGCGACCGGCAGGCCCACCACTACCTGATGGACGCCCTGGTCGACCGGCGGCCCGGTGACGCCGTTCTGTCGGAGGAGGGGAGGCCCCGGAGGGGCCACCCCGACCGCTCATCGACCGACCGGGTCTGGGTGGTGGACCCGCTGGACGGCACCCGGGAGTTCGCCGAGCCACCACGGACCGACTGGGCTGTCCACGTGGCGCTCGCCGAGGCCGGTCGCCCCACCGCCGGAGCTGTCGCCCTGCCCGGAATTGGTCTCACCCTGTCGACCGCCGAGCCCCCCACCAGTTCGGCACTGCCCCCTATCCCTACTCGTCCGCGGATTGTGGTGAGCCGGACCCGCCCAGCCCGCGAAGCACTGGCTGTGGCCGACGCGCTGGGGGCCGACCTGGTCGAGATGGGTTCCGCAGGGGCCAAGGCGATGGCGGTGGTCCGCGGGGAAGCCGACGCTTACGTCCACACCGGGGGCCAGCACGAATGGGACAGTTGTGCCCCAGTGGCAGTGGCCCTGGCCACCGGACTCCACGCCACCCGGGTCGACGGTTCGGCCCTGGACTACAACCAAGCGGACCCGTACCTTCCCGACCTGGTGGTTTGCCGCACGGAATTGGCCGGAAGGATCCTCGCTGCCCTGGCCTCCCTCGCCTGACCGGAGCGGCACCCCTATCCTCGTCCGCCGTGCGGCTCGTGATCGCCCGCTGCACCGTCGACTACGAGGGCCGGCTGAGCGCCCACCTTCCCGAGGCGGTGCGGCTCATCATGGTCAAGGCCGACGGCTGCGTGGCCATCCATGCCGACGGCGGCGCCTACAAGCCACTCAACTGGATGAACTCGCCGAACACCCTTGTTGAGGGCGACGGGGAATGGACGGTCCGTAATTCCCGTGGAGAACAGCTGGCCATCACTCTCCACGACGTGCTCTCCGACAGCGACCATCCGATGGGTGTCGACCCGGGATTGGTGAAGGACGGTGTGGAAGCCCACCTCCAAGAGCTTCTGGCCGCCGACCCGTCGCAGGTGGCAAGTGGGCTGGAGCTGATCCGACGCGAGCACCCCACGGACATCGGCCCGGTGGACCTGCTGTGCCGCGACCCGGACGGCCGGACGGTAGCCATCGAGGTGAAGCGTCGCGGGGACATCGACGGTGTCGAACAACTCAGCAGGTACCTGGACTTCCTCAACCGGGATCCGATGCTCCGACCGGTGAGCGGGTTATTGGTGGCCCAGGAGATCCGCCCCCAGGCCCGACTGCTGGCCGGTGACCGGGGTATCGGATGCGTGGTCGTCGACTACGACGATCTTCGGGGAATCGAGTCCGACGTCCTGAAGTTGTTCTGATGCAGGTTGAGGTCGTAGTGGTGGGTGGGGGGCCCGCCGGTTCGGCCGCCGCGGTGACCCTGGCCCGTGGAGGACGGTCGGTGCTCGTCGTCGACAAGGCCCACTTCCCACGGGACAAGTGCTGCGGCGACGGCCTGACCACCATGGCGCTCAGGCTCGGCGAGCACCTGGGGCTCGACCCAGAACCTCTCGCAGACTGGCAGCCGGTGGACTCCGCGGTGGTTCACTCGCCCTCCGGTCGGACCATGCGCTTCCCTCTGCCGTCCGGGGACGGCTCGTACGCAGCGGTCGTACCCCGGAAGTCCTACGACGCGGCCCTGCTGGACCTGGCTCGATCAGCCGGAGCCGAGGTACGGGAAGGTTGCAGTTTCACCTCGATAGGGCTCCCAAGCGAGGGCGCCGAACTGATAGTGGAGGGTCTCGGTGAGGTGCGGGCCTCGAACGTGGTGGCCGCCGACGGTATGTGGTCGCCGGTGCGCCGGGCCCTGGGCCTCCCGGACCGGGAGGGGCGAGGCGAGTGGCTGGCCTTCCGGCAGTACGTGTCCGGGGCAGGGCCCAGGGCAGCCGACCTCCACGTCTGGTTCGAGGCCGACCTCCTACCTGGCTACGCCTGGAGCTTCCCACTCCCCGATGGCCGGGCCAACGTGGGGTTAGGGGTGCTGCGGGGACGCTCTGGTTCGGGCGGACTGACTGGCCGACTGGCTGCCGGCCTCCTGGATCGACCGGCCCTGCGTGCCGTCCTCGGCGAGGGGGCTACAGCCGAGGATCGCATGTCGGCGTGGCCGATCCCGGCCCACCTCGACCGGGCGGTCCTGGCCCACGGGCCGGTACTGTTCGCCGGCGATGCCGCGGCGGCCACCGATGCCCTCACCGGCGAGGGCATCGGACAGGCTCTACTAACGGGAATTCTGGCCGGTGAAGCGGTGCTTGCCGGCGGCCCACCAGCCGGGATCGGCCGCCGCTACGACAAGTCGGTGCGTCACCATCTGTTGGCCGACCACCGTATGTCGGTGGCCCTGCAACACATCCTGTCCCAGCCCCTAGGGGTCCGGGCGACGCTACGCATGGCCGCAGTCAGCTCGTGGAGTCGCCGTAATTTCGCCCGCTGGATGTTCGAGGACTACCAGCGCGCCCTCGTGGCGACTCCCCGCCGGTGGCGCCGGGGAGCGCTCGGACGGCCCGGCGCCTACCCCCGTAGGCTGGACGGGTGACTGCTACCGGGGATGCGCGCCTGATCCCTTTCCCCGTGCCGGAGGATGCTCGAGGTGCCGACGACGGCCATCCCCTCGGGCCTGCGGTGGCGGCCCTTGACGATGCGGTCGACCGGGCCTGGGAGGGACTACGGGGCCACCCCGTGGCCGACCAGATCTTCTATGCGGCCAGCCAGCTGGGTGACTTCAGCCTCCTCTGGCACCTGCTGGGGGTGACCCGCAGTTTGGTCTCTGACGACGGGATCCGGGAGGCGACACGCCTCTCCGCCGCCCTGGCCGTCGAGTCGGTGCTGGTTAACGGGGCGGTGAAGTCGCTGTTCCGGCGGGAACGACCCGCTCACGGCGATGAACGGCCCCACCACCTGCGACAACCGCTGACCTCCAGCTTCCCGTCCGGCCACGCCTCGGCCGCGTTCATGGCAGCCACCCTGCTGGCCGAGCGCACCAGGATGAAACCGTTGTGGTACGCCCTGGCCGGGGTGGTCGCCGCGTCGAGGGTGCACACCCGCATCCATCACGCCAGTGATGTGGTGGCCGGAGCGGCACTCGGCCTGGCCCTCGGGCGGGTCGTCCGGAAGACCCTTCGTCTTCGCTGAGCGGTCTAGCGGTCGCCTGGTCGGCAACTGCTAGTTGTTGGGGGCTGCCTCAAGTTCGTCATCGGTGGCATCGAGGAGGAGACGCAGGTCGAGCAGAAGGTCCGCTACCTCGGAGGCGGCGATCACCTCACGGCTCTTGGTGCTTCCGAGGCCGCGATCGATGATGGCCCTGATCTCCTCGATGAGTTCCTCAGGTGTCCTGCTGTCCAGCGTCCCGGTCACGAACCATCCCCTTCCAACGCTATTCGGCCCACTGCTCCTGCTGGGGGCCGTACCCCTTCTCCATGGCCACCCTAGACGCGAAACACCACGACACCGCCCACAGATTCGTTGCCGGCCCAGCGGGCGCTCAATCGACCGGGGCCAGGTCCCGGACGGCCTGCCTAACATCGCCACCCGTCAGCGGCATGACGGCCAGGGCTGGACAGGTGACTCCGGCGTCGACGTAGCGCTGGATGTGGGCCCGGCACTCGTCGGGTGTGCCGTGCACGATCAGGTCGTCCACCACCTGGTCGGGGATCTTCTCCAACGCGCCCTTCCGGTCGCCGGCCGCCCATTGCTCCCAGTGCTCACCCAATAATTCGCCCCGTCCCATCCACTCATGGAAGGCCCGGTAGACGGGGACGTTCAGGTAGGCGGCCATGGCGAAACGACCACCGGCCAGGACCTGATCCCGGTCGTCGCTAGGGCAGACGAAGATCCTGGCCACGACCTCCTTGCCCGGGCCCTCGGAGGCGACGATGCCGGCCACACGCTCCACGTCGGCGACTGATAGCCAGTTGATGATCGCCCCATCACCCTCGCGACCGGCCAGACGGAGCATCCCCTCCCGTAGCGCGGCAACCAGGATCGGTGGCTGCTGCTCGGGAACCCGGCCTAGGCGGAAGCCGGACACGCTGAAGGTGTCGTAGTCCTCGGTGACCTTCTGGCCGGTTAGTGCTACGCGCAGGAACCGGACGGTGTCCCGGACCCGCCGGTACGGGTCCTCGAAGGGGATGCCGTTCCACCGCCCGACAATCACGTCGGAGGACGACCCGATACCCAGGAGGAACCGTCCCGGGGCAGCACTGGCCAGTGCCGCCGCGCTCTGGGCTAGCAGGGCCGGGCCCCGGGTGAACACGGGAAGGATGGCCGTCCCGAGGCGCAGTTCCGGGGCCCAGGCGGCAGCCAGGGCCAGTGGGGTCAGCCCGTCGGTGTCGTTGGCCTCCGCCGACCACGCGTCCGTGTAGCCCAACTCGACGAGTTCCCGAAAGACCTCGCGGTGGTCGGCGAGTGACCCGGCGAGCGGCACAGTCATGCCGTAGCGGTTGTTCTCTTCTGCCATGGGCGGCACCCTATTCTGACCGCGGCGACCTGTTTGGAGCAGAAGGACCACCAAAGCCGCGACGCCGGCCCGGGGAGTGTCACAGCCGCTGGGCGTACTGGTCGGCATGAATGAACAGCTCCGATTCCATACCGGCCCGGCGACGACGGGGCGGCGATCCCGATCTGCCGTGTCAGCCCGCCGACTTGACACCCGGACCCTGGAAATCGGTCGTCGGGGCGTTGCCGAAGTCCGGTCAATTCTTGCCGCCCGCCGGCGGCCTGACCACGATCCAACCCCTGTGATTCAGATTGCCGACGCCGTCTGAACCAACGCGGTGTGGGCCGACCATCGCCGCGGACTCTCCGCTGACCGTTCCCACCCTCACTGTCCTGGCTACCGGCCTGGGATCCCGGTGAGGGGGGGTTGAAGCCGGCGGGGCCCAGCGCCCCCAAGACTGAGGCCCACCCTGCTCCTAGGTATCTGGTACGAGGCAGTCGGGTACCGTTTCGGGGATGGACGCTATCCCCGACCCGGAGTCCGCCGAGCTTGCCGGCCGGTTGGGCTACAGGGCCGGGGACCGGCTGTTAATTATCACTGCCGACCTGCTCGGTATGTGCCATTCAGCGAACGTCGGCGTCTACGACAGCCTCCGGTCAGGTGCCGCCACTGGTGCCTCGCTCATGGTCCCCGGACCTTGGGCCCGCGAGGCTGCCTCCTACTACCGAGGTGAGCCCGTCGGGGTGCACCTCACTCTGAACGCAGAGTTCAACTGCTACCGCTGGCGACCCATCACCCAAGC
>ERZ651768.582-NODE-582-length-27412-cov-29.358698_pt1 | contig 27412 bp, 22 predicted proteins | sample MGYA00514754_ERZ651768 | MGnify/ENA metagenome assembly ERZ651768
ACCGGGGTCGTCCGGTACGAGACCAACCGTGCCCTGACCGGTATGGGCCACGAGCGCTACCGGGCCGGTGACGAGATCCTGGGCACCGCCCCGGCTGACGAGCTGGCCCGCCGCCTTTTCGACCGAGGCGGGATCACCGGAGTCCACGTGAACGGCAACGTGGTCACTGTCGAGCTGACCGAAGCCAAAGCCGAAGCCGAGGGCATTGACGAGGTCATCGCCAGCCTCTACCTGTACTGGGTGGAGGGCGTCGAGGTCCCGAGCGACGACGAGCTGATGGGCGCCGACGGCTGACGCCTCACGGCAGGCCGTCCGTTGGCGTTGGATGACTGTCGGCTGATCGTGCACGACGAGGTGGGCGTCGGGCCGCACCCGACGCCGTGGCCGGAGGACGACCGGTTGGACCCGCAGCTGCTGGCTGCCGGGGACCGGCGCAACGTGGCCGACCGCTACCGGTACTGGAAGCTCGAGGCCATCGTCGAGGACCTGGACGGACGTCGCCACCCCTTCCATGTGGCGGTGGAGAACTGGGAACACGACCTCAACATCGGCACGGTGGTCCGCAACGCCAACGCCTTCCTGGCCGCCGGGGTCCACATCGTGGGCCGCCGCCGTTGGAACCGTCGGGGGGCCATGGTGACCGACCGCTACCAGCACGTGGCCTATCACCCGACGGTGGAAGACCTGGTGGAATGGGCCGACGGTCGTGACCTGCCCCTGGTGGGGATCGACAACCTCCCCGGCTCAGTGCCCCTCGAGGAGGCCGGGCTGCCTGAGCGGTGTGTGCTGGTGTTCGGGCAGGAGGGCCCCGGCCTCTCGGAGGCCGTCCGGGCTGCGGCGACCGCGGTCTGCTCCATCGCCCAGTACGGCTCCACCCGGTCCATCAACGCCGGGGTGGCTTCGGGTATCGCTATGCACGCTTGGATTCGCCAGCATGCAGGGCAGCCACCGGCCTGACCCTCCGTTCTGACCGGACGGGATCGACGGGGTAGGTTCCCGCCCATCCAGACGGCCTGTGCGGATCGTCGATCGGAAGACGGAGGCGACAGTGTCCGAACGCGAGGAGATGGACTGGGCCCGCTACGGGACCGCGGTGCGCGAGCTGGCCCAGATGGTGGCCGACGACGGCTACCGGCCCGACATGATCCTGTCCATCGCCCGGGGCGGTCTCTTCGTGGCCGGTTCTCTGGGCTACGCCCTGGCCGTCAAGAACCTCTACGTGATGAACGTGGAGTACTACACCGGGGTCGATGAGCGGCTGGATATTCCGGTGATCCTCCCGCCATACGTCGATTGGGTGGATCTGGGCGATCAGCGCATCCTGATCGTCGACGACGTGGCCGACACCGGCCACACCCTGGCCCTGGTCCGCGAGACGGCGCTGGCCCAGGTGGCCGAAGTCCGGGAGGCGGTGCTCTACCAGAAGCCGCAGTCGATGGTCGACTGCCAGTATGTGTGGTGTCACACCGACAGGTGGATCAACTTCCCGTGGTCTACCGAACCTCCGGTGGTCGACCTCGAGGGAGCTGGAACGAGCGTCCTGGACGCCTGACTCCACCGTCGGTGTCCCCGACGAACGACCTCAGGCGTGAATAGGGGCCCGGTCGGCCGACCACTCCACGGTCCGCTCCAACTGGCCACCCACCGACATCAGCCGGTCCTCCCGGCCGTAGGCCGCCACCAGCTGAACCCCGACAGGTAGGCCGTCCGAGGAGCCGAGGGGTAGAGAGATGGCCGGCTGTCCTGACGTGTTGAACGGCGAGGTGAATAGTGAGTAGGGGATGGACGCCCGGGATCCCCGGGCCGGGTCGTCGCCGCTGGGTGTGAGCTCGCCGAGCCGTGGTGGGGGCAGGGCGGTGGTCGGGGTGAGTAGGAGGTCGAAGTCCTCCCACCAGGCGGCCATGCTCCGGCGCCAGCGACCGATGATCCCCTGGGCCCGGAGGTAGTCGGGGGCGGTCCAGTCTCGGCCGCGCTCGGCCAGGAACCAGGTTCCCGGCTCCACGTCGGCGGCGGTCACCTCCCGGCCCAATTGCTCGCCCAGGGTCATCAGGCTTACCACGGCACCGGTCGACCAGTGAACGGTGAAGGCCCACGCCAGGTCGTTCATCTGGCTGAGCTGGGTGAACGCCTCGGGTCGCGACTCCACCACCTGGTGGCCCAGGTCGGACAGCAGGTCGGCGGTCCGACGGGTTGCCCCTTCGCAGTCGGCGTGGGTAGGCACCCGGTGGTTGTCGGCCATAAGCCCGATGCGGAGGCGTCCCGGGTCAGTACCGACTCGGTCCGCGTAGGGTCGTCCATGATCCGGCGCCACCACGCCGTCGCCCGGAAACGGGATGGCGCAGGCATCCAGGATGGTCGCTGTGTCACGCATGGTGTGGCAGACCACGTGCTGGCAAGAGAGGCTCCACTCTTCGCGGGGCCCCTGGGACACCCGTCCCCGTGAGGGCTTAAGCCCGACCAGGCCGCACATGGCGGCCGGGATACGGATCGAACCGCCGCCGTCGCTGGCGTTGGCCGCTGGCACCATGCCGGTCGCCACAGCGGCCGCCGCCCCTCCGGACGAGCCACCGGTGCTGTACCCGGTGTTCCACGGGTTCCGGCACGGCCCGGTGGACGTCGGTTCGGTGGTGGCCACCAGGCCCAGCTCCGGGGTGTTGGTCCGGCCGACGATCACGAACCCGGCCTCCTTGTACCGAGTGACCAGGTTGGCGTCTTCGTCGGCGGTGAAACCGGCGTCCTTCAGGGCCTGGACACCGCCGTGGTGGGGTTGTCCGGCTTCGGTGGCCCACAGGTCTTTGATGAGTATGGGAACGCCCCGGAACGGTCCGTCGGGAAGGTCGGGGGAGGCGGCCAGAGCTAGCGCTTGGTCGAACTGCCGGTGGATGACAGCGTTGATCTCGCCGTCTAGGCGCTCAATGCGGTCGATGGTGGCCTGCACGGCCTCGACCGGCGAGAGTTGCCCGTCGCGGATCAGGGCAGCCAGGCCGACAGCGTCGACCTGGGCCAGCTCGTCTTCGGGGAGGGAGCCGCCAGCCATGGCGCCGGACCGTACCGGCGGGCCGACCGGCAGGCCGTGTCGGGCTCAGTCGCTGCCGGCCCGCTCCAGGTAGTTGTAGACGGTGAAGCGGCTGACCCCAAGAGCCTCGGCCACGTCCTCCACCGACTTACGAAGCGTGAAGGCCCCCCATTCGTTCAGGAGGGCCACCGCCTCCTGCTTCTGGGCCCGGTCCATCTCCGAGCGCAGTATTCCCATCTCGCGCTCAACGGCCAGCAGCAGGGTGTCCAGGGCATCATGGAGGTCGGGCCGTCTGAGACCGCCGACCAGCTCACCCTCCCAAAACAGGGGGAGATCGGCCTCTGTGACCCGTTCGGCGTCGTGGACGGTGGCTCCCAGCGCATCGGCGATCGGCCGAATGGCCTCAATCAGGGGGTGGACGGGGCTGGCCACAGGGGAACCCTAGCCAACTTCCAGAAGTTGACAAAATGTTGACGCAAGCCCGAAGGGACGGCAGCATGGAGGGGTGACGGTCACAATCGCGCGCACGCTCAATGCCGCCTGTGCGGCTCTAGCCGCTGACCCGGGGGCGCTGGTCCTGGCAGGCGGAACAGACCTCATGGTCGAGGTCAACCGCGGCGGCCGCACGGTCGGCGACGTGGTGGTCATCGACCGGGTTCCCGAACTACAGGGATGGGACCGCGAGGGAGACGTGCTGCGTTTGGGAGCGTCGTTGACCTACGCCGAGATGGCCGATCCGGCGCTCGCCTCGTTGGTCCCGGCCCTCGCCCAGGCTGCTCGGACCGTCGGCTCACCGCAGATCCGGGCCGCTGGCACCATCGGCGGCAACCTGGCCACCGCATCACCAGCCGGCGACACCCTGCCCGTGCTGGCCGCCCTGGACGCCGAGGTGGAGATTCGGTCGCACCAGGGCCATCGGACGGTTCCTCTCGACGAGTTTGTGATCGGCGTCAAGGCCAACGACCTGGCCCCGGGCGAGCTGATCGCCGCTGTCCGGGTCCCCGTACTGGACGGACCCCAGGAGTTTCTTAAGGTCGGACCGCGTAACGCCATGGTCATCTCGGTGGCCTCTCTGGCCCTCGTGGTCGACCGGGTCGGACGCACCGTCCGGGTGGGGCTGGGATCGGTGGCCCCGGTGCCCCTGCGGGCCATCGAGGCCGAGGTGATGATCGCTGCCCGCCTTGACTGGGCGGGAGGTCGGTCGCCGACGATCCATGACGTCGAGCGGTTCGCCGAGTTAGTGGCCGACGCCACCCGGCCTATCGACGACCACCGGGGATCGGCCGACTATCGACGCCACTCGGTCGGGGTACTGGCCCGTCGGGCCCTGGTCCGGGCCTTCGGGGAGCCGACGCCGTGATCGGCCCGTACGGGCTGACCGTCAACGGCCGCCGCCACGAGGTGGTCGACGGGTGGGTCGGCGAGAGCCTGCTGTTCGTGCTTCGGGAGCGACTGGGCCTCCCGGGGTCCAAGAATGCCTGCGAAGAGGGCGAGTGCGGCTCCTGCACGGTGCGACTGGACGACCGGCTGGTGTGCAGTTGCCTGGTGTTGGCCGCCGCCGCAGCTGATCGTTCGGTGACCACCGTGGAGGGGCTGTCAGCCGGCCATGAGGCCGGCGGGTCGCTGTCCGACGTCCAGCAGGCCTTCGTGGACGCCGGTGCAGTCCAGTGCGGCTTCTGCACCCCCGGCCTGCTCATGGCGGTGGACGACCTCCTCGATCACGACCCCGACCCCGACGACCTCACCGTCCGGGAAGCCATCAGCGGGAACCTCTGTCGCTGCACCGGCTACGGACGCATTCTGGACGCCGTGGACCGCGCAGCCTTGGCCCGACGGGAGGCCCGGACATGAGTGCCGTGTCGACGACCCTGGCCGGTGGTCGGACGCGCGCTGCCGGGATCGGCGAGAGCGCCCCCCGGCCGGACGGAGTTCCCAAGGTCACCGGTGAGTTCGCTTTCTCGAGCGACCTCTGGCACGACCGGATGCTGTGGGGGGGGACCCTGAGATCGCCCCACCCGTCAGCCCGGATCCGGTCCGTCGATATCGGCCCGGCTGTGGCCATGACCGGGGTCCACGCCGTCCTGACCCACGAAGACGTTCCCGGTGCGGCCACCTACGGCCTGGACCACCCCGACCAGCCGGTCCTGGCTGCCGGCGTGGTCCGTTACGCGGGCGAGCCGGTGGCCATCGTGGCCGCCGACCACCCGGAAACGGTCCGTCGGGCCCTGGCCGCCATCGTGGTCGACTACGAGATCACCGAACCCCTGGTCGACCCGTCCCTGGCCGAGGCGGCGCCGTCCATCCACCCCGATGGGAACCTGCTTCGTCGCATCCATCTCCGCCACGGAGATCCGACAGCCGCCGACCGCCACGATCTGGTGGTCGTCGAGGGGACGTACGAGGTGGGCATGCAGGACCAGGCCTTCCTGGGCCCGGAGTCTGGCCTTGCCGTGCCGGCTGAGGACGGAGGCGTCGAGCTGTACGTGGCCACCCAGTGGCTCCATGTGGACCGGGACCAGGTGGCGGCCTGCCTAGGTTTGGATCCCGGGTTGGTGCGCTTGACCTTGGCCGGGGTGGGCGGGGCGTTCGGTGCCCGCGAGGACCTGAGTCTCCACGTCCACCTGTGCCTGTTGGCCCTGCGCACCGGCCGCCCGGTGAAGATGGTCTACGGCCGGGAGGAGAGTTTCCACGGACACGTGCACCGCCACCCAGCCAAGCTCTGGTACCGCCACCACGCGGCGGCCGACGGGACGCTGATCCGTGTGGAGGCCCGGCTGCTGTTCGACGGAGGGTCCTACGCTTCGTCAAGTGGAGCGGTGATCGCCAACGCCACCTGCTTCGCCGCTGGGCCCTACCGGGTGCCGTCGGCCGACGTGGAGGGCGTTGTGGTTCGGACCAACAACCCACCCTGTGGCGCCATGCGGGGCTTCGGCGCCGTCCAGACCTGCATGGCCCACGAGGCCCAAATGGACCGCCTGGCCGTGGCCCTGGGGATGGACCCCGTCGACCTGCGACTACACAACGCTCTGACCCCAGGTGACCGGCTACTCACTGGACAGGTGGTGACCGGGGCTCTCCCGGTGGCTGAGGTGATCCGCACGTGCGCCGGGAGTCCGTCGGCCGCCGTTCGCCCCGATGAGCCGATGTCACGGCCCGGTGGAGCCGGACGGACGGCGGACGCCACCCACGTAGTCCGGGGCGAGGCGCTGGCCGTGGGCTTCAAGAATCTCATGTTCTCCGAGGGGTTCGACGATTCCTCAGAGGCCCGGTGCGAGTTGCAGGACGGTGTGGCCACCATCACGTGTGCATGCGCCGAGGTTGGCCAGGGCTTTGTGACCCTGGCCCAGCAGATCGCCCGTGAGGTCCTGAGTGTGGAGGAGGTTGTGCTGGCCCCAGTCGAGACGGCCACCATCGGTTCGGCCGGCTCCACGTCGGCCAGCCGCCAGACCTGGATGTCCGGGGGTGCCGTCCAGATGGCCTGCGAGGAGGTCCGAACCACCCTTCTGGTCCGGGTGGCTGCCGAGTATGACGTTCCGGTGGACGACCTGGTCCTGGTCGACGGTCGGGTGTGCTCGCTGGCCGGACCCTTGGACGTAGACCTGACCGCAGTGACCATCGAGCCGGTCACCGCCGACGTGGTCCACCGCCACGCTCCGACCTCTCCATTGGATGCCGACGGGCAGGGAAACGCGCACGTGTCGTTCGCCGTCTCAGCCCACCGGGCCATCGTGGACGTCGACCCAGACCTCGGACTGGTGAAGGTGGTCGAGCTCACCACCTCGCAGGACGTGGGACGGATCCTGAACCCGATCCAGGCCCTGGGACAATTGGAGGGCGGTGCCGCCCAGGGACTGGGCCTGGCCGTCATGGAGGAGGTCCAGGTGGTCGACGGCCGGATCCGCAACGCCTCGTTCACCGACTACCTGGTGCCTACCGCTCTGGACATGCCACCGGTAGGGGTCGCCGCGCTTATCGAACAACCAGAGCCTGGGGCCCCGTTCGGGGCCAAGGGGATCGGGGAGCCGCCGACCATCTCGTCCACGGCAGCGATCGTCGCCGCCATGCGGGAGGCCACGGGACTGGACCTGCCCCGGGTACCGGTACGTCCGGCCGACATCGCCCTGGCCGACGTCGTTCCCGGAGGTGCCCGATGACCAGCCGGACCCCCGACGCTCCTCGTATCGACGGCGACCGACTGCTCCGCCGGATCGAGGCACTGGCCACCATCGGGCCCATCGACGGCGGGGGCTCCTGCCGCCTCGCCTTGACCGACGAAGACCGGGAGGGTCGCGACCTCGTGGTGGCGTGGATGCACGACCTCAATCTGGACGTGCGAGTCGACGGAATCGGCAACGTGGTCGGCGTGCGGCCCGGTCGGACTGACGGCCCACCGGTGATGACCGGAAGCCACATCGACACCGTCCGTACCGGAGGCCGCTACGACGGGAACCTCGGGGTGCTGGCCGGTCTGGAGGTCATCGAGACCCTCGAGCAGCAGGGCATCCAAACCGAGAACCCGTTCGCCGTGGCCTTCTTCACCGACGAGGAAGGCTCCAGATTCCCCCCCGACATGCTGGGGAGTCTCGTCTACGTCGGCGGGATGGCCGTCGAGGAGGCCCTGGACATTGTGGGCATCGACGGTGCGGTCGTCGGCGAGGAACTGGACCGCATTAATTACCAGGGCCCGTTCCCCTGTCCTGGGCCGGCACCCCGGGCCTTTGTAGAATTACACATCGAGCAGGGTCCAGTGCTGGAAGCCGCGGGCACCACTATCGGAGCCGTTACCGGCGTCCAGGGCATCTCCTGGACCGAACTGACCGTCACCGGCCAGTCCAACCACGCCGGGACTACCCCCATGGGCCTCCGTCACGACCCGGGCTACGTAGCGGCGGCCATCGCCCACCACGTCCGGCAGATGGCAGTCCGGATGGGTGGACGCCAGGTGGCCACCGTGGGGCGCCTGGAACTTCACCCCAACCTGGTCAACGTGGTGGCCGCCTCGGCATCGATGACCGTGGACCTGCGCAATACCGACGAGCAACTCCTGCGGGAGGCCGAGGCTGAACTGGCCCGAACGGTGGCCGACCTGGCGGCCAGCGAGGGCGTCGAGGTCGCTGAGCGGACCCTGGCCCGCTTCGAGCCGGTGGAGTTCGACACCCGGGTAGTTGACACGGTGGCCGGAGCGGCGGCCGACCTCGGCCACACCGTCCAACGGATGCCTTCGGGCGCTGGTCACGACGCCCAGATGATGGCCCGCGTCTGCCCGACCGGCATGGTCTTCGTACCCAGCCGCGACGGCATCAGCCACAACCCGGCCGAGCACACCGACCCCGAACACCTGGTTGCCGGGGCCAACGTGCTCGTGCGAACCCTGCTGGCCCTGGACGCCTCCGATCTGACGGGACCCGGATCGAGAGGCACAGCGTGAGCCGCTTCGTGACCATCGGTGCAGCACAGATGGGCCCCATCCAGCGTTCCGACACCCGACCGGAGGTGGTGGAGCGACTCCTGGCTCTACTCCACCGCGGTGCCGACGCCGGCTGCGACCTAGTGGTGTTCCCGGAACTGGCCCTGACCACGTTCTTCCCCCGCTGGTGGGTCGACGACCTGTCCGAGGCCGACCACTTCTACGAGACCGAGATGCCTGGTCCCGAGACCCGCCCCCTGTTCGACAAGGCCAAGCGACTGGGCGTGGGCTTCCACTTGGGGTACGCCGAACTGACCCCGGACGGTCACCGGTACAACACGGCGATCCTGGTCGAGCGGGATGGCACCATCGTCGGCCGGTATCGCAAGGTGCACCTTCCAGGCCACGAGGACCACGAGCCATGGCGGGCCTTCCAGCACCTGGAGCGCTACTACTTCGAGCCCGGAGACGGCTTCGCTGTCCACGGTGCCTTCGGCGGAGTAGTCGGCATGGCCATCTGCAATGACCGGCGTTGGCCCGAGACCTACCGGGTCCTCGGCCTCCAGGGCTGCGAGCTGGCTCTCATCGGCTACAACACGCCGATCCACTATGCCCCCGACCCGGGCCAGGATCGGCTCCAGGGCTTCCACAACCGCCTGGTGCTCCAGTCGGGCGCATACCAGAACGGGATGTGGGTGGTCGGCGTGGCCAAGGCCGGGGAGGAGGAGGGCTGTGCCCTGCTGGGCGAGAGTGCCATCATCGGCCCGTCGGGTGAGGTCCACGCCACCTGTACCACCGAGGGCGACGAGCTTGCCGTAGCTCGCGTCGACCTGGACCTGTGTGCCGACTACAAGGAGACCCTGTTCGACTTTGAGCGCTACCGACGCCCCGAGGTATACGGCGCCATCACCGGGCAGCGGGGACCGTTGGTTCCCGAAGGGATCCGGAAGGCACGGGTAGGGGAGCCCGAAGCGTCCGACGACACCGGGGAGGAGCGCCTGTGACCACCTTCGACCTGAACGGCCGGACGGTTGAGGCATCCGCCGACCACCCGCACCTACTGGCCGCTCTCCGCGACGAACTGCGGGTGACCTCGCCCAAGGATGGTTGTGCGCCGTCCGGGCAGTGTGGCTGCTGCACTGTCCTGCTGGACGGAAAGGCCCGCGTGGCCTGCCAGACGTCCATGGAGAGGGTTGAGGGGGTGGCCGTCACCACCGTTGAGGGGCTGACGGGTGAGGAGCGGGAGCAGTACGCCACGGCCTTCGCCGCCCACGGGGCCCTGCAGTGCGGCTTTTGTACCCCGGGCATCGTCATGCGGGCCAAGGCACTGATCGACAGGAAGGGTGAGGCGCTGACCCGCGAGGAGGCGGCCCGGCACCTGGGTGGCCATCTGTGCCGCTGCACCGGCTACGTGAAGATCCTGGACGCCGTGGAGTCCCTGGCCTCGGGAGACATCCCTGTACCCCTGCCCCAGGGTGGCGTGGGTTCCCGTGGCGTGAAGGTCGAGGCGAGCGAGTTAAGTCTCGGCGACCGACCGTTTATCGACGACCTGGCCCCCGACGGCCTGCTGCATGCAGCCCTACGCCTGGCTGACCATGCCCGGGCCGACATCGTGAGCATCGACACCGCGGCCGCCGAGGAAGTCAACGGAGTTCACCGGGTCCTTACCGCAGCGGACGTCCCAGGCGCTCTCCGGGTGGGCATCATCCACACCGACTGGCCGGTCATGATCCCCGAGGGGGGACGCACCTCCTACCTGGGAGATGTGCTGGCCGTGGTGGTGGCCGACGACCGCGAGACAGCTCGAGAAGCCGCCGCCCTAGTGACCGTTGAGCAGGTTCCTCGGACCGTCTACAGCGACCCCGTAGTGGCCCTGCAGGCCGACGAGGACGCTGTGTGGGAACTGGATGGCAACGTGCTGTCCGTCTCCACCTACTCCCGGGGCGACGTAGAGGCGGCCCTGGCCGGCTCGGCCCACGTGGTCGAGGAGGTCTTCCAGACCCAGCGAATCGAGCATGCCTTCGTGGAACCCGAGTCGACTCTCGCCGTACCCACCGATGACGGGCTCTACATGTACTCGGGTGGCCAGGGGGTATGGGACGACCGCAACCAGGTCGCCTCGGTGCTGGGAATCGATACCGGACGCATCACCGTCGAGTTGGTATCCAACGGCGGGGCGTTCGGCGGCAAGGAGGACATGTGCAACCAGGCCCACACGGCGTTGGCCGCCTGGCTGCTGCAACGCCCGGTTCGGTGCACGCTTTCCCGCGAGGAGTCGCTCCTCATGCATCCCAAGCGCCACCCCATCCGGATGGCCTATCGGGCGGGTTGCGACGCCGACGGGAAGCTAACCGGCCTGTGGGCCCGAATGATCGGCGACTCGGGGCCCTACGCGTCGGTGGGCATGAAGGTGTTGGAACGGGCCGCCGGTCATGCCAGCGGCCCCTACGTTTTGCCCACCATCGACGTGGAGTCCACGGCGGTCCGCACCAACAATCCAGTTGGCGGAGCGTTCCGGGGATTCGGGGCCAACCAGGCACAGTTCGCCATGGAAGGAGTCATGGATCGCCTAGCCGAGCAGGTTGGGATCTCGGGATGGGAGATCCGTAGCCGCAACGTTGTGACCCCAGGCGCCGTCTGGGGCCCCGGCCAGATCATGGACGACGGCTGCCTCGGCGCCCGGGCCTGTCTGGACGAGGTGAAGGCTGCATACGACGAGGCGGTGGCCGACGGCCGACCGGTCGGCCTGGGCCTCGGACTCAAGAACTCGGGCCTGGGAAACGGCTTCAAGGAGGTCGCCCGAGCCGTCGTCCGGTTCACCGGGGACGGCCGGGTGGAGGTCCGGCACTGCTGGACCGAGATGGGCCAGGGCGTTCACACGGTCGCCCTGCAGGTAGCTGTCGAAGAACTGGGCGTTGACCCGGAGACCGTGGACGTCATCGTGGACACCACCCGCGAATTGGGTGCCGGCCAGACCACGGGCAGCCGGGGCACCTTGATGGGCGCTGGCTCGGTGGCCGACGCCTGCCGCAACGCCCTGGCCGACGGCTGCCGTCCGGACGTGGACTACGAGGGCGAGTACCGGGTGGACTGGACCAACTCGATGAATGACGGCCTAGAGAATCCCGTCATCCACTCCACCTTCGGCTACGCGGCCCAGATGGTGGTTCTGGACCCGGAGACTGGCCTGGTGGACTGCGTGGTGGCCGCCCACGACGTGGGCCGAGCCGTTAACCCCCTGATGTGCGAGGGGCAGGTCGAGGGGGCGGTCCACATGGGCCTCGGCTACGCCCTGACCGAGGGCTTCCCGACCGACGCCGACGCCCGTCCCCGGAACGAGACTCTACGAAGCCTCGGCATCATCCGGCCCAAGGACATGCCGGAGGTCGACGTCCGGCTGATCGAGTCGCCCCAGCCCGACTCGCCCTATGGCATCAAGGGCGTGGGAGAGATCGGCCTAGTGCCGACGGCCGGTGCAGTGGCCGCCGCCCTGCACGCCCACGACGGCGGATGGCGTCACAGCCTGCCCATGGCCGACCCGGACCAGGAGGACCGTTGGGCCGCCTGGGACGGACGCTGATCCCGTGGCTGCTGTCGCTCCAACCGCCGACCAGACCCCAGGCCTGGTCTGCGCGCACCACCACCTCTACTCGGCGCTGGCTCGCGGCATGCCAACCCCGCCCCGGACACCGACCGGGTTCACCGAGATCCTGGAACTGGTGTGGTGGCGCCTCGACCGGGCATTGGACGACCAGTCGATCCGGTGGTCGGCCATGCTGGGCGCCGTGGAGGCCCTCGAACGGGGCTGCACGGCGATCATCGACCACCACGAGTCCCCGGACGCCATCGACGGCTCGCTGTCAATCATCGCCGAGGCGTGTGCCGAGGTGGGGGTGCGGGTGTCGTGTGCTTACGGGATCACCGACCGCCACGGTGCCGACGGGGCCCGGCGTGGGCTGGCCGAGAACGAGCGGTTCCTCCGGGAGGGTGGCCGGGGCATGGTCGGTGTGCACGCCGGGTTCACCTGCTCCGACGAGAGCCTGGAGGCTGCGGCCGGCCTGGCCGCCGACCGGGGCGTGGGGGTCCACGTGCACGTGGCCGAGGGCCCAGTAGACGCCGGGGCGGCCGACCGGCTACGACACCTGGCCACCGACGACTGGCTCCTGGTCCACGGGGTACACCTGCCCGACGACCACGGCCTGGCCGGGACCATCGTCCACAACGCCCGATCCAACATGAACAACGCCGTCGGCTACGCCCGACCCGTCCGGTTCGCCAACCCGGTGGCCCTGGGCAGCGACGGGATCGGGGCCGACATGCTCGACGAGTTCCGCGTGGCCTACGCGCGTCAGCGCGAAGACGACGTGACGGCTTCGCCCGAGGTGGCCTGGGGATGGCTGGCCACCGGCTGGGACCTGTTCCCCGAGGCGTTGGCCGACCGGGTGACCTGGACGTACGCCGATATGGACCCGTGGCGGCTGGCCTTCACCACCGACGTCGGACCCCGGACCGTGGAGGTCGATGGCCGGGTGGTCCTGGCCGATGGCCGGCCCACCCTGGTCGATGCCGACGAGGTCCGGGCCCGGGCCGCCGAGGAGGCCGCCCGCCTACATCGTCGCCTCGAGGACGGCTGAGAGGAGCGCCCCATGACCCGTCTGGCCATCTACCTACAGGACGCCCATTCGATTCCGGACGCCATCGGCTACGTCCAGTACGCCGAGCAGCGGGGCTTCGAAGCGGTCTGGCAGGCTGATTCCCGTCTGGTTCGCGACGCCGTGGTCCCCATGGCCGCCTTCGCCGCTTGCACCGAGACCATCAGGATCGGCTCGGGCGTCGTCGACTGTTGGACCCGCAACCCGGCTCGCCTGGCCTCCACGTTCTCTACGCTCGACGACCTGGCACCCGGTCGGATAATCCTCGGCATCGGGGCCTGGTGGGAGCCATTGGCCACCAAGGTCGGTGTGCACCGACACCGGTCGCTGAAGGCCATGAGGGAGACCGTCGAGGCCTGTCGTGCCCTGCTGGCCGACGAAACGGTGACCTACGACGGCGAGTTCGTGCACCTCGACGGGGTCGAGCTGGATTACGTGTACCAGGAGCGCCGACCCAAGGACGTCCCGATCTACATCGGAGCCACCGGCGACCGGATGCTGGAGTTGACCGGCGAGATTGCCGACGGGGTAGTCCTGAACTACCTGGTGTCGCCGGAGTACAACCGGCGGGCCATGGACCGCCTGGCCGACGGTGCGGCCCGAGCCGGCCGGTCGGTGGACGACCTAGATCGACCGCAACTGGTGGTCTGCTCGGTGGCCGAAACTCGCGCCGAGGCCCTGGACGGAGCCCGCCTCATGGTCACCCAGTACCTAGGCCAGCAACCCCACATCATGAAGGCCTCCGGTGTGCCCGAGTCGCTCCTCGAGGAGATCGGACGAGTACTGACCTGGCCGGCCACCCACGAACAGGTGGAGGCCGCATCGAAGCTGGTTCCCGACGAGATCGTGCAGATGATCTGTGCCGCGGGCACGGCCGATGAGGTCCGAGAGAAGGTGGCCCAGTACATGGCCGACGGGTGCACCTGCCCGATCCTTTACCCGTTGGGGCCCGACGTCCGCCTGATGATCGACGTCTTCGCCGACTGGACGCCGTGATCGCGCTGGACACGCGAGGCTGGACGGCATGAGCCCCCGCCTCGTCCTGCGTGGTGCCCGCCATCCGGGTGACGTGGCCGTTGCCGACGGCCGGATCGTGGCCGTGGGAACAGTGCCCGCCGAACCTGGCGACGAGGTGGTGCGGTGCGAGGGCGATGTGGTCACCGCAGGCCTCGTGAACACCCACCACCACCTATATCAGTGGATGACCCGCGGTCGGGCCGTGGGGTGCAACCTCTTCGACTGGCTGGTCGAGTTGTACCCAGTGTGGGGCCGGCTGTCGGTGGAGGACGTGCGGGCCGCCGCTCTGGTCGGCCTCGGCGAGTTGGCGGTCACCGGATGCACCACAGCGTCCGACCACCACTACCTCGTTCCTCGTGGCGACGACGCGGTGTTCGACGCCATCGTGGATGCCGCCGGCGAGGTTGGCCTTCGATTGCATCTCTCCCGGGGCTCGATGGACCTAGGGGAGAGTCTGGGTGGGCTGCCTCCGGACCACGTGGTGGAGGACCGAGACGCCATCCTGGCCTCCACTGAATCGGTTATCGCCCGCCACCACGACGGTGAGATGGTTCACGTCACGGTGGCACCGTGCAGCCCCTTCTCGGTCACCCCCGGGTTGATGGTGGAATCGGCTGAGTTGGCCCGACGCCACGGGTTACGGCTCCACACCCACCTCTGCGAGACGGTCGAGGAGCAAGAGCACTGCCTGGAGCGGTTCGGTCGCCGACCAGTTGAAATGCTGGACGAGTGGGGTTGGGTGGGCGACGACGTGTGGCTGGCCCACGGAATCCACATAGACGATGGCGAGATGGCCCGGCTCGGAACCGCCGGCACGGGGGTGGCCCACTGCCCCTCGTCCAACGCCCGCGTCGCGGCGGGTATGTGTCGAGTCACCGACCTCCGGGCCGCCGGATGTCCCGTGGGCCTAGGGGTAGACGGCGTTGCCTCCAACGAGGTGGGAGGCCTATTCGGTGAATTGCGCCAGGCTCTCTACACGGCCCGGCTCCGAGAACTCCGCCCGGACGCGCTGATGCCGGCCGACGTGGTGGAGATGGGCACCCGCGGAGGCGCCCGGTGCCTCGGCTTAGACGACTTGGGATCGGTACAGGTCGGAATGCGGGCCGACCTGGCCGTCTGGCCGGGTGACGACCTGGGTGACATCGCTGATGCACTGACGGCCCTCGTGCTCGGTCCAGACCGCAGGGTCCGGCACCTCTTCGTTGAAGGGCGGGCGGTGGTGGCTGACGGCCTGCTGTCGGGCACCGACCTGGCGGAGGCGCACCGTGACTTAGCTGGGCGTGCCCGTCGCCTCTGGGAGACCTGAGGGGCCAACACAACGGTCGGTCCGATGGGTCATGATGTGGTCGTGGAGATTTCCGCCGAGTTCACCATCGAACCGTTCGTCGAGGGAGCGCCCGGACCTCATGTCCGGGCGGCAATCGACGTGGCCGAGGCCGCCGGCCTGGCCGTCGACGTGGGGCCCTTCGGGACGGCGGTCAGCGGCGAATCCGAATCGGTGCTGGAGACCGTCGACGCCGTCGTCCGGGCGGCCATCGACCACGGTGCCACCAGGGTGTCGCTGCAGTTGACGGTGACCTGACGCCAAGGTGACACGGGCCGCATCGGCGCATACCCTTCGTCGCTGGTGGACAGTAGGGCCGCCATCCGTTCCAAGCGCTCAACCAATTATCAGTGAGTGACTGATAATTAGGGATGACACTCGGGGTGTCATCCCTTGCCAGCGAGACCCCGGTCGGTGCTACCGTTTGCCTTGAAACTGAAGACATCAGGCTCGACCGCGAGGCGCATCCCCGGGAGGGCTGATCCTGACCAGGGAGAACGCCGTGCCTCGAGCGATCGCCTACCACCGCCCCGACTCCGTCGAGGACGCGGTGGCCCTCCTGAACGACAACTCTCACCAGCCCTTAGCTGGGGGAACAGTCCTGAATGGTGACGACGACCCGACCCCCGTCACGATGGTTGACCTTCAGGGTTGTGGACTCAACGGTATTAGTGGGGATGCGGGTCGACTCCGCCTAGGTGCCATGACCACCCTCCACGACATGGTGAACGACGACCGCGTTCCGACCGGTCTCGCGGGCGCCGCCCAGGCTGAACTACCCAGCACCCTGCGCACCTTGGCCACAGTGGGTGGCACAGTGGCAACCGGCAACGCTGACAGCATCCTGCTTGCCGCCCTGTTGGTCCACGATGCCAGAGTCGAACTTGTCGGCCCCGGTGGCTATGAGACGCTGCCCTTAGCCGACCTGCTGAAAGCGGGCGTAGCCGCCGGCCATGTGGTTACCGCAGTGGAATTCGACCCATCGGGAGATTGTGTACGACAATCCACTGCCCGTACTCCGTCTGACACGCCCATCGTCTCCGCTACGGCCAGGAACGCCGACGACGGCGTCCGGTTAGCCCTCACTGGTATGGCCGACCACCCGGTACTCACCGATCCACGAGATCCGACGACCGGGCTTGAACCAATCAGCGATTTCCGAGGCAGCGCCGACTACCGAAGAAAACTCGCCGAAGTCCTCACCAAGAGAGCCGTCAATGCAATCGGGGGTGTCACCTGATGGAGGTCACCTTCGAACTCAACGGCACGAACCGCACCGTTGACTGCGCTCCCTACGAAACGCTCCTCGCCTTGCTCCGTCGGGAGGGGATGGTCAGCGTCCGCTTTGGCTCTACCTCTGGTGAGACTGGAGCCTCGGCCGTTCTGATCGATGGTCGATTGGCTAGTTCTGAGGTTGTTCTGGCTGCTCAGGCAGGTGGCCACTCGATCATTACCGTCGAATCTCTGAACACCGACGGGGACCTCCACCCAATCCAGGCGGCCTTCGCTGCTACTGGGGCGATGCAGTCTGGCTATTCGGTAGGCGCCATGGTGCTCGGAACTCTTGCTCTTCTGAAGCACGACCCGAACCCCGACGAGAACGCCATTCGAGACATGCTCTCGGGGATCCTCGACCGCGAGACCGCTTACGTGAAGCCAGTGGCTGCGATCCAGCAGGCTGCAGCAGTACTTCGGGGTGAGGAAGTCGAACCCTTCCGCCCCCTCATGATTACGCCAATGACTGATGGCGTAAATCCCATAGTTCTCGACCCTGATGACGGGCCACCAATCGGCTCACCGGCCATCCCACGTGTCGTCCCGTCCAGAGACGTACCTACTACCGCTGTCGTAGGCCAACCCGAGGTCAAGGTCGACGCATTTCGACTAGTAAAGGGCAACCCGGCGTTCACCGACGACTTTGAGATGCGCGGTCTGCTGTACGCCAAGGTTCTCCGCAGCCCCTACGCCCACGCTCGGATCATCTCCATCGACGACTCGGCGGCCAGAGCCCTGCCCGGCGTTCATGCTGTGATCCACCACGGCAACGTGCCGCGAGTCAAGTACGCCTCCGGTGGTCAGTCGTATCCGAATCCCAAACCCCACGACCAAGTTTCGTTCGATAACAAGGTCCGCCACGTCGGCGATCGGGTGGCCGCGGTGGCCGCCGAGACGGTCGAAATCGCTCAAGAAGCCTGTTCGCTCATCGAAGTCACCTGGGAAGTCCTGCCGGCAGTGTTCGACGAGTTGGAGGCCCTATCTGGTAACGCCCCAGTTATCCATGACGAGAACGATACGACCGACATCGCCGACTCCTCGCGGAACCTTGTGCACCGTATGGACGTCGAGCGCGGCGACGTCGAAGCAGCCCTGTCAACAGCCGACCACTACTACGAACAAACCTTCCGGGTGCACCAGGTTCAACAGTGCCCCATCGAACCTCACATCTCCGTCGCATGGCTGGACTCTGACGAACGTCTCGTAGTCAGGACCGCCACCCAAGTTCCTTTCCACACTCGCCGTATGCTTGCGCCGCTCATCGGACGCGACATTAAAGACATTCGCATCATTAAGCCCCGTATCGGCGGTGGCTTTGGCGTAAAGCAAGAGATGCTGATCGAGGACATCGTCGCCCACTTGGCCATCGCCACCCGTCGTCCAGTCCGACTGGAACTCTCCCGCGAGGAAGAATTCGTTTCTAGCCGGACCCGGCATCCGCAAACGATGACCTACCGGACCGGTGTCAACAACGACGGCGTCCTGGTGGCCCAGGAAATGCGTTTGGTCGGCAACACCGGCCCGTTCGGAACCCATGGCTTTTCCGTGCAGGCCGTTGCCGGCCTGCGAGGCCTCACGTCATACAACGCTCCCAACAAGCGCTTCGACTGTGAGGTCGCCTACACCAATATCCCGGTACCCGGCGCTTACCGTGGCTACGGCGCCCCTCAGGCCCTGTTCGGCCTGGAATGCCACATGGAAGACATAGCGGCCGACCTCGAACTTGACCCAATCGATTTCCGACGGCAGAACTGGGCAAAAACAGGTGACGAGTTGAACCTCGCCCCCCATATCGGTGAACAGGCGCTGGTAGAGGGCGAGTTTGATGAGTATCCGATCGTGATGTCCGACGGTATCGAGGAGTGTGTAGCTCAGGGAGCGCGGGCCATCGGCTGGCACCGGCGAGAAGACCGGTTGTGGCGAGAGCCTGCCGAGCAACCGCACATCCGCCGAGGCATCGGCTACGCCCACGCCATGCACGGGACGGCCATCCCGTTTCTGGATATGGGCGGCTGCTTCATCAAGTTAAACGACGATGGATCGTTCAACATGTTGGTTGGGGCAGCCGATCTGGGTACCGGCGCGGACACCGTGCTGGGACAGATCGCCGCTGAAGTACTCGGTGTCCCCCTTGACGACATTCAGGTTTACTCATCAGATACTGACGTAACCCCCTTTGACACAGGGGCCTACGCGTCGAGCACCACCTACATCTCTGGCACTGCGGCGCTCAAGGCCGCCGAAGTGGTCCGCGAGCGGCTCAAGGAACGAGCCGCAATGCTCCTAGACATCAAGCTCCCCGACGCTCATCTGCGGGTAGAGGGCGTAACTCTGGAACACCATGACGATGTCGAGGTCTTTGGCTGCGACGTCTGCTCAATCGAGCTTCGGGACCGACGAGCGTACGCCCCCGATGGCAGGTCTGTCAGCCTGGAAGAGATCGCCCTGGACTCGTTGCACCTCAACGACCAGGAGCAAATCATGGGCACCGGATCCTATGTATCGCCAACCTGCCCACCACCATTTGGTTCAACCTTCGTCGAAATCGAACTCGACACCGAGACCGGCCAGGTCACGATCCACCACATGGTTATGGCCGTGGACTGTGGAGTAGCTATCAATCCGGTCACGGCCAGCGGCCAAGTAGAAGGCGGACTGCTCCAGGCCCTCGGTTACGCCCACTGCGAGGAATTCGCCCTCGACGACGACGGCCGGATGCTCAACGCTGCCTTCGGGCCCTACTGGATCTACCGCGCTGATGAAATGCCCCGAACCGATGTATTTCTGGTCCAAACCATGGAGGACAGCGGGCCATTCGGCGCCAAAGCGGTAGCCGAGATTCCCAAGGACGGCGTCGCACCAGCCATCCGAAACGCCATCGTGAACGCTGTTGGGGTCCGGATCAACCAGCTTCCGTTCACACCGGAACGGGTCTTCGACGCCCTGACGAAAGACTGACCGTGTCGACAACTGCGGATGCGTCCGCAGGCCCGACTACTGGCACCATTCTCCGCCCCGACTGGCTGCTCGCCGACGCAAACACCGAACCTGAGGCCGGCCATGCAGTCCGGGTCGTAGGTGACGTAGTCGATGCCGTGGGTCCGTGTGGCACCCTCATTGCAAACCACCCCGACGATGAGGTAATAGACCTACCCGACCGGATAGTTCTTCCGGGATTTGTGAACGCCCATGTTCATATGTATGGCCTATTAGCCCACGGCATTCCGCAGGACGCGGCCCCTGCAGGCTTCTGGCCGTTCCTCGAGGAATATTGGTGGCCAAAGGTCGAAGACGGCCTGGACCACGAAATGGTGGCCGCAGCGGCCGATTGGGCCTGCACCGAGATGCTGCGCTCAGGCACCACCACGTTTCTCGACATCTTGGAGGCACCTAACGCGTTACCTGACGGCCTTGCAGCCCAAGCCGAAGCGGTGGAGCAATCCGGTCTTCGCGGAATCCTGAGTTTCGAGGCCACGGAACGATCGGGGTCGAAGGTGGCCGCCGCCGGATTGGACGAAAACGTTCGCTTTATTAAGGCCTGTAGAGATAGCGAGAAACGGGCAGGCAGAACTGCTTCACTACTCTCGGGCTTGGTCAGCATCCACACCCTTTTCACCTGCTCGGACACTTTCGTCCTTGAAGCCTTTGACCGAGCATCAGAACTCGGTGTGCTGGTCCATGCCCACTGCAATGAGGGCGTTCATGAGGGAGAGTGGTGCGAGTCCACCCACGGACACCGCTCCCTTGAGCACTACGACAACCTTGGCGTTGCCGGACCAAACTTTCTGGCCTCGCAGGTAGTTCACCTGTCGGACGCCGAACGGCGAATCTTGGCAGACCGCAATGTGCGTTGCAGTCACATGCCTCTGGCCAACGGCGAAGTAGGAGGCGGAATCGCCCCGATCCCTGAACTGCTAGACGCAGGTGTCACCGTAGGCCTCGGCTCCGACGGTTATGTAAACGACCTATACGAGGTCATGCGCGGAGCATTCCTGATCCATAAGGCTCGACTAAGGGATCCCGGCGTCATGGATGCGCGCCGGGTGCTGGAAATGGCAACCACCGGAGGTGCCCAAGCCCTCGCTCTGGATCTGGTCGGGCGACTGGCGCCCGGCTGGTCAGCCGATCTGCAGGTCCTGGATGGCCGCTTTCCCACCCCCGTTACGGCGTCCAACCTCGCGGAGCAAGTAGTCCTGTTCCGCAGCGGTCAACATGTGGAGTCCGTCATGGTTTCCGGTAGTTGGCGGGTCCGCGACGGTGAAGTGGTGGCAGGCGACCCCGAGGGCCAGCGGGCCCGCCTCCATCAACAGGCCTTGCGCCTGTGGAGCGCTGCATGAGCCCCACCGCCGACATCCCCGACGATCGAGATCCGCGACCTCGGCCACTCCTGCCCGATGGAGCGGTCGACCCGCACATCCTCAACAACCTTCGTGGTCTGCTCGCAGACGGCCAATCGGCAGTGCTGGCGACCGTCATCTCCACTACACGATCAGTCCCCCGACGAACTGGTGCCAAGATGCTGGTCGTTGATGACGGCCGACGAATCGGTTCGGTCGGTGGCGGAGAGATGGAATCCAGAGTGTCTGAAGAGGCCGTCGATTGTCTGGCCGATGGCTGTTCCCGACTCCTCGACTACCGACTCGTTGATCCTGGTGCTGGTGACCCCGGCATCTGTGGAGGCGAAGTCACGATCTATTTGGAGCCCCACATGCCCCCTCCCACCATCCTCGTAATCGGTTGTGGCCACGTCGGCCGGGCCGTCGTGGACCTCGCCTCTTGGCTGGGCTTTCACGTCGTCGCAACCGATGATCGCTTTGACGTGGCTGAAGGGCTGGCCGAAGGTCTGCCCGGCGGATCCGGCGTCGTCGTTCGACCTGGAGCACTAGCCGATGTACTGGCCGATCTTCGACTGGCCGCCGATGACCACGCCGTAGTGGTCACCCGCAACGTTCAAGTCGACGTCGAAAATCTTCCCCACCTGCTGGCCACCGAAGTCGGAACGGTGGGAGTCATGGGAAGCCAACGCCGCTGGGATACGGCGAGAAAATCACTGTTGGATGCTGGCGTGTCCGAGACCGATCTGGAACGGGTCACGTCTCCCGTCGGCATAGAGATTGGCGCCGAAACTCCTGAGGAGATAGCTGTATCGATTCTCGCTCAGGTAGTTGACCGCCAACGGACCACCTAACCGGAGCAGGCGTTCGGTGCTGTTCCCTGATCACCTCTGTCTCCTTCGTGGCGGTGGGGATTTGGCAACCGGCACGGCACTACGCCTCCACCGGGCAGGCTTCCCGGTGGTGGTTTGCGAGTTGGAGCACCCGCTGACTGTCCGCCGGACTGTGGCCGTCTCTACCGCCCTCACCGATTCGTCAGGCGTCACCACTGTTGAGGGAATGACTGCCCGCCGCGTGGACCGACTTGAAGAACTGGCCACTGAGGCAGCCACCGGTGCGGTGCCTGTAATCATCTGCCCCGATCTGCCCCCACCCGATGTGGTCCCCCGGTCGGTAGTAATCGACGCCCGTTTACTTAAGCGCAACCCCGACACCTCCCTGGATGATGCCCCGCTGGTTGTTGCGCTCGGACCGGGCTATTCCGCTGGTCGGGATTGCCATGTAGTAGTCGAGACCCTCCGAGGGCCAGATTTGGGTCGGGTGATCCTTGACGGTCCGGCGGCGGCCGACACCGGGACGCCCGGGGAGGTGAGCGGCCGTGTCGCTGAGCGGGTGTTGCGAAGCCCGGTCGATGGGAAGGCAAGATGGATTCGACAGATCGGTGACCGAGTCTCGACTGGAGAGTTGCTGGGCTACGTGGGAAGCGCCCCCGTGTTGGCCGCGCTTGACGGGGTCGTCCGCGGCCTGGTGAGCGAGGGGACCCCTCTAGTGGCTAACACTAAAGTGGGAGACATCGATCCACGCTGCGAAGTAAGCGTCGACCGGGTATCGGATAAGGCATTGGCCGTAGGTGGAGGAGTCCTCGAGGCGGTCCTGGCCTGGATCGACCGCAGCACCTGATGTCTGATGAGCCCAATCACACAATGGCCAACATCGCTGATCTCCTCGGCGAACCCGGACGTATCACTTCGCTCGTAGGCGGTGGCGGGAAAACCACCTTGTTGCACGCTATTGGCGCACGACTTGGACCGAAGGTAATCCTGACTACCACGACCCGTATGGCTGCCCACGAGATTGGTGACGCCCGGTTGCTCGTCGGCCCATCGTCAGCCGAATTGGCCGCCAACGTGGCTCGCGACAACCGGCCTGTCCTCGTGTGGGACCGCATTGACGACTCGGTAGTGGGAGAACCTAAGGGGGTGGGCGTGAAGCTAGACGCCCCAGCCGGCTGGCTCGAATTTGTCGATTACGTGGTGGTTGAAGCCGATGGGTCGCGGGGTCATCCGGCCAAGGCTCCTGCCCCCCATGAACCGGCACTCCCGAAAGGTCCGGTTGATGTGGTGGCTGTGATTGGTGCCGATGCTTTAGGCCGAGTGATCGCCGATCAGTGCCACCGCCCCCTCCGACTGGCGGCAACTGTCGGATGCTCTCCCTTCGAGCGCCTCACTCCCGAGCGAGCTGCAGTACTCCTCACCCATCCAAACGGAGGGCGCCAGGGGGTACCGACCGACGGCGGATTCGCCATTGCCATCACGAAGGTCGACAACCCTGCCCTCCCCTTAGTTGACCGTCTGGTGGTTTCGCTCGCTGAACTGGCGCCCACCACCCCCGTTCACTTGTTCGAAGACCGAAGTAGGTTTCGCAGATGCCCAACCGACGGCTCCACGGCAGCGTCAACCTGATCCCCGAGGCACCGGTAGGCCTCATCAGAGATCTGGCTGTAGAAGCCGAGCGACTCGGCTTTAAGCGCAGTTGGGTCTATGACGAAGGCTTGGCAACGCGTGACCTTTACGTAACCATGACGGCGATTGCTGAGGCCACCGACAGGTTGGAGGTTGGACCAGGCATCACCAACGCGTACACCCGACATCCTGCACAGACCGCCACTGCGATCGCCACCCTCGATGAACTATCGGGCGGGCGGGCCTTTCTGGGTTTGGGGGCAGGCGGAAGTCTGACGCTAGATCCACTGGCTCTTGAGCGGGTGCAGCCACTGGAGACCGTCCGCAAAACCATCGAGGCTTGTAGGGCCCTGTTCGCTGGTGAAGTGGTCGATCTGGACGCGCCAACGTTCTCAATGCGCGCTGCGCAGTTGGGCTGGGCCCGTCCTGAACTTCCTATTTGGGTAGCCGGCCGAGGTCCGCGGATGCTTGATCTGGGTGGGGCAACGGCCGACGGCGTCATGCTCGACTTCATCTATAAGCCATTGCTCGGCGATTACGTGGAAAAGATTCGAACTGGTGCGTCTCGCTCCGGCAACGAGGTCAGTATCTGTTATTCGACCATGGTGGTCACCGATGACGCGGCCCTAGAGGAGGTGCGCCCGCACATGACCTATCGGTTGGTCGATTCCCCCGCACCGGTCCGAACCGCTCTCGGTATAACCGATACCGACATAGCCACTATCCGCACAGCGTTGGGCGACGGCCTAGCTTCGGCAGCCCGCCACGTGCCTGACGAGTGGGTGCTGCCATTTGTGATCGCCGGAACGGTGGATGAGTGCGCCACCGAATTGGACGCTCTGGCCAACGAACACAGCCTGGACGAGTTCCTGCTCCCGATCTTTAACCCCCATGATGGAGCCAACCGGCTGGAGGTTACGGCCCAGGTATTGGGTGGCCCATGAGCCTCCGTCTAAACGAACCCGAACTGACACTTCCTGCCGCCGAGGTGCTGGCCTCCGCCGGAACGACCGTCCCGACGACTAGACCGCTCCCAACACTGGTGGATCCACCCCACCCACTGGTGCGCCACCGGGTGGAGGAACCTCTTGTAGTCGTGGACCACCCCCGCATCACCTGCCTCGGGAACTACCGCCTCGCCGGGTGGAGTAACGCGGTTCCGGACTGTCTTCTGCGGACATCCGTAGCCGACCGCCTCGGTCGGGCAGCCGAAAGCCTTCCGAAGCGATGGGGGCTGGCCGTCTTTGACGGATGGCGACCACACGCCCTACAGGCAGAACTTTACGGGACGGCCTACGCCGACCCCGATCTTCCGCCTGGCTTCTTCGCTGAACCAAATGACCAGCCTTCGACACCGTCGCCCCACCTCACAGGCGGTTCAGTCGACTTAACCCTTTGCCTTGATGGCATTCCACTGGCGCCCGGAACCGGCTTTGACGATCTAACGCCCAAAGCTCACGCAACGGCGCTGGAAAACGAGCCAGGTGTCGACCGGGATGTCCGCCGATTGCTGTACCACACCATGGTCGCCCAGGGTTTCGTGATATTTGACGGAGAGTGGTGGCACTTTGAGTACGGCACTCGCCGCTGGGCAGCCATCACTGGCCAGCCACCCCACTACGGCCCGGCAGTTGTCCCAGAAGACTGATTCCCGATTACCCAACTCCGTCAAGTAGTGGCCGACTACGCAGCCGTGGGTGTGGACGAATTGCTGGTTCCGGACTTCGCCGTCTCGGCGGAGGATCGAAACGACTACCTCGACCGCTTCCGTGCCGAGGTTGTCGACCACTAGGAGGAACAGCTGAACTGGGACTGCAGCGAACAGACATCGGGCTGCACACTGCGGCTCCGAGAATGCATGTACTGAGTTGACGACCGGAGCGTTTCTGCCGCCTAGTTTGAATCCGCTCTACTAGTTGGCGGCCGAGATGGCCGACCACACCTTCTGCGGGGTGAGCGGTATGTCAAGGTGGATTACCCCCCATGGTGATAGGGCGTCAAGTACGGCGCTCTGCACAGCGGGCGTCGAACCGATGGCCCCTGACTCGCCGATACCTTTTACGCCCAACGGGTTATTGGGCGTCGGCGTTTCCAGCGATGTCAACTCGAACGATGGGAGTTCGGCCATCGAGATGATGCCGTAGTCGGCAAAATTGGTGGTCAGGGGATTGCCGGCCTCATCGTAGGTGATCTCCTCCATCAGAGCTTGGGCGACGCCTTGGGCGATACCCCCATGACGCTGCCCCTCTACGATCATTGGATTAATAATGACTCCTGCGTCGTCGCAGGTGACCATTCGGTCAAGGCGCACATGGCCCGTCTCGATGTCGACCTCTACGACGGCTACGTGAGTGCCGAACGGATAGGTGCACTTCCTATCCTCCTTGGACTCTGCCTCAAGGACTCCCTCGCCGGCGGCGGCGGCAATCTCGGCCCAGGTCCGCGAAATGGCCGGAGATCCGACTACATGGAACCGGCCCGTATCGACGTCCAACGTCACGTCGTCTACAGCAGCCTCCATTAGATCCGCGGCTACCCGAAGAGCCTCATCGACCACCAACCCAGCGGCGTCATGGACTGCCGATCCTCCCAACTGGGTGGAGCGCGAACCATAGGTGCCGACACCGTGGGCGACTCTGTCAGTATCGCCCTGGATGAACTCGATGTCGTTGGGGTCCATGCCGAGACGATCAGCCACGATCATCGAGAAGGTCGTCTGGTGGCTTTGGCCATGGCTGAGCGACCCGGAGAGGACCCGGGCTGTCCCATCGGCGGTTATCTCAACCCGTCCAAACTCGTCGCCACCAGGCGCTGGGCCGGCCGTAACCTCTACATAGGCTGATACGCCGATGCCTAGTTGCAGGGCTTCGCCCGACTCCCGGCGTCGAGCCTGCTCATCTCGCAGGTCGGAGATTCCGGCCGCTTGAAGAGCCAGGTTGAGGCTGGTCTCGTAGTCGCCGCTGTCGTACTCAGTGCCCACGGAGGTGGTAACCGGGAAGGCATCGGCAGCGATCAGGTTACGACGCCGCACATCAATGGGATCCATTCCGACTTCGTGGGCGAACAGGTCGACAGCCCGTTCGATGGTCAAGGTAGCTTCGGGCCGACCTGCTCCTCGGTAGGCCTCCAGCGGCGTGGTATTGGTGACCACTGACCGGGCTGCGGTTTCCACGTTGGGGATGTCGTACACCCCGACGGTCATGGGGAGGGTGAACATCGGCAGGAATGCGCCGATGCGGGTATAGGCGCCACTGTCAACCAGAACGTCGAGCTGGTAGTGGGTGATGTCACCACTTCGGGTGCCCCCTATTACGAACCGGTGGATGTGCCCTCGGCCGGGCCCCATAGCGACCATGTTCTCGGTGCGGGTTTCAAACCATCGCACGGGTCGTCCAGATTCTGAGGCCAGCCATGGCAGCAGGGCCTCCTCTGGGTAGAGATCGATTTTGGCGCCAAAGCCGCCGCCAACGTCACCAACGACGACTCGAATCCCCTCGAGTGCCGTTTCTCCATAAAGGCTTTCTAGAGATCTCTTCACACCGTGCGGGCTTTGATTCGACATCCACACAGAGAGTGAGCCGCCATTCCACGCAGCGGCCGCTGATCGGACCTCGATGGGGGCGGGATGGACACGGGGGTGAGCGACCCGCCCCCGGACGACAACCTGGCACTCATCAAAGAAGGTGGAGTCTGTCAATCCAGTAGCCATGTCAAGGCTTGAGAAGTCGATTGCTTGATTGGTCCCAACTTCTTCATACAGGACCACCTCGTCGGCTAGCGCCGACTCAGGATCCACCACTGCTGGAAGTGGGTCGTAATCTACGAACACTGCTTCCGCAGCGTCAGCTCCTTGGAAGGGGTGCTCGGCAAGTACCACTGCTATTGGCTCCCCTACGAAACGCACCCGGTTGCTGGCCAACAGGGG
>ERZ651768.583-NODE-583-length-27398-cov-12.787343_pt1 | contig 27398 bp, 34 predicted proteins | sample MGYA00514754_ERZ651768 | MGnify/ENA metagenome assembly ERZ651768
CGAGGTAGGTGAGCCGCTGCGGGCCGGTGTCGACTCCGCCATGGGAGGTCTGGTGCCGGGAGCCGATTCCCGGCCGCCGGTTGAGGTGGTGCTGGCGCAGTTGGGAGCTGACGCCGGGGCGCTGGGTGCAGCGCTCCTGGCCGGCGACCCGGACTGACCGGACCGGCTACGGGGACCTACGTCAGAGGCGGGAGCGCGGAGAGCCCAGCGACGTCAGAGGCGGGAGCGCAGGAAGCCCACGGTACGACCCCAGGCCGTGGCGGCCGCGGCCTCGTCCCAGGTGCCCAGGGGGTTCTCCTCGTTGGCGAAGCCGTGCCCGGTGCCCTCGTACACGTGGAACACCACGTCGCGGCCCGCCTCCCTGAGCTCGGCACCCAGGGCGTTGATGGCCTCCGGCGGGAAGAAGTCGTCGTTCTCGGCCAGGTGGCCCTCGACGGCGGCCGACAGGCCGGACCAATCGGGTGCGCCGTCGCCCAGCGGTGCCCCGTAGAAGGGTGCGGCGGCAGCCACCCGGTCACCCTCCAGGGCGGCGATCAGCAGGGTGAGCATCCCGCCCATGCAGAAGCCGGTCACCCCGACGGCGTCGCCGGTGGTGGCGTCGTGGTCCAGCAGGAAGTCGATGGCCGCCGACATGTCCCGAGCCGCCTGTTCGGGGGGCAGGCCCGTCATGAGCTCCCCGGCCCTGTCCATCTCCGTGTGCTCGGCCATCTCCCCGTGGTACAGGTCGGGGGCCAGGGCCACGAAGCCCTCGCCGGCCAGGCGGTCGCACACTCCCTTGATCTGGGGGACGAGGCCCCACCACTCCTGGAGCACGACCACGCCGGGTCCGCTACCGGTCTCGGGCACCACCAGGTAGCCGCCCGCCGTCGTCCCGTTGGCCGGGAACTCCACCATCACACCCATCGTCGCCTCCTGATCGTCCTCGCCCATCGTCGCCTCCGTCATCCGGGGACACGAACATAGGCCACCTGAGCCGCAGCCCGTCAGGACCCGGACCCGACCAACCCCGACCCCGACCAGGCCCCGGACCATCGGGCAGACTGCACCGACGACCCGAGACCCGAAGAGCCCCATGTCGATAGCCGACGAGAGGTACGTGCGCCTCACGACGCGGACCGCCGATGGCCGACCCAAGCACGTACCGGTATGGATCACCGCCGTCGGCAGGGATCAGGTCGGCTTCACCACCGGCTCGGACTCCTGGAAGGTCCGCAGGATCCGACGGAATCCGCAGGTGCGGATCCAGGCCAGCGACACCGGGGGGACAATCGTCAACGGCTCGACCCCCCGCACGGGAACGGCCCGACTCGGCGACGCCGACGAGTTGGCAGCGGTCCGCACCGCCATCCGCCGCAAGTACGGGTTCGGGGTCGTCGTCGTCTGGTTCATGGGCGCCATCGGTCGCCTCGCCGGCAGGGGTGCCGCCGCCGACTGCGCCCTGGTGATCACCCTCGACTGAACACCGACGTTCGCGCCCGCCCGGCCTTGCCCGACTACCGGACCGGTAGCCTGACCCGTCCCGGCCCCTGTAGCTCAGCGGATAGAGCATCGGCCTCCGGAGCCGTGTGCGTGGGTTCGAGTCCCGCCAGGGGCGCCACCAGGGCACCGTCACCCAGAGCGGAAGACGGTGCCTCCGTCGCGCCCGGCCCGGATCCGGGCACAACCGGGGCCGTGGCTAGGGTGACGTGGATGGCCGCGCAGCGCGAGAAGTGGTCCTTCCAGTGGAAGGAGCTCTACGAGGAAGTCATCGACACCGGCCTCTGCACGGGTTGCGCAGGCTGCGTGATCGCATGTCCCCACGACGTCATCGGCTACGAACACGAACCCGGGAAGTACACCCCGTTCCACCTCGAGGAGGACCTGGGCGCAACCGACTGCGGCCACGGCCAGAAGGGCTGCACGTCGTGCACGCGCGCCTGTCCCCGGTTCCGCAACTGGGAGACCGAGGCCGACCAGCACCTGTTCGCACGGGAGCGCCGACCCGACGAGATGTCCGGCATCTACAAGGACGTCCTGCTCACCCGGGCCAGCGACGACACCGTCCATGCCATGGGCCAGGACGGCGGGCTGGTCTCGGCCATCCTCATCTGGTGCCTCGAGAACGGGATCATCGACGGCGCCCTGACCAGCCACCTGGAGAAGCCGGGCGCAGACGGATCGAACAGCTGGAAGGCCGTACCGGCGCTGGCCACCGACAGGGAATCGGTGCTGGCCGGTGCGGGCAGCCGCTACACCTACTCGGCCAACACGCTGGCCCTGCCCCAGGCGGTCGAACAGGGACTCTCGGCTCTCGCCCTCGTCGGCATGAGCTGCCAGACGTCCATAGGCCCGGTCATGTGGCACCGCAGGGTCGGCAAGGTCGGCAGGCCGATCAAGCTGAACATCGGCCTGCTCTGCTCCAAGTCGTTCGACGACTCGATCTTCGAGGAGCTGTTCTGGGCCAAGTACCGCCTCCGCAAGGAGGAGATGGTCAAGATGAACATCAAGGGCGTGTTCCAGATCTGGATGCGCAACGGCGACTACCACGAGGTGAACCTCAAGGAGTGCCACGCCTGGACCCGCGAGGGGTGCAACCACTGCCCCGACTTCGCCGCCGAGCACGCCGACATCTCGACCGGCGGCATCGGCGAGAACAACGACTGGACCCTGACGATCGTGCGCACCGAGTTGGGTCGCCAGATCATCATGAGGATGCTCGAAGAAGGCGTGATCGAGGGCAGACCGGGTGACAGCGACCCGGGTGCCATCGCCCTCATGCACAAGCTGGCAGCCAAGAGCCGGGAGCGGTGGCCGGTATGGGCCAACGAAAGCGCCCGGGTCGGCCTGCCGGCCAGGGCCGGCTGAACCCCCGATGCGTGTGCCGATGGGAACCGGCTGAACCGTAGGGCCGGCGGTCGGACGGGAACCACCGTCCGCGGACCGATCAGGTGGCGCAGGCCTCCGTGGCCTCCACGAACCAGCCGTAGTGCTCACCCAGCATCGCCTTGCTCACGTCGTCCCGGTGTTTGTCGATGAAGTCGTCCAGCTCCGTGAACTCCTCGAACGTGACCGCTGCCTGCACCTGGTCCAGCACGCAGGCACAGAACGTCTTCGCCTTCATCTGGGATAGGTCGTCGTTGGCCGCCATGCAGGCGGCGGCGAACTCCCGCTCCACCAGGCCCTCGCCCGATTCGTCGGCCTGGTCCTCCCAGGAGACCGGCTCACCGGACGACACGCAGCCGGCGGCCAGGACAACTACGGCTAGAACGGCGAGGAGGAAACGGAAGCGAATCACGGCGCAGAGGCTATCGGCGGTCCCCCGACCTCCGGCCGGGATCAGCCCGCTGTGGCCAGCTCCCGGGCCCTGTCCAGGACGGCGTCGAACATGGGCTCCGTGAGACGACCGGTGAAGGTGTTCTGCTGGCTGACGTGGTACGAGCAGAGGATGGTCCGGCCATCGGCGAGTGGAGCCTCCACGCCGTGGCCGAACCTCGGCCGGGGTCGGAGCCCGAACTCGGCCGCCGCCGCCACGTAGCCGATCTGCCCAAGGACCACCACGACCCGGACCCGGTCCAGTGCGGCGACCTCCCGCTGGAAGAAGGGTCGGCAGGCCGCCTTCTCGTCGGGCGTGGGCTTGTTTGCCGGCGGGGCGCACTTGACCGGGGCGGTGATGAACACGTCGGTCAGCCGGAGGCCGTCGTCGGGACCGATGGCCTCCGGCTGGTTGGCCAGACCCACCCGGTGGAGGGCCCCGAACAGGAAGTCGCCGGAGCGGTCGCCGGTGAACACCCGTCCGGTCCGGTTGGCACCGTGGGCCGCCGGTGCCAGGCCCACGATGAGGATCCGTGCCGACGGGTCGCCGAACCCCGGCACCGGTCGGCCCCAGTAGTCCTGGTCCCGGTAGGCGGCCCGCTTCTCTGTCGCCACCTGCTCCCGCCACGCCACCAGGCGCGGGCAGGCGCGGCACCCCACCACCTCGTCGTGCACCGCCAGCAGCAGTCGGCGTCCATCCATGAAGGCAGGGTAGGTTCGACGGCCATGCCCGGAGACGACCGCTCCCCGACGCTGGTGCTCTACGTGCGCCACGGTCGCACCCCGACCACCGGTGCCCGGCTCCCCGGCCGCGCACCGGGCCTGCACCTTTCCGACGAGGGCCGTGCGCAGGCCGAGGCGTTGGCGGCCCATGTGGCCGGGGTGGCCTCGCACCTGCCCGGAAAGGGCGTGGCGGCCGTGTACGCCTCGCCGATGGAACGCACACGGGAGACCGCCGCACCGATCGCCCGAGCCGTTGGTCGACGGGTCCGGACCGCCTCCGGGCTCATCGAATGCGAGTTCGGCGCCTGGACCGGGCGACGCCTGAAGGACCTCATGAAGCTGAAGGCGTGGTCCACGGTGCAGCACCAGCCCTCGGCCTTCCGGTTCCCGAAGGGCGAATCGTTCGCCGAGATGCAGGCCCGGATCACCGGCCAGGTCGCCGACCTGGTGGCCCGCCACCCCGGTGAGACCATCGTCTGCGTATCGCACGCCGATCCAATCAAGGCGGCACTGGCCCAGGCCCTGGGCTCTCCCCTGGACCTGTTCCAACGCCTTGTGGTCGGTCCCTGCTCGGTGAGCGCCGTGCTCCACGGCCCGGAGCGACCCACCGTGCTGACCGTCAACTCGACCGGCCCGCTGGGCGGGCTCAGCCCGTCGTGACCACGACCGGCGGCACCCCAGGCGACTCCTAGGCTCCCCCACGATGGAACGACCGGAGATCGACTGGGACGACACGGACGCCTTCACCGCGGGCACGGTCGGACCACTGGGGCGGCGGGTCTTCTTCATCCAGGCCCGCCGGGCCGGACAGGTGGTGTCCCTCAAGCTGGAGAAGCAGCAGGTGGCCGGGCTGGCCGACTTCCTGGACGGCCTCATGGGCGACCTCCCGCCGATCGACGAACCGGCCAGCGAGATCGTGGAGACGGCCGCCGAGTTCGACGACCCGGTCGAGGCCGACTGGGTCGTCGGGAGCCTCGGCATCACCTACCAGCAGTCCACAGACCGGCTGGTGCTCATCGCCGAGGAGCTCCTGCGGGACGAGGACCTGCTCCCAGCCCAGGCCCGGTTCCCGATGCGTCGGGAGCTGGTGGCTGCGTTCATCGTCCGGGCCCGCCAACTGGTGGCCGCCGGCAGGCCCCCGTGCCCGTGGTGCGGCGCACCGCTGGATCCGACGGTCGACGGCTGGTGCCCCTGTGCCAACTGACGCGGCGGTCCCGTCACCGACGCCGACGGACCCACACCCGGCAGGAACTGCCCCCGATCCGTTCCGGGAGCGAGGGCCCGTCGAGGACCACATGGCCGTGGAGATCCTCTCGACCGGCGACATCGATGTCCTGGGCCGCATGCCGTGGACGTCCAACGCCACATTCCTCGTAGACGTCACCCACCCGGACACCGGCGATGAACCCGTCCTCCAGGGCGTGTACAAGCCGCGTCGCGGCGAGCGCCCCCTCCACGACTTCCCCACCGGGCTGTACCGACGGGAGGCAGCGGCCTGGGAGCTGGCCCACCAGCTGGGATGGGGGCTGGTGCCTCCCACGATCGTCCGGGACGGACCGTTCGGCGAAGGGTCGGTCCAGCTGTACGTACCGTGCGACTACGAGCAGCACTACTTCACCCTCCGGGACGACCCCGACCGGTCCGACGACCTCCGCCGGCTGGCGGCCTTCGACCTGGTGGCCAACAACACCGACCGCAAGGCGGGCCACGTGCTGGCCGGCCGCGACGGCCACCTCTGGGCCATCGACAACGCCCTCTGCTTCCACCACCAGTTCAAGGTCCGGACGGTGATCTGGGACTTCGCCGGTGATCCGATCGGCGACGGGCCGACCGCCGACCTGGTCCGCCTGCTCGCCGACGGACTCTCCGAGGGGCTGTCCCGGATGCTGGACCCGTTCGAACGCGACGCCGTGCTCACACGGGCGCGTGCCGTCGTCGAGGCCGGCGAGCTGCCCGTCGACGCCAGCGGTCGCCGCGTCCCGTGGCCCCTGGTCTGAGGATGCCCACCGGGAACCCGAACCGGTGAGCGGACGCCACCTCGACCGGCTGCTGGCCGACGGCGACCTCGACGGGCTCCTCCGGCTGATCGACGGTGCCTGCGAGGACGGCGACTGGGAGGCCCTGGAACAGGTCTCCATCCGGTCCCGGGCGGCCCACGACCGGGGCCACCAGCTGTGGCCTGCCGCCGACCATGCCGACCACCGCCTGGCGCTGGAGGCCCCGGCCGAAGCGGCCGTCGCGGCGGTGCTCCGGGACGCCACGACCTTCGGGATCGCCCCGCTGGCCGAGGTGGCGTCGACGTCCCACACCTGGGCCGAGATGGACGTCCACCTCCCTGCCGACGCGGCAGGGCCGATCCGCGCCGTCGTCGCCCACGAGAGGGTGGCCCGGGGCGAGGACCTCACCGGCGCCGATCTGGCCGAGGACCCACTCGGCCTGCCGCTGCGCCTCGCTGCCTGGGAGCCAACGCCCGCCGGGCCGACCATCGGGGCCTACGCCATCGACGACCCGGTACCTGCTCCCGGACCGCTCGCACCGGTCGAGCCCCGGGAGCCGGCGAAGGCGGGCGGGCCCGAGGCGGTACCGGGGCTGGGCGCCCTCCTGGACCTGACGAACGTGTGGACCGAGCAGTCCAACGGCCGACGATCCGCTGTGGCCGTCCGGGGCGACGCCACACAGGCCGTGACGGCCCTGACCGGAGCAGCCGGGCGGAGGCGGGCCCTTCGTGGCGACGAGGCCTTCGGGCTCCTGGCCTGGGCCGGAGCCTCAGGTGGTGCCCATGGGCGACGACGGGGCATGGGCCGTGGCCGGTTCGAGGCGTGGTGGTGCGCATCGGCGCTGACCGGGCTGGACGCCGACTGGCCGCCTGATGCCGACGACCTGGGCCGCGCCATCGGCGACCTGCGGTGGTGGCGATTCGATGACGGCTCGCCGCCGACCGGTTGGCACCTGCAACTGGCCGTAGAGGACACGCTGGACGGCCTGGCGTGGGCACTAAGCGCCCGGGACTCGGCTGATCCGAAGGATTGAGCCCGGTGCGGTGGCCGACGCCACCGCGGGTGGGTCGGGTCTCAGCCCCGGGCTTCGAGTGCCTCGATCAGCCTGGGTAGCACCTTGTGCACGTCACCCACGATGCCGAGGTCGGCGATGCCGAAGATCGGCGCCTCCTCGTCCTTGTTGATGGCGATGATGTTGGCCGAGCCCTTCATGCCCACCAGGTGCTGGGTGGCACCGGAGATGCCGCATGCCAGGTAGACGGTGGGCTTCACGACCTTGCCCGTCTGTCCGACCTGGTACGAGTAGGGCACCCAGCCGGCATCCACCACGGCACGCGACGCTCCGGGCGCCCCCTTCACCAGCTTGGCCAGCGACTCGATCATCTCGTACTTCTCGGCCTCGCCGAGACCGCGACCGCCTGACACCACGATCGTCGCCTCGTCCAGCTTCGGCCCGCTGCTCTCCTCGACGAAGCGCTCCTTCACCGTTGCCGACCCGGTGCCGCTGAGGTCGCCTACGGCAATGTCCACGACCTCGGCCGGGGCACCGCCCGATTCCTCAGCGGTGAACGACTTGGGGCGCACCAGGAAGATGGCGGTACCGGAGTCCGTGAAGCCGGTCGTCACGTCGGTGGTACCGCCGAAGACGGGCTCGCTGCCAAGCAGGCGGTCACCGTCGGCGATCAGGTCGACCACGTTGGTGATGACGGGACGGTCGATCTTGGCCGACAGGCGTCCAGCCACGTCACGGCCGTCGTAGGAGGTGGAACAGAGCAGTACGTCGGGACCGGTCCCGGCCTCTACGGCACCGGCGATCGCCGAGGCGATGCGGGGGCCGGCCAGCGACCCCTCGATGACGCCGATGGTGTGGACGGTGGTGGCGCCGTGGGCGCCCAGGGCACCGGCGACGGCGACGGCGTCGCCGGACATGACCACCTCGACGGTGTCGGCCAGCTGGCGGGCCCTGGTGAGCAGCTCCAGCGTGGAAGCCGTCGCACCGGCCTCGGTGGCCTCACCGAACACCCAGATCTTCGAGATTCCCATGACGGCCTCCTACAGGACCTTGAGGTCGTCCAGGAACGCCAGGATGCGCTCGTGGGCGTCGCCGTCGTCGTGGACTATCTCACCGGCATCCCGGGCGGGAGCAACGGAGATGTCGATGATCTCCTGGCGGGCGCCGGCCCATCCGACGGTCGCCGGGTCGATCCCCAGGCCGGCCAGGTCGATCTGGTCGACCGGCTTGTTCTTGGCGCCCATGATCCCCTTGAAGGAGGGATAGCGGGGCTCCACCACGCCGGCGGTCACGGAGACCACGGCGGGCAGCGGGCATTCGACCTGGTCGAAGCCGGCCTCGGTCTGGCGCTTCACCGTGGCGACGCCGTCGGCCACCTCGATCTCCTTGCCGAACGTCACCGACGGGTATCCCAGCAGCTCGGCGACCTGGACCGGCACGGTCCCGGTGTAGCCGTCGCTGGACTCGGTGGCGGTCAGGACCAGGTCGGGCTCGCAGCGCTGGATGGCGGCGGCCAGCACCTTGGCCGTCGACAGGGCGTCGGAACCGGCGAGTGCCTCGTCGCTGACCAGCACGGCGCTGGCGGCACCCATGGCCAGGGCGGTACGCAGGCCGCCCACCTCGCCGTCCGGGGCCATGGAGACGAGCCTCACCTCGCCATCGCCGGCGGCGTCCACCAGCTGCAGGCCCATCTCGACGCCGTAGGAGTCCGACTCATCCAGGATGAGCTTGACGTCTCGCTGGAGGGTCTTGGTTTCCGGATCCAACGCACCAGGGTCCGCCGGATCGGGGATCTGCTTCACACATACCACGACGATCATGTCGGAGAGTGTGCCCTGTGCACGGGGCAACGAGACCATCCGTGGCCAGGGTTATTCGCTGCGGTTATCGGCCACCCGGGCCATCGGACGACCCACCCGACGGCCCGACCTAGGGTTCGACGATGGCCGCGCCAGACCAGATCCGGTGGATGGAGGGATTCCCGCCACCGCCCGAGGCCCGCATCCGCTTCGACGACGGTTCGTTCTACGCCTGGCCCCAGGTCCGCTGGCGTCAGGGTCCTCCCGGAGGTGGTGGCCGACGAGCCGTTCCTGGGTGGCGACCTGGAGCTGTTCGCCCTGGCCGACCTGCAGACCATGCAGGGGTGGTCGTACCGGTCGCAGTGGTGGATCCGCCACCTCGACGGCCATGCCCGGCCGATGGCCCGGGGCGCCCACGGGCAGGTCCTCGCCATCGACCGCCCGGCCGGCGTTGTCGTGGCCCACACGGGGTCGGCCCCACGACCCCCGTCCACCCTGCTGGACCCCGTCCTCCAGCCCCTGCTCGACGCCATCGTCGCCGCCGTCCCGTGAGGAGCCTCCGGTGAAGGTCCTGCTGATCGTGAACCCGTCGGCGTCTTCGGTGACGGCCCGTACCCGCATCGTCATCCAGAAGGCCCTGTCGGCCGACCACCGCCTCGAGGTGGCCGCCACCACCCGACGGGGCCACGCCACCCGCCTGGCCCAGAGCGCGTCCAACGACGGCATGGACGTGGTCGTGGTCCTGGGTGGCGACGGCACCCTCAACGAGGCTGCCAATGGCCTGGCCGGGACCGACACGGCGTTGGCCGCCCTGCCCGGCGGGTCGACCAACGTCTTCGCCCGCACCATCGGCCTGCCCGACGACGCCGTCGAGGCCACCGGTGCCCTGCTGGATGCCATCGAGGCCGCTTCGATCCGACGGGTCGGCCTTGGCGCCATTGGCGACCGGTACTTCCTGTTCCACGCCGGCATCGGCTTCGACGCCGCGGTGGTCGAGCAGGTGGAGCGGCGCGGTGGCCTGCTCAAGCGGTTCGCCGGCCATCCCCTGTTCATCGCCGCCGCCGTCGACACGTGGATCCGCCACTACGACCATCGACGCCCGGTGTTCCGGGTGGCCAGTCGACGCCTCGACGAGCCGGGTCCGCCAGATCCGGCCTCAGGGGTCCCGGGCGTGTTCACCGTGTGCCTCAACACGGACCCCTACACATACCTGGGTACCCGGGGCCTATCCCTGGTTCCCGAGGCGACGCTGGACAGCCCACTGGCCATCGTCACCTTCCGGTCACTCTCACCAGGCAGGCTCCTTCCGGCGTTAGCCGGCGCACTGGGGGTAGGCCGGGCGACCGTCGGGTCCAGTCCGTCGGTCGACGTCAGGACCGACGTCGCCGAGGCCGTCATAGCAGCCTCGCGTCCCGTGCCATGGCAGGTCGACGGCGACCACCTCGGCGAGGCGACGACCCTGTCGGTCCGCCACGTTCCGGATGCCCTGGACCTGGTGGTCCCCCTGGCCTCGGCCGCCTTCGGTTGAGCCCCCGGGTGAGGCTCCGACCGGGAACCCGTCAGCCGTCGACCCAGGTTCCATCCAGGTGTCCGTCGATCACCCGACGCGCCACCCCGGGGCAATCGGTGATGATGCCATCCACTTCCCAGTCGGCCAGCTGTAAAATGCGCCCGGGATCGTCGACCGTCCAGACCACCACCCGGAGGCCCCGCTCGTGGGCCGCCTCCACCATCGACTCGTCGACCAGGGTGTCCCACGGGCACACCGCCCCGTGCCCGTGTGCCACCGCCCGGTCCAGCATCAGGTCGGTTCCGTGTCGTTCCATCACCAGCCATCCGGTGGGCAGCGATGGCTCGGAGGCCCGGATGCGGTCCACCGCGGTGATGTCGAAGGATGAGACGAGCAGTTCGTCGGTAGGCCGGTAGGCGGCCACCAGGCCGGCCACCGCCTCGCACACCAGGTCCGAAGCGTCGTGGTCGGGGTCGCCGGGGAGGTTCTTGACCTCCACGTTGACACCCATTCCGTCGCAGGCCTCCAGCGCCTCGGCCAGGTTCAGGACGTCCTCCGGAGAATCGCCGGCCGGGACCTCGCGCACGAGACGCCCATCGCCGTAGTGGGCGTCGTGGTGGACCATCAGCACGTCGTCGGCCGACAGCCGGACGTCGAGCTCCACCCAGTCGGCGCCCTGGAGCCGGGCCTCGGTGAAGGCGGCCGCCGTGTTCTCCGGCCTGTCGTGGGATGCGCCCCGGTGGGCCACGACCATGGGCCGCCCGTCTGAGCGGGGATCGGTCACGCAGACCACCGCGCGCGGTCGCCACGTACGGACGATGGGCTGTTCACGCCATCGACCCTAGGGCGGGAACCCGGCTCAGGTCGTGGGCTCATTGGCGTCACCCCACGGGCCGACCAGGCGTGCGGCGGGCACCCACACCTCGGCCATGGTCCCGGTCCCCCGCTCCACGGGCAGAAGTCGTATGCGACCCCCCAGCTCGCCCTCAACGAACGTGCGGACGATCGTCAGGCCCAGGCCGGTGACCTCCGACAGGTCGAAGCCCTCGGGGAGCCCCACCCCGTCGTCGACCACACGGACGAACAGGCCGTCAGGTCGCCGATCCAGGTGGATGCCGACCTGGCCCGAACCGACCGGGCCGTCCGACGTGCCGTCGTCCGCCAACCCTGACCCCGGCGGGAAGGCATGGTCGACGACGTTCTGGAGCAGTTCGGTGAGGACGACGGCCATCGTCGTCGTGACCTGCCCGGGCAGCACCCCGGCATCACCTTCGACGGTGAACGCCAACGGCCGCAGGGGCGACGACACGCTCTCCTCGACCACCCGGACCAGGGGGCGCACGATCTCCGAGAACGCCACGTCGGCCTCGGCGCTCTGGGCCAGCGTCTCGTGCACCACCGAGATCGCCCCGATGCGGCGCACCGATTCACCGAGCGCCGCCCGGGCCTCAACTCCCTGCAGGCGCCGGGCCTGGAGCCGCAGCAGTGACGAGATGGTCTGCAGGTTGTTCTTCACCCGGTGGTGGATCTCCCGGATGGTGGCGTCCCTGGACACCAGCTGGCGGTCCCGCCGACGCAGCTCGGTCACGTCGCGTACGAGCACGATGGCGCCCGTGGCCGTCCCGGACTCGAGCAGCGGGAAGCAGTGGCTGACCACCGCCACCTCGTCGTGGCGCTCCATTTCTTCGATCACGGCCGAGCGACGGGCGAACGCGGCACGCAGCATCGACGACCCGAGCCCCGTGTCGTCGAACCGGGCACCGATGACTCCCCGGGTCATCCCGAGGCGATGGAGCAGGGAGACGGCATTGGGCGAGGCGAACTCGATCCTTCCTTCGGAGTCGACCAGCAGCAGGCCGTCGCCGACCCGTGGGGTGCGGTGGCGGAGCCGTTCCTCCTCGCGGTACGGGAACTCACCGGCCTCCAGCATCATGGCGAACCTGTCGAACACCGTCAGGTAGGTCCTCTCCTGCTCGCTGGTCGGTCGGTCGACGGGCCGTATACGTTCCCGCGCCATCACGGCGACCGTCGTGTCGGAACGTCGGACCGGCACGGCAAGCAGGTTGACGTCGCGGTCGGCCCCGACGTTGACGGTGCCGGAGGTGGCTGAACCGGTGGCGAACGCCTCGGCGACCAGCGGACGGCGGAGTGGCTCGAAGACATGACCGACCAGGTCCGCGCGGTAGAGGGTGGCGCCGGTGGTGGGCCGCACGTGTCCCAACAGGATCAGCGGCGCCTCTGGATCGCCGCGTCGGCGTCCGAAGAGGAGCAGGTCGGCAAAGGAGAGGTCGGACAGCAGCCCCCAGATGCTGACCAGGTCCTGGAGGTGGCCTATGTCGGCATCGTCGAGTTCCGTGTGCGCCCGGGCCAACTCGGCCAACGTTGCCACGGTCCGACCCCGCCGTCAGCGGTCAGCCGAAGCCGACCGGGTTCTCGGAACCGGCCGCGCCGATGTCCACGTAGGCGATCCTGCCTGAGGGCACGCCCACCTGGCGTCCCCTCACGTCGGTGAACCACAACACGGCCTCTCCGCCGGCGACGGCGGCATCCACGTCGGCCCGCAGGGCGTCAACGTCGGTGTCGTCGGCCATCTCGACCCTGATCTCCCTGGGGTTGTCCCTCACACCGATTCGCAGGTCCACGTCATGCTCCTCCGGGGTATCCGGTCCTGGTCCGAGCCGAAGGCTCAGACGATCCTGAGTTCCCTGTGCCGACGCTTCGTCGGCTTCATGTCCACGTCGATGGTCCTGGCCATCTCTACGAACAGCGCTCCCACCTCGGTCGACGGGTCGCCGGCGACCGGACGACCACGGTCGGCGCCGTCGCGCAGTGCAGGCACCAACGGCACCTGCCCTACGAGGGGCACCTCCAACAGGTCGGCGAGGGCCTGACCGCCACCCGCACCGAACAACTCGTACCGAGTGCCGTCGTCGCCGGTGAACCACGACATGTTCTCGATGACGCCGTGGACCTTCAGGTTGACCTTCTCGGCCATGAACGCCGCCCGCTGGGCCACCGACTGGGCCACCACCTGCGGCGTCGTGACGACGTACATCTCGGCGGTGGGCAGGAAACCCGCCAGCGAGATGGAGATGTCACCGGTACCGGGGGGCAGGTCGACCAGCAGGTAGTCGGGCTCGTCCCAGTAGACGTCCGTCAGGAACTGCTCGAGCGCCTTGTGGAGCATCGGGCCCCGCCAGATGACCGGCTGGTCCTCGTCGGCGAAGAAGCCCATCGAGATGCAGCGCACACCGTGGGCCTCCGGTGGGATGAGCATGCCGTCGATCACCGTCGGAGAATGCGACACGCCCAGCATCCGCGGAATGGAGAAGCCCCAGACGTCGGCGTCGACCACGGCCACGTCCCTGCCCCGTCCGGCCAGGGCCACGGCCAGGTTGGTGGTGACCGAGGACTTGCCGACCCCACCCTTGCCCGACGCGATGAGCAGCACCCGGGTGGACGAGTTGGCCTCGGCGAACGGCACGGCCCGGCCCTCGGAGTGCCCGTAGGTGGAGTTGGTTCCGGCGGTGGCCGACGGGTCTCCGTGGAGGCCCTCCCGGAGTTCCTCCCGCTCCTGGTCCGTCATGACGGTGAAGTCGACGCCGACGGCCTCCACGCCGTCCAACTGCGAGACGGCGTCGCTCACGGACTGCTGGATCTCGGCCTTCAGCGGGCACCCGGGCACGGTCAGGGCTATCTGCACCTCGACACGTGGTTCGTCGATGCGAACCTCCCGGACCATGCCGAGGTCCACGATGCTGCGGCGGAGTTCCGGGTCCTGTACAGGCCGGAGGGCCTCGATAACCTGGATTTCGGTGACCGCCACGGGTTCTCCTCGGCTGCGGTGGGATTGGCCCCACCATCGGATCTCGTCGGCATCCACCAGCGACCGGGTGACCGGCAGAAACCAGCGGTGGACCCGGCCGGATGGCCGAGGTGCCGTATTCGTTAGAATATCCATGTGGATGGGCCCCCCCTCACGGCCACCGAGTTCGCCTCGGCGGTCACCGCCATCACCGGAGCCTTCGGCGACCGGACACGCCGGAACATCTACCTGCGCGCCCGGGAGTCCGAGGACGGGGTGACGGCCGCCGACACCGCAGAGGCGTTCGACCTCCACCCCAACGTTGCCCGCCACCACCTCGACAAGTTGGCGGCCGGCGGCTACCTGGAGATCGTCGTGGAACGCCAGGAGGGCGCCTCGGCCGGGCGGCCGTCGAAGCACTACCGGGTCTCCGACCCCGGTACCCCGCTCGAGCTGCCGCTCCGCCAGGATGCCGTGCTGGTCAGCCTGCTGGGTAGGGCCCTCGCCCTCCTGCCTGCCGACCAGGCCGAGGCGATGGCCGAGGAGGTCGGCATCGAGGTGGGACGGAACATGGCCGAGGCCATCGGCGAACAGGGGGTCCACCGGTCGTTCCGCTCGGCACTCCAGGTGGTGGCCGAGGCCCTCACGGCCCACGGCTTCGCGGCACGGGCCGAACACACCGGCGACGACCGCCTGCGCATCGTCTCCGAACACTGCCCCTTCGGTGGCGTTCCGATCGAACACCCGGTGATCTGCGCCGTGGACCGCGGCCTGGTCACGGGGATGCTGGCCGCCCTGTACGGAGAGGCGAAGGCCGAGATGCGGTCCTCGCTGCCCATGGGCGACGCCGTGTGCATCACCGACGTGACGGCCTGAACCCGCCGCTGCGCCCGACCTTTCGTGACCCGCCACTACCTCGACCACGCCTCCACCTCGCCGCTGCGCCCGGAGGCCGCGACGGCGATGGCGGCGATGCTGACCGTCGAGGGCATCCAGACCTACGGGCACCCCGTCCACCGGCTCCCCCACCTGGTATGCGTCGGCATCGCCGACGTCGAGCCCCAGGCCGTGCTCCTGGGTCTGGACAGCGTCGGGGTGGCCGCCCACTCGGGCAGCGCGTGCGCGTCCGAGGTTCTGGAGCCCTCGCCGGTGCTCGAGGCCATGGGGGTCGACGCACAGCGTTCGCTGCGCCTCTCCGTCGGCTGGAACACCACCGATGCCGACCTCGACGCCGCATTGGACGCCGTCCCGGGGATCCTCGGCGACCTGCGGGCCCTGCGGTGACGATCCTCCTGGTCCGCCACGGGTCGGCAGGCGACCCCTACCGCTGGTCGGGTGACGACGTCGACCGACCGCTGGATGCAGGTGGCGTCGTCCAGGCCAGCCGGCTGAATGCCGCCGTGGCCGAACTCCGCCGGCCGGTCACCCGGGTCATGAGCAGCCGGGCCGTCCGGTGCCTCCAGACCGTGGGGCCTCTCTGCGACCAGCACGGCGTGGAGCCGGAGGCGGTGGACACCCTGTTCGAGGGAGCCGCGGACATGACCACCCTGCTGGTCCGTGACCTGGCCGTCACGGATGGCAACGGGTCTGTCACGGTCCTGTGCAGCCATTCCGACGTGATCCTCGACGTCATCAGGGACCTGGTGGCAGACGGCGCCGGCCTCAGCGGAGGCCGCGGCTGCGGCTACGCCTCGATCTGGGAGCTGACGGCCACCAACGGTCGGGTCGAGCACGCCCACTACCGGGCGACCCCCTGACCCCGGTCGCTGCGCCGGTGGGTCAGGAACCGCTTCCCGTCCCGGCGACCAGCAGGCCCGTCCCGACCAGCAGGTCGACCAGCTCGGCGGGAGGCCCGTCCAGCCCTGTGAACGTCGCCACGTCGATAGCGGCATCCTCCGGCCGGTCGGCCAGCGTGGCCAGGACCGCCGCCCGGTAGGCCAGGCCGTACGGATCCACCGGGTCCACGGCCAGGGCCTCGTCCAGGCTTGCGAGGCCCCGTTCGACCAGCTCCGGCGACCGGGTGGCCGCCAGCAGCCAGCCCCGCTCGGCCAGCAGGGCGGCGGCATCCGGTCGGGATTCCAGGCCCGAGTCCAACAACTCCACGGCGGCCAGCAACTCCCCGGACGCCGCCAGGCCGGTGGCGATCCGCTGGCGCAGACGGCTGGCCGCCAGCAGGTCGCCCACGATCGGCGGGGCCTCCAGTTCGTCCAGCACCACGAGGTCCCCGGCGGCCCCCACGTGGTCGCCGTCGGCATGGCGCTGCGACGCCCGGAAGACACGGACGTCCGGATACGCCGGGTCGACGGCGACCGCCTCATCCAGGTCGGACCGCCCCTGGGCGGCATCGCCGGTCCTCCAACGGACCCAGCCCCGGTAGGCCAGGGCCTCGGCGTTGGACGGCTGGATCTCCAGCACCCGGGTGTAGAGAGCGACGGCCTCGTCGGGGGCCGCCACGCCGGCCTCGACCAGCAGGGTCCGGGAGGAGGACCTGATGTCTCCGCTCAACGTGTCGCCGGCCGACCGGTCGCCGGCGGTGCCGGCCACCAGCACGCCGGCCAGGACGGCCACAGCGACCACCGCGGCCAGCACCAGCGGGCGCCGTGGCGCAGGACCGCCACCGCGACCCTGCCACCGCCGGACCGACGCCACCCCCCCGGCCAGGGCCACGCCGCCGACCATGACCGGAAGCACCCAGACCAGGCCGACGAGGCCGTCACCGCTCGGCATGTAGTCGATGTCCTCGCCGAACCGGTCGACCAGCATCGACCTGATCTCGCCGTCGGTACGACCCCGGTCGACCATGGTCCTGATGGTCGACCGGATTGTCCGGGCGATCGGTACGTCGGACTCACCGAGCGACTGCCCCTGGCAGACCGGACAGGCGAAGTCCCCGGCCAGGTCGCGGACGCGGTCGGCGTTGGTGAGCGCCGGCCGCTCCGCCACCTCTGACACCACCAGGCTGCCCACAGCCACGACCAGCACGAGGAGCCAGGTGAGGCGTCGACGAGAGTCGCCGGGCCTCATGGGACGACCGCCACGGCACGGGCCAGCAGGTCCTCCAGGTCGTCCAGGGTCACGCCGCCGATCACCTTCGCCGCCACGTGCCCCGACGGGGTGACCAGGTACGACTCGGGAACGGCCACCACCCCCCAGTCCACGGCGATCCGTCCCGTGTCGGCGGTGAGGACCGGCCAGCCACCCCCGTGTTCGACGAAGAAGGCGGCCACGGTCGACGGCCGGTCGTCGAAGGCGACGGTCACGATCCGCACGTCGTCGGCACCGGAGTGGGTGGCGGCGAACGCCACCAGCTCGGGGTGCTCCCTGACACAGGGCACACAGGTGGTGGAGAAGAAGTTGACAAGCACCCAGCGACCCCGCTGGTCGTCCAGGTCCCAGGTCGAGCCCTCTATCGTCGTTCCCACGACCGCAGGGGCCACGGCTCCGACCAGGTGGGTGGTCATACGGTCCCGGTTGGTGTCGCGGGTGGCGAACACGGCGATCAGGAGGGCCAGCACGAGGCCCACGGCCAGCGCCGCGGACCGGACCGGGCTCACGCCGACACCCCGTCCGACGACCGCCTCTCCGCCTCTGCGCCGTCGCCGTCACGCCGTCGCGCAGCGCCGGCTCCGGGCACGGCGGCCAGGGCCGTCCCGACGGCCATCACCGCGCCACCCACCCACAACCAGAGCACGAGGGGCTGCACGGTGACCCGCAGGACGGTCGTCGTCGACCCGTCGTCGGGCACGGCCAGTACGGCCAGCTGCAGGTCGTCCCTCAGGGTGGACCGGGTGGCCGGCGTCCCGATGGTCTGGCCGGCGAAGGGGAACATGCTGATGGCGGGGAGGTACGGGTGCCCGTCGACGCGCACCGAGACGCGGATCTCGGTCTTCTCCGGGAGGTCGACGGTGGTCAGGCCGTCGAAGACCAGCTCGTGTCCGGCGAAGGAGGCCCGGTCGCCGGGCCGGTCGAACCGGAACTCGGCCTGCCTGACGAAGGCCGAGGAGCAGGCGAGCGCCACGGCCACCACGGCCACACCGACGTGGACGACCATGCCGCCGCTGGAGCGTCCGACGAGGCCCCGTAGGCCCCGGGCCCGCACGGCCATCCAGAGTTGGCGGGCCGCGCCGCCGATCGAGAACCCCGCAAGGCCCACGGCCAGGGTCGGCGCCCACCCCCGGCTCCCCACAACCACTGCCAGCAGCATCGACGCAGCACCGACGACGGCCGGCCAGCGCAGGCGGGTGGCCAGCAGCACAGCGGTGGCCCGCCCCCACGGCAGGACCGGTGCCACCGCCATCAGGAAGAGGAGGGCGAACCCGATCGGCATGGTCATGCGCTCGAAGTACGGGTTGCCGACCGAGATCCGGTCCCCGTTGGCGGCCTCGACCAGCAGGGGGAACACCGTGCCCAGCAGCACCACGAAGGCGAACGCCCCGAATAGCAGGTTGTTGAACAGGAACGCCCCGGTACGCGAGACCGGCGAGTCGATCGAACCGGCCGTCCGCAACTCGTCTCCCCGCCAGGCGATGAGGCCGACGGTCGTGACCACCACCAGCCCGAAGAATCCCAGCAGGAGGGGGCCGATGCCGGACTCCGTGAAGGTGTGGACCGACTCCAGCACCCCCGACCGGGTGATGAAGGTACCGAGGATGGTCAGCGAGAACGTGGCGCAGAGCAGCGACAGGTTCCAGACCCGCAGCATCCCCTGGCGCTCCTGGACCATGACCGAGTGCAGGTAGGCCGTGCCGGTCAACCACGGGAGGAACGAGGCGTTCTCCACCGGGTCCCACGCCCAGTAGCCGCCCCACCCCAGGACCTCGTACGACCACCAGGCGCCCAACAGGACCCCCACCGTCAGGCAGCCCCAGGCCATGAGCGTCCAGCGGCGGGCCTCCAGCAGCCAGCCCTCCCCCATGCGACCCGTGGCCAGCGACGCCACCGCCAGGGCGAACGGCACGGTGAAGCCCACATAGCCCAGGTAGAGCACCGGCGGGTGGAACGCCATGAGGACGTGGTTCTGGAGCAGTGGGTTGGGGCCCGGGCCGTCGTAGCCGGCCCACGGCTCGAAGCGGGCGAACGGGTGGGCCGGACCGGCCAGCAGGAGGAAGAAGAAGGCGCACACCACGAGCAGCACCAGCAGTGCCCAGCCCACGACGGGATCGTGCAGCCGGTGTCGGAACCGCCGTACCACCACCACCACGTAGCCCACCAGGATCAGGACCCACAGCAGGATCGACCCCTCGAGCGCCGACCAGAGGGTGGCCACGTTGAACAGGGCCGGGGTGCGGTGGCTGCCGTGTTCGGCCACGAACGCAACGGTGAAGTCGCGGGTGATGAGCGCTCGCTCCATGACCGCCACCTGGCCGACCGCGGCGATGGCCACCAGGGCCACCCAGGCACGGGACCGCACCACGAAGACGGGATTACGGGTCGCGAGGCCCCAGGCCACGCTGAGCAGGCCGGCCACCGAGGCGGACAGCCCGAGGGCGACGAATGCCGTGCCGAGGGTGGCGTTCAACCGGTCTCCCCACAGGGCTCCAGCTCGGCGCCATCCGACCGGTAGTCGTTGTCGTGCTTCACCACCATGTGGTCCGTCCGGAGAAACCAGCCGTCATCGGCCGCTCCGGAGAGACCGTCGACGCCGGGTGGCCGCCCGGCGGTCCAGGCGCCCTGGAGCACCACCGGCACCCCGGGCTGGAACAGCTCGGCCGGATCGCCCAGGTGGACGACGTCGGCCAGCACGTCGCCTGCGCAGAGGGTGAACACGACGGCCGATCCGCCATCCAGCTCTGCGACCACCAGCCCGGGCTCCGGGGTTCCAACCACGCGGAACCGGCCGTCACCCAGCTCGGACCGCAGCTCGACGGCCTTGGCCACGTCGTAGAAGAACAGCGAGGCGTCGCCCAGCGTGCGAAGCAGGACGTACACCAGGGCACCCACCACCACCAGCACGAGGGCGATGGCCCCGGGGCGACGGGTCCCGGCCCCCGGCCTCGACGGCCGGGGCGTCAGGTCCAGGGGCGACGGCTCCGGTCCGGCGTCGTCAGCCACCGTCGGTCCCCGGGGACTCCAACCACCGACGGTGGCCCTCGGGTACCAGGGCGCTCAGCCGGCGACCGCGCCTGACCACGCGGAGGGCATAGCCGCCCAGCACGGCCAGGGAGATCCCCCAACCGGCGATCAGGTAGCCGAGATGGGTCATGGCGACGCCTCCCCGGCCGGTCCGTCCCGACCACCGACGGCGGCATCCAGCTCGGCGGGAGACGTCTCGCCACGACGTTCGGCTATGGCCGCCTCGATCCCGTGGTCGATCGCCGCCTGCTCCAGCCATCCGACCCGGAACCTCTGCAGGATCAGCCAGCAGACCACCAACCCGAAGGCCAGGAAGCCGAACATGAGGGTGAACAGCGTGAGGTCCTCGATCTTGAGCTCCTCCAGCGTGGACTGCTGGTGCAACGTGCGGTTCTCCCACCACGCCACCGACCTGTTCACTAGCGGGATGTCCAGCACGGCCACGAGGGCCACCACGGCGGCCCGCCGCGCCTGGCGCCGGGGATCGGCGGTCGTGCGGCGCAGGGCCAGGTAGCCGGCGAACAGCAGGAACAGAACCAGCGTGGTCATGAGGCGCACGTCGCCCCACTCCCACCAGGTGTTCCACACCGGGCGACCCCAGATCGAACCGGTGACCAGCACGAGGCCGCAGAGCACGGTGCCCACCTCGGCCGCCGAATGGGCCATGACGTCCCACCAGGGGGTGCGCTTCACCAGGACGCCGACGCTGGCCACCGCACACAGGAGGTATGACACGTACATGAGAACGGCCATCGGCACGTGCAGGTACAGCATGCGAACGGCATCGAGCTGGCCGAACTCCTCACCGGTGGTCGGGTGGATCCGGACGTCCGGCCCGGTCAGGACGAAGGCCAGGACGCCGAGTGCCGCAAGTCCCACCAGGGCGGCGCATCCCAGCAGGCGCGAGCCGCGGGACCCTGTGGTGTCTCGTCGCTCGTCTCGTCCGGCCATCGGGGCTCCCGGTCAGTCCTCGATCAGCACGCCGTGGGCCAGGGCGCCGACCACGGTGACGACCAGGGCGGCCACGGCCAGCAGCCCGGTCCAGGCCCAACCGTCGACCGCCGCGGCCCCGAGGGCATCGTCGAACGCCCGGGTGGCCCCGATCAGCACCGGCGCCAGAACCGGGAGCAGCAGGATCGGCAGGAGGGTCTCCCGCACCCCTAGCCCCGAGGCCAGCGCGCCGTAGAGGGTACCGGCAGCCGCCACGGCGACCCCGGCCAGCAGCCCGGCCACCACCAACAGGACCGGGTCGACCACCTCGACCCCGTAGAGCACCAGCAGGCCGCCGACCAGCACCGCCTCCAGCAGCACCAGCTGCACGAACACCGCTGCGGCCTTGCCCAGGAACAGCGACGACGGTGGGAGTCCGGACATGCGCAACGCATCCAGGGTTCCGTCCGACTGGTCCACCGACGCCGACCGGTGCACGGCCAGCAGGGCGCTGAGCAGGACCGCCACCCAGAACAGGCCCGGTGCGAACGTCCGGAGGGTGCGATGGTCGGCGTCCAGGGCGAAGCCGAACAGCACCAGCACCAGCAGGGCGAACGGCACCACCTGGTCGACCACCACCCGGGACCGGGCCTCTATCCGCAGGTCGCGTGCCGCCACCAGCCACGCGTCGCCCAGGAACCTGCGCAGCTCAGCCACGGGAACCACCCCCGTCGCCACGACCGGTGTCGTCGACCACCACTCCCCCGGCGATGGTCACCACCCGCGGACCCAGCACGGCCACCCGGTCCAGTTCGTGGGAGGAGACCAGCACCGTGGCTCCGGAGGCCACGGCATCGCCGATGAGGACGTCGACGACGTCGCGTCCCGCCTGGTCCAGACCGGCGTGGGGTTCGTCCAGGAGCCACAACTCCGGTCGACGGACGACCAGGGCTGCCAGCGACGCCCGCCGCCGCTGCCCGGCCGACAGGGTGTGGACGGGTTGCCCGAAGAGCCGCTCGGCCACGCCCAGTCGGACCATCGCCACCCCGACCCTGTCGGTGGCCTCTTCGGCCGACAACCCCGCGGCACGGGCCCAGAAGTGCACGTTCTGCACGACCGTCAGGTCGTCGTAGAGGCCCGTGGCATGGCCCAGCAGGGCCACGCGCCTGCGAACCGAACGGCGTTCGTGGACGAGGTCGTGGCCGAGCACCTCGACGGATCCGGCCTCGGGCCGCACCAGGCCGGCGCAGAGGCGGAGCAGGGTGGTCTTGCCGGCCCCGTTCGGCCCCCGGACGAGGACGATCTCACCGGGTTCCACCGTGAGGTCGACCCCGGCGAGCGCTGGGAAGTTCCCCAGCAGCGCCACCGCCCCGCGTAAGTCGACCACCGGCACCCCGTCACGGTACCGGTCGGCCATACCCTGACCCCATGCCCGATCCCCGGACCACCCGTCGCCGGCTGCTGGCGGCGGTCGCTATGGCGATCCTCCTGGCCGCCTGCACGGACGATCCGTCCGACCCGCAGTCGCCGACGTCCGGTCCGGCGGAGGCGACCACCTCGATCGTGGAGGTCCGACCGACGCTGGCCGACGAGGGCATCCCGAACTGGGTGGGCGACGTGGTGAACCTCCACGACCTGGAGGACGGTGCCTGCTTCAACCGCTACTCGTGGGTGCAGGACGATCGGCACGTCGAGCTCGACACACGGGTCCCCTGCGGTGGACCCCACCAGCACGAGGTCTACCTCCGGACCGAGCACCCGGCCCGGGCCGGGGCACCATGGCCGGGAGACCGGGAGATGGAGGCGTTCGCCAGGGCGCAGTGCTACGGGGCATTCGCCGACTTCGTGGGCGAGATCTACGAGCTGTCGGAGCTGGAGCTCGGCTACCTCACCCCGTCCAGGACCGACTTCGAGCACGAGGATGCCCGGTTCCGCGGAATCCACTGCTACCTCCTCCGCGACGACGGCGAGGAGATGGTCGGTTCGGCACGGGACAGCCGCCGCTAGCCCGACCCCCGGGAACCCCTCAGGCGGACCCGGCATCGCGTGGGCCCACCCCCGGGGAGCCCCTCAGGCGGCCCCCGCATCGCGTCGGCCGGCCAGCAGCAGGGCCAGGCCGGCCCATGACTGGGGCACGGCACCCAGGCCACCACCGGTATCGGCGTTCCAGTACTCGGCCAGCCCCGAGGCCCACGCGCCGGCCACCGTCGTCCGGGCCAGGGTGCGAGCCGACACGGGAGAGTGCCGATCCGTGGCCAGGACCATGAGGTAGGCCAACTGTGGCCACACCGGCCCGCGCCAGTAGGCATCGGGATCGAACGACGGTTCGCCACGGTGCACTCCGGTCGGCCCGGCCGGACCACCGTGGGCTGTCGGATCCAGGAGCTGGTCGATGACGGTTGCCGCCCGCCGCGGGTCGTCCTCGACCAGGAGGGGTAGCAGGCCGTCCAGCGTCCGGGCCCGTCCCGACCCGTCGGCCGTGGGCCCGGCATCCACCCAGGTTCCGGCCTCGTCGGACCACCGGTCCCCCAGCGCCCCCGCCAGCTCGTCGGACGCGGCGGCCAGGCCATCGTCGCCGACCACGGCGGCCAGCTCACGGGCGTTGAAGGCCACCAGGGCGTTGAACCCGACCGGGGCCACCGGAAAGGCGGGGTTCTGGATGGGCGAACCGTCGGATCCGGCCTGGATGGTCGACACCAGCCGGTCCTTGGCCACCCCCCACCGGTCCCGGTCGTAGCCGTCGGGGCAGCGGTCGTCCCACCGTGGAGAGTCGTCGATTCCGGTCTCCCACGGGTGGCACACCAGGAGCAGGCCCGACCGGTGGCGGGCCCGCTGGTCGATCAGGAAGCCGACGCCGGCGACCGCCGCGTCCACCACCTCGTCAGGAGGTGGCGACCCGGCACGTACCAGCTCGGCGACGGCGTGCCCGTACATGGGCGGCTGGGTGATCGACGAACCGTCCCGACGGCCCCAGAGGTCCTCATGGGCGCCGGGCGCCTGCACGTAGTTCATGTGGGGGACGAACCCGGACGGGGCCTGTGGACGGAACACCTCGGCCAACTCTCTCTGGGCGCGCCCGCCCTCGCCCAGTGCCTGCCAGATGAGCACGTGGAAGCAGGAGTCCCACAGCCACTGCCACGGGTAGATCCCCGGGTTGGGGGCTGCGTACCCTTCCGACACCCAGTGGTCCTCCAGCAGCCGTCCCACGGCGGCCCGGAGGTCGACGAACGATGGGTCCGGGAGACCATTGCCACCCACCAGGAAGCCTCGCTGCACGATCGTCTCCTTCCGGCTCGGGCCCACCGACGGGGTCTCGGTAGTAGCACGGAACTGGTCCGATGCGCTCACCCGGATGGGTTTCGACCTGGCCTGGGTGGCCGGCGACGTCGAGCCGGGCTGGACCGACGAGCGTCCTCTGACGCTGGTGGGCGGGCTCGGGATCGACGCCGGGTTCCCGCCGGACCCCGACGAGTTGGCCGCAGCCCTGGAGGACGCCGACCTGGTGGTGGTCGAGAACCTGTGCACCATCCCCCTGAACCTCCCGGCCTCGGTGGCCGTCGCCGAGGCGCTCCGCGGTCGACCGGCCGTGCTCCACCACCACGACCCCCCGTGGCAGCGGGCCCGCTTCGCCCATGTCACCGAACTTCCCCCGGAGGACCCCGCCTGGCTCCACGTCACCATCAACGACCTGACACGCCACCAGATGGCGGAACGAGGCATCACCGCCACCACCATCCGCAACGGGTTCGAACCCGACCCGCCGCCGGGCGACCGCCAGCGCACCCGTGCTCGGCTCGGCCTGTCACCCGACGACCGCCTTGTGGTCCACCCGGTGAGGGCCATCGGCCGCAAGGCGGTGGGTCGGGCCGTGGGCATCGCCGAGGCGCTGGACGCCACCTACTGGCTGCTCGGTCCGGCCGAGGACGGCTACGGCCCGGAACTGGCCCGCGAGCTTGCAGCCGCCCGGTGCCCGGTAATCCACGCCCCCCGGGCCGACCGGTCCGACCTGTACGCGGCCGCCGACGTCGTGGTGTTCCCCTCGACCTGGGAGGGCTTCGGGAACCCCCCGGTGGAGGCCTCTCTGGCCCGACGGCCGGTGGTGGTGGGTGGCTATCCGGTGGCCGATGAGCTCCGCGCCCTGGGGTTCAGCTGGTTCGACGCCGACGACCTCGACCCGCTGATGGCGTGGCTGGGGTCGCCTGCGACCCGGCGCCACGCCCTGCTCGAGGCCAACAGGGCGGTGGCCGTCCGGGAACTCTCGCTGGATCGCATGGCCGATCGTCTGGAATCCCTCCTGGCCGCGGCAGGCTGGCTCCCGTGAACACGGTCGGTGGTACTTCATCGCCGCACGAGGACCCGGTGCTGGCCCGGCGAGCCTCACTTCGACGCCTGGCCCACCTGGGCCAGCGGCTCGGGTACCTGGCCTTCGTTGTCTCCATCGTGGTGTTCGCCATCGGGCTCTCCACGGGATTCTCGGACGGCGTGGCAACCTCGCTGGTGGTGCTGCTGGTCGCCGGATCGTTCGTCCTCGCCCCGGCCATCGTGCTCCACCACGCGGTCCGGGCAGCCGATGACGAGGACCGGGGCACCACCGGGGGCCACTGAGAGGCGGCCACATTATCTTCCGCCCGGTTCCCGCTGGCGGGCCCGGTGTGCCTACCGTCACAGCATGACCACCACGGCCACCCGATCCCGCATGCCGGCCGCAGAGCGGCGGCGGCAGATCCTCGACGTCGGGCTGGAGGTGTTCGCCCGCCACGGCTACCACGACACCTCGATGAGCGCCCTGGCGGCAGAGGCCGGTGTGACCAAGCCGGTTCTGTACCAGCACTTCGCATCCAAGCACGACCTGTTCGAGGTCCTGCTGGCCGAGACCGGCGACCGGCTGATGAGGGCCATCGAGGCGTGCGAGGTGGAGGAGACGCCGAGGCGTCGGGTCGAAGCCGGCTTCCGGGCCTTCTTCAGGTTCTTCGAGGAGCAACCTGCCGCCTTCGCCGTCCTCTACGGCTCCAGCCTGGCCGTCGACCCGGAGTTCCGCCGCGATGCCAGACGGGTCCGGGACACCTTCGCCGAGTACCTGACCGGCCTCATCCGCACCGTCGACCACGAGTCGGCCCTGGCCATGGCTGCCGGGATCAACGGGCTGTCGGAGGGCATGATCCGCCACTGGATGCACGGGCAGCGGACCCGTCCCGCCGAGGAGATGGCCGCCCTGGCTGCCCGCCTGGCGTGGGGTGGCCTGGACTCCCTGGCCTGAGGCCACCGGGCCCCGGCTGGGGTCAGTCCAGGGGCTCCGGGGAGATGTCGATGGGTACCTCTGGCAGGTCGCCAGCCACGATGGGTGCCAGGTGCTGGCGCAGCAGTGCCGGCAGGACCGGCTCGGTCGAGGCCAGGAGCTCGTCCAACGTCCACCAGCGTGCGCCCCGGAATGCCGCTGCCTCCAGTGCCTCCAGGTGCCTCGGCCGGTACTCGCCACCGTCGCACCACGCCACGTGGATCTTCTCGTGGCTGTCGAAGAAGTAGCCACCGAAGGTGAACTGCACGTGCTGGGTCCATATGACCGGCCCCATCTCCACGTCCTCGATGCCGGTCTCCTCGACGAGCTCCCGGGTGGCTGCCACCGCCGAGTCCTCTCCCAGGTCGATTCCCCCGCCGGGGATCTCCCACCAGGCGGGCTTGTAGGGGTCGAGGGGGTCCTCGGCGTTCACCAGGAAGATCCGCCCCTCGCCGTCGAGAAGCACCACCCTGGCCGCCGGTCGCCTCAGGAACACTGGCGGTGGACCTGGTGCCGCTTCGACGGGTCCGTCATGGTCGGGCGGACCGTCATCGGCAGTCGGCGCAGCGGCCGAGCATGTCGAAGCGGTGGGCCTCCACACGGAACCCGCCGTCGGCCGCCACCTCCACCAGGGCGGCCACCTGCTGTTCGAACTCGTCCGGCACGTGGAAGTCCTCCACCCGCCCGCAGACGTCACAGACCAGGTGGTGGTGGTGCCCGGTCAGCGACTCGTGGAGCTCGAACCGGGCGTGGTCGTCGCCTGCGTCCACCCTCCGCGCCACCCCGACGTCCACCAGCTCACCGAGGTTGCGGTAGGCGGAGCTCTGGGCCAGGCGCCGTCCGGCGTCGACGGCCAGGATCTCGGGCAGGGTCAACGGTCGACCGGCGCCGGCCAGTACCTCGACCACGGCGTGCCGCGATCGGCTGTAGCGCATCCCGGCGGCCCGGAGGCGACGGCCCACCGTGACGTGCAGGTCGTCGATG
>ERZ651768.584-NODE-584-length-27381-cov-13.753003_pt1 | contig 27381 bp, 25 predicted proteins | sample MGYA00514754_ERZ651768 | MGnify/ENA metagenome assembly ERZ651768
AGAATTAAAATGGGAAACCCGGTAATTATAAATCCCTTATCTATAGTATGGTGGAAGGGGATAATTATAGCAACTTTTATTTCCATCATTATCGTTCAAATTGCAGTTCGAATTCCGCCTGATAAACGGCGTGTCCTTATGATCAGTATGGGGATATTGATGATCGCTAGAGAAGTATGGAAAAATTGGTATATATCCAATATAGGAGCGTGGACAATTGAAAAATCCCTGCCGCTGCATTTTTGCGGTATTGCGGCAATCCTGGCGGGAATCATGATGATTAAACCTCACCAAAAAGGATTTGAATTTCTAGCCTTGATAGGTGTGCCAGGATCATTTCACGCGTTTCTGACGCCCCAATTGAACCACGGAGGAGCCACGTATCAAATAATAGAATATTACATTGGCCATGGTGGAATTATATTGATCCCGTTTTATCTGGCAATAGTAGAAGGATACCGAATTCGAAAATCTTCGTGGCTGAATGTATTTATAATGTGCCAGTTGTTACTATTGTTCATTGGTGCAGCGAATTACATTCTAGGGGCGAATTATATGTACCTCACGGAGCGTCCCTTGGCTAATAACCCTATGATTATTGGTGATTGGCCCTGGTATATTCTCGGTTTTGAATTGGTTGGTCTAGTTCATATTTTAATTTTTTATTTTGGTTTCCGTAAATTGAGACCACTGCCATTTTAATATGCTGAAATATTGTTTGGCACCCATTCTTTTATCAGCACTGCTTATTTGCGACTGGCTGGGACCGCAAGCAGTCTGGTGCTTCTTTTTTGGGTTTTCTGCTTTTGTTATTATAGGTGATCAAATTCTTACCAATGATCATAGTCAGTTTAGGATAGGGAATACTAAACTGAATTTTATATTATATCTAATTTTACCGCTACTTCTTCTAAAATTATTTAATATGACACTTATAGGAATGGGTGACCATGGATCAATTATTTTTATGATTCTAGCCGATGAAGCCCTATTTAAAGTTTGGGATAGGGTTTATTCCGGTTTTGATCTATTTGGTATTATACTGACTTCTGGTCTTTTTCTTGGCGGCATAGGGACAGTTGCTGGTCATGAGTTGGTCCATAGGAAAAAACACTCATTCGGATTTAAAGTCAGTAATTGGCTGTTGGCTTTAACCTGGGATCCTGCATTTGGCATTGAACATGTTCATGGACATCACAAATATGTTGCTACGTACCAGGATCCAGAAACTGCCCGCCGTGATGAAGGAGTCTATTCGTTTATTATTCGATCAACAGCGAGTACCCTTAAAAACGCGTGGAAGTGGGAATCTGAAAGATTAGCACAGTTGGGCTTAAGACCCGTTTCCTTCCAAAATCAAATGTTCCAGATCTATTTAAGATCTATAATCCTAACTGCTGCGATTTCATTAGGCGGAACAATGAGTTTGATTGTTTATTTTGGATCAGTTCTTTGGGCAAAGATTATGTTAGAGACCGTGAATTATTTAGAACATTATGGACTGGTTCGTGTTCCAGGGACTGCCATAGAGCCGAAACATTCCTGGAATTCAAATCATATGGTAAGCAGCACCCTGTTGTTTAATCTTACCCGACACTCAGCCCATCATGAAAAAAGTAACCTGCCTTTTTGGAAATTAGAGCCTTATAAAGATGCTCCCATGTTACCCAACGGATATTTAAGTATGCTATATTTTATTTTACTCCTGCCATGGAAATACCGCAAGATCATGGAACATAAATTGGCGGATTGGGATGCTAAATATGCATCAGAGCAAGAGTTGGAATTGATTAAATCAATGGCAAAATGAAAACCATCAAGGACACGTTCCTTCTTGATCCAAATATTACTTTTCTAAACCACGGCTCATTTGGGTCCTGTCCCAGACCTGTTTTTCAAGAGTACCAGAAATGGCAGCAAAAATTGGAGCATCAGCCTGTTCAATTTATGACAGAAAAGGTTTATTCTGCTTTGAAGGAATCTCGAATTGCATTAGCAGAATTTGTGGGCTGTGATCAAGATGAGCTTGTTTTTTTCCCAAACCCTACTACGGCAACAACCAATATTATTTTTAATCTGGATCTGGAACCTGGTGATGAAATTCTCATGACCAATCATGAATACGGTGCACTGGTCCGGGCCTGGACCGTATGGGGAAAAAGAAACAGGGTTAAAATTATTCAACAAAACATACCAATACCTGTTGATACTGAAGAAAGATTTATTGAACAGTTCTGGAAAGGAGTGAATGCCAGGACCAAAGTAATATTCATATCTCATATTACCAGTCCAACCGCGTTAATCTTTCCCATTGAGCAGATACTCGCCCGTGCCAGGGATAAAGGGCTGATCACTATTGTGGATGGTGCCCATGTACCTGGACAGGTTGATCTGGATATTCACGCATTAGGCTGTGATTTTTATATTGGAGCAATCCATAAGTGGCTATGCGGCCCTAAAGGCTCTTCTTTTTTATTTGTAAAAAAAGAGCACCAGGAATGGATGAAGCCGGTGGTGTACAGTTGGGGTAAGGATGGTGAAGATCCGGGTCCGTCAGAATTTCTCCAGGATTTTCAGTGGCAGGGGACTCGAGACATGTCAGCGTTTTTATCAATTCCTGCTGCTATTGAGTTTTACCACCAAGAGATCAGCAGTTTGCAGCCCAAATGCCGCGAAATGAGCCTCTATGCATTTTCGGAGTTTCAATCTATTTTAGGTACAAAACCCATATCCTGCGGCGGAAACTGGTTGGGCCAGATGGTCTCTCATCCTATCCCGGAACATGCATCCCCAGATTTAAAAGAGAAACTATGGACCCTGCACCGGATAGAAATCCCTGTTTTTGAATGGAACGGTCTGCAATTGATCCGGCTCTCAGTTCAGATATATAATCAACAAAATGACATAGATTCTTTGATGAGTGCATTGCCATCTCTTATTTAAATTCTACAGAACACTTTTAGTAATTATTTAAGTGAAAAATTTATTCATATTACATCTCCTTTTTTCCTTTGGAATTTCGCAGCGTGTACAACTGTTTACTAAAACGGATGATATTTTTACATCAGCCAATCATTTTACCATCAAAAATAAAAGGGTGATCTTCTGGAAAGATAAGGTTGTCTTAATGACCGTACCTGTAAAAAACCTGGTGGAAGTACGATATGCTGAGAAATCATACGCTTATGTCGGAACCCCCTGTGTATTTATTGGTTCACTGGCCATGGCATCTATCGCTGGTCTGGCAGTCGCAGGGCAGATTAATACGGCCTATGCTTCAAATGAAGAATTAATGATAGGGCTGGGGGGCGGTCTTGCATTTTACCTCCTTGGCAAGGTATTAAAACTCATCGGTGCAAGGTTCGGCAGCGATATTGTATATGAGCATTTTGATCACTTGGATGGATCTACCAAACAGCTGATTTTAGAATCCATAACACTGGATATGCAGAAAAAAGGAAAGCAAAGTGAATTCATGTATGGTCCTGAAGGAAGGAAAACAGGATTAAAGTTGTCTTGGGAAGGGAAAAAACCCTGGAAGAAAAAATACAAGCCAAAAAGAAAGATCATTCGATTCTCCTTCTTTTAAGTTCCAGGTATGCAATGTATCCTTTCTGCTCTGAAAGCAGAATCTGACCCCATAGTTAATTATTTCCAGTTAAAAAGAGATCCTTCGTTCCAATTTCCTGTTTTTGTACACAACGATCTATATCTTATCGGCATTGGTATTGGGAAGGTGAAAGTACAAGAACGGATCTATTCGTTTCTAGAGACTGTAAGGGATGATTTTATCCAATTTATTAATATTGGAATTGCGGGGGGTAAAGATGATAATTCAGAACTGGGTCAAGTGTATTTAATCAATAAGATAGTAGATGATGATACTGATCATTCTTATTACCCTGATATTCTGATTAAGCATAGTCTCTCTGAACATTCAGTTACGACGGTTAATAAAGGTATTACGGATGGAGGAAGCAGGTATAAAACCCTGGTTGATATGGAAGCATCTGAAATTTTCAAGATTTGCTCAAAAAAAATACCTGTTCATCGTATAGCGTTTCTAAAAATAATTTCTGATTACATGGATCTGGATGCAGTGAGTTTCAATGCAGAATCAATTTCATCCTTGATAACGCCCAATTTGAAATCAATAAACTCCTTTTTAAATCGATTCAAGACATTACAAGATTTGGAACAACCCATATTATCAAATGGTGACTGGGATTGGATTAATCTCATTAAAGATCAATTGGGTTTAACAGAGTCCCAGTATCAGCAGCTGATCCGTGCAACAAAAGGGTTCAGGCTTCGAAATCCCGAATTACACTGCCCGGAACTGCAAACAGAAATGCCTGAGTCAAAATTCAACCGTAACCAAATATTTAAAACCCTTTGTGATAAACTTTCAGCCTAATTTTTCCCATATTTATGTTGAGAGGGATGCGTTTGATTTTGAGTTAACCGATCTCACCCTATCAAAATTCCCCAGGGCTACCGTTATCAAGATAGGTCATTATAAAGATGTTTTTAATCGTCCGGGTCAGGATTTTCAGATTCAAAAATCTTCCATGAAACTGATATTAGCCAAAAAAACAGAGCCCTTTCTTTACCCGGCCTCCGACATGGTCCAGGAATTCGGGACACCCAATGTTTACTACAACACTCCAATTTTGAATTGTTTATATAATTGTGATTATTGCTACTTACAGGGTATGTACCCTTCGGGGAATGTTGTAGTATTTGTGAATGAAAATGATTTCATGGATGCTATTGGCCTAAAATTAAACGAATTGGATGATCCATTGAAACCCATGGTAGTTTCCATTTCCTATAATACGGATATTATGGCTATGGAGAATATTATTCCCATGACATCGCGATGGATCAAGTTTGTTGACACTCAGGAAAATCTCAAAATTGAAGTACGAACGAAAAGTGCTCTATTTTCATCTATTAATAATACTAAACCATCAGAAAATGTGATCTTGAGCTGGACCCTTTCGCCAGATTCGATTTGCCAACAAAATGAACCGACTGCACCTCCCCTTCAGCGAAGGCTTGGTGCTTTAAAAGAAGCAATGGCAAATGGCTGGCAGGTCCGAATATGCTTTGATCCAGTTTTACTGGTAGAAGGATGGTATGATATTTATACTCGATTTTTTGATGAAGTATTCAATAAGATTGATTGTGACAAACTCCTAGATATAACCTTGGGAGTATTCAGGATGAATAAAGATTACTTCAACAGAATTCGAAAGCGGGAATCTCGATCAGAACTTTTTTATGCTAATTATTCCATTGAAAAAGGGACTGTAATTCCGGATAAAAAAGTCAGATACAATGCTTTGGATCAATTGGAAGATAAAATTGCTCAATTTTTTCCTAGAGATAAGATTCTAGTATGGAGATAGCAATTTAAATTTCTTTAAATTCAATATTATAGGACTTGAATTTTCTTAATTGTAGTGTTAGAAAAATTAATCAATAAAAATTAGGACTTAATAGTGACTGTAAAGCTCATTGGTTTCATTATTGCAGTTGTATTTATTGTTGGATCACTCGTACTTGCACTGTGGTATAGAATGAATGAGGATAAAAGTGACTAGGCCATTACTCGGTGGATTGTTAGTCATAAGTGGAATTATAGCTCAGGGGGATTTTAACCTGGAAGATCTGAACCCCAATTCGGCTACCTATGGTGAAATTATTGGCCCTGATGATTATCTTGGTGATATTTGTATTGTCTTTTTTGGGCATGAATATTGAGGAGTCTGCAGAAGCCGGTTCGGTTTTCTGAATACCATTTATAATGACCTGATTTCCATGGGCGTAAATGATGTAGGGATTATTGGTGTGGGAAAAGATGCCTATAATAGTGATCTGGCAGGTATGATCAATGGACGTATTCTGCCGTGGGTTGAAGATGTAGAAGCAGATGGCTACCCTGTATGGACGGATTATGGCGCCGTACAAAGAAGTACCTATTTTCTTGATCGGGAAGGAAATCTTATCTATCAATTTAATATTACCACTTTGGATCCAGATGACCCTGATGACTATCAATATTTGATCAATCTTATTCTGGATTACAGGGCATATAACGGTCCTTCAATCATAAGGGTTACGGAAGATTTCCTCTCCATTCAAAGCGCAATTGAAAGTGCAAGTGATGGTGATATTATTCTGGTTGATCCCGGTACCTATCTAGGTCAAATCAATTTTTTAGATAAAAATGTCACCCTAGCTTCTTTAATCTATTCTGGATACGATCAGAATGATCTAGAAAAAACAATTCTAGATGGTGATGGCCAAGGTCCCATTGTTACAATTAATGATGGTCAGGATCAGTCAGCGATCCTATTGGGTTTTATTATAGAAAATGGTTCCGCATCGCAATCTGGCGGCGGAATTTTGATTGAAGATGCCAGCCCGACTATTGACCGTAATATTATCCATAATAATCATGCTGGTTCCTGTGGCGGTGCAGGGGGAGGAATTGCTGTTCAAGGTGAATCATACCCACATATTTTCGGCAATGTAATTCATGATAATATAGTTTCAGGTGAGTGTGACTGTATTTGTTACTATGGGGGTGGAGTGTATGTTGATACCACATCATGGCCAGTACTTGGCGGTTCGGTAACCCTGGGAAACACGTTCTATAATAATTCTGCCGATTATGGGACTGAACTTTTCAGAGATCATGATGAGGATACGACAAACTGGACACCTATATATGCCCACCATAATACATTTGAAGATTGTCCTCCTGATTCTTATGATGTATATCCTATAAACGGCTGGGATCTTGAAAATTGCCATACTCTAATAACTATTGATATTGTAAACGATGATCAGCCATTAGCAGAGAGTTTCTATTTATATCCAAATTTTCCAAACCCGTTTAATCCTTTAACTAACATCAGATTTTCTCTGGAAACATCAAATACTGTATTACTTAATATATACGATTTAAAAGGCAGACTTGTTAAGGAGAATAGGTTAAAGATGAATTCTGGAACTCATATGATTCAATGGGATGCAGGCCAATTCCCAAATGGCATCTATCTTATCAAACTACAATCGGGTGTAAATACTCAAATACAAAAGGCGATTCTTGTTAAATAAAATTATTACTTTGCTAATTATTTCCTTTATTCTTGGATCAGAGAGAGATGAAAACCATATCTCAGATTCCTTTATTTCTTTCGCAGGTGCAAAGTTCAACCTGGTCCAAAATGGAAACTCACCTAACAGGTATATTTGGCTTCATGGGGATGAGCAAACGGCAAGGATGGCTTTAGATTATCATATCAGGCATTTTTCTGGTTTAGCATTTTTTATACAAAATGAAACCCGTGAAATTCCATTTAAATCAACCATTGTTGACCCAAATAGGATTTTTTCTAGGAGTGGTTCCTACCACGCACTGAAAAAATTCAAGCCGGGATGGCAGCGTGGCACCCTTAAACAGGCCCTGGATGAAATTGATTCAGAAAGAACCAGCTTCCTGGATATATTGATGCCTGGAAGAAATGGAGTATTGATTGCTGTTCATAATAATTTTCGTGGATATAATGTTAAAAAAGAAGAGAAAAAAAGCCAGCGTATATCCATTAAATCAGGACAAAATCCACGAGATTTTATTATCTGCACCTATGAAAAAGATTTTGAAAAATTATCAACCGGTCCCTATAACGTGGTTCTGCAGAGTAAAATACCTGAAAAAGATGACGGCAGCCTTTCCTGGGAATCCTTAAGAAGAAATGTCCGCTACTTGAATGTTGAAACACGATTGGGATACCTTACAAAGCAGAAAAAAATGCTGAGATTTATCGAAACCACCTTGAATTAAAAACATGGGAATATTTATTCAGCGGTTGATTCGATGGATGCCTTTAATCCTGTTTGTTTTGCTTCTTATGGTGGATCGGGATAATGCCTATCACGTATCCGGATATCTTATTTTACTTTTTTCTTATACAGGTATTTTGATTTTGAAAATTCTTTATGCAAAAGAGCAGTGGCATAAAGAATTTGATGGAAATGCTTTAGGTCGTAATTCATCTATTGAAAAAATGAGTGATTTCCAGAAAGAGTTGAATGTGAAGAATGAAACTCATACAGAAAGCTAAAGGGTTTCTTTTTGACTTGGATGGTGTTTTCATTCAATCTGGAAAAACTTTGCCTGGTGCGAAGGAAACTATAACATCACTGCGAGATTTAAACATCCCTTTTCGATTTTTAACCAATACAACTACAAAAAATCGCAGAACCCTTCAAACCTCTTTGGCAGATATTGGTTTGCAGTGCAGCGAGGAAGAGATTTTTTCTGCCGGGTTTTCCGGTGTACAGACTATCCGGAAGATGGGTTCACCTCCCTGTTGTTTTTATATCACAGAAAACCTTAAAACAGATTATTCAGAATTCAAGGAAAACAGGGATGCTCCAAAGGTGATCATTATTGGTGATTATGAGGATTGGACCTTTGATCTATTGGATCAGGCTTTCAAGCATGTAATGAATGGTGCGGAGATTATAGCGCTCCACATGGGGAAATATTATAAAGTGGATATGGGTTTAAGACTAGATGCTGGATGCTTCGTTGCAGCGTTGGAATTTGCCACAGGAAAAAAAGCCCAGATAGTGGGTAAACCTAATAAGGAATTTTTTCAATGTGCATTGGATCATTTAAGATTGAGATCTGAAGATGTGGTTATGCTAGGTGATGATCTCATTAATGATGTTAAGGGTGCACAGGATATAGGGATACCAGGTATTCTTGTTAAAACGGGCAAATATCACAAAGGTATGGTAGAATCAAGCGGCATTAATCCCGATGGTTTTCTTCATTCCATTGCAGATTTACCAAATATTTTGAATTCATAAGGAGTTGTCATGAAACAGATCGATATTAGGAGTTTATTAGTTGGCGTATTGGGCGCTGCATTAACATTTGTGTTAATGGGCTCAGAAGATGGAGAAAATATTGATGGTAATCTGGGTGATATTATTGTGAATTCGATCACAATTAGGGATGATGGACACGGTGGGTTTATTACTGCGTATAACCAGGATCAAAAAAGAACGCTTTATCTGGGAACTGGCAAAGAAGAAAATGGATATGTTCAAACCTTTAACAAATATGAACAGCCCACAGCATATATAGGCTCTAACCGGGAAATGGATGGAGTCATTGTTTTAAATGACAGATATGGAGCCTTGGTCTACAGCCAATCCGGAAAAAAATGAAACTTGGAATTATATTCGTAATTCTTCTTTTATTTGCATTTCTTAAAGCCCGGGAAAGATTTCAAAAATATGATGAATAAAAAAAGCCCCCTAGGGGGCTTTTTTATTTTAGGGCGCAAGTGTAATTGATGCAGCAGGTGTTGATTGGTCGGATGCAGTATCTAAAACATATTTATCAGTATCAGATCCATCTATTTGATAATCATCTGCACGGTTGGTTGTGTATAAATTATCATTCCAAACAAAAGTACACCCTGGGCCAAATGTTTCACGGGCAAGGGTGAAAGCTTCTGAAAAAGATAACTCAACTGGCTCATTCTCATTTTCCGAAGAATAAACAACATCTACTTCGATATCGAAATCATCGACTAATTCTTCAAATGAGATATTTTCATCCATTGGTACTTCTTTATTGAAAGCCACAGGTTCTTGTATAATATCCTCAACTGTCCAATTCTGATAAACAACTGAGAGTATAAATACAGTCCCTATTACCAGTGTTGCTGCAACTAAAGATGATCTATTTTTATCTGTTTGTTTCATGGTTTTATCCTTTTTTGTTTTTTTGGTCTTACGGCTGGGAACCCATACAAGTTCAAAAAAATATTAATTTTTCAATTCTAATCCTGATTATTGTATAAACATTCTTGATTAGACTTTGAGAGTGGAAAAAGGCATAAGACCTATTTTATGATTGAAAAAGTAAATATTGCTTTATTCGGTTTTGGCAGAATTGGCCGAAATATTTTTCGTTGATGGTATGATAACCCAAATTATTGGTATAACAATGAATGGGGATATTCAAACAGGGTAGCAGATCTGCTGGATATTTTATACCGTCTAGACTAAGAATTTAATTCAGGAATATTCTGGTAGTATTCCAATACATCAGGATTTTCCAGAGCATCCCGGTTTGTTACATCTTCACCCTGGATTATTTTTTTTACTGCAATCTCAACTTTTTTCCCATTAATTGTATAAGGGATACCTTTTGTTTCAATAACCTTGGCTGGGACATGCCTTGGGGAACAGTTCAATCGTATCTGTGATTTAACCTGATTAATAATTTCATCATTTAATAGATAATCATTTTTCATTTTTACAAATAGAATTACCCGTTGATCCCCATTCCATTCCTGTCCAACCACCAAACTGTCATCGATGGTTTCAATAGCATCAATAACCCTATAGATCTCAGCTGTACCGATTCTGACCCCACCTGGATTTAAGGTAGCATCGCTCCGACCAAATATTTTTACACCGCCATATTCTGAAATACGAATAAAATCACCGTGATGCCAAATTCCAGGGAAGGTGCTGAAATAAGCATTTTGATATTTTATTCCATCCGGATCGTTCCAGAAATAAACCGGCATAGATGGAAAGGCCGAAGCACATACCAGTTCACCTTTTTCATTTACCATGGATTGGCCAGCTGGATTGTATGCGTGAACATCCATCCCCAGGCCCCGGCATTGGAGTTCTCCACGAACAACAGGGAGCATGGGGTTTGCTAAAGCAAAGCATGAAATAATATCAGTTCCGCCTGATATAGATCCTAAAAGCACATCTGGTTTTACCTGGTCATACACATAATCGAAACTCTCGTCCACCAAAGGAGACCCTGTTGATAGAATGGTATGTAGTTTTGAAAGGTTTGCAACTTCTCCTGGCTTTATATCTGCGTCCTTGCATGCATCTATGAATTTTGCACTGGTACCAAAAATAGTAATGCCTAATTCTTCTGCCATCTTCCACATCGCCTTTCCATCGGGATGAAAGGGGGATCCATCAAATAATACCACGGTTGATCCAATCGACAGGGAAGACACAAGCCAGTTCCACATCATCCAGCCGCAGGTAGTAAAATAAAAAATGCAGTCATCTCTGTCCATGTTACAATGGAAAAGGAATTCTTTTAAATGCTGGATTAAGGTACCCCCGGCTGAGTGAACAATTGATTTTGGCAGTCCCGTTGTACCCGATGAATACATGATATAAAGCGGATGATCGAATGGGAGCTGTTCAAATTCCAGAGGGTAGGGTGAATTTGAAATAAATTCCTGGTACAGTACTCCATTGACAATATTGGATAAATCTGTATTGTCTCCCGTGTATTCCACAACAACCACTTTTTCTACGGTTGGTAAATTGTTAAGGATGCCATTTAATTTTTCCAGGGAATCAAAGGATTTTCCATTATAAAAATATCCGTCCGCAGCAAAAATAACCTTGGGTTCGATCTGGGTAAACCGATCCAAAACACCCTTGATCCCAAAATCAGGAGATGAAGAACTCCAAATTGCTCCAATGGAAGCAGTGGCCAGCATTGCAATGAGAGCTTCAGGCATATTTGGGATAAAACCAGCAACACGGTCTCCTTTTTGCACTCCAATTTCTTTTAAGGAATGTGCCAGCCTTTCGACATCATTAAAGAGTTCTTTATAGGTAAGGGTTCGAACAGGCTGACCTTCGCCCTTGAAATGGATCGCAGGATGATCATCCTGGAACCGAAGTAGATTCTCTGCGAAATTTAATTTTGCCCCAGAAAACCATTTTGCCCCTGGCATTTGATGTACATCATCCACGACCTGTGAAAACGATACGGAGTGTTTTATCTCGCAATAATCCCATATCTCCTTCCAGAATTCAGGAATATGATTTATGGACCAATTATGTAATTCATCATAGGAATTCATCCCTAGCCCATATGATTCATTGATTCGGTTAATCAATTGAACCATTTGGGTTTTTTCAGGGGAAGAAGGTTTCCAGAGGATATTTTCCATTGCAAAAATAAAATTATGAGTGTTCGAAAATTAATAAATATATTTTACTTATATTCACTAATTGGTTCCTATTTGGACAATTCTTTTTTTTAATTTCCGCTCTGGAAATTCTAAGATTTAAATCTATTATATGAAAATTGCTTTTTTAACTGCTGGTGGGATTGCCCCTTGCCTTTCATCTTCCATCGGAGCATTGATTGAATCCTATAATAACTTAGCTCCAGAAGCTGAAATGATAGGCTACTTAAATGGATACCGTGGATTACTTCTTGGAAAATCCTTAAGGTTCCCTGAAGAAGTAAAAACAAATTACCCAATATTGTACGACTTTGGAGGGAGCCCTATTGGCAACAGTCGTGTCAAACTCACTAATACTGATGATTGTGTCAAACGGGGATATGTTGGGGAAAACGGAGATCCAATTAAAGTTGCTACGAACCAACTCATTAAAGATCAAGTTGATATTTTACATACGATTGGTGGAGATGATACAAATACAATGGCAGCACAATTGTCATCATATTTGCATGAGAATAATTACAATTTAACCGTGGTTGGATTACCCAAGACCGTAGACAATGATGTTTTTCCAGTTACCCAAACTTTAGGTGCCTGGACAGCAGCTGAACAAGGGGCGCTCTTTTTTGAAAATATTGCCAATGAGAATACAACCAGTACCCGGCAGTTGATTATACATGAAGTAATGGGAAGAAACTGTGGCTGGCTCACAGCACAGACAGCATACGATTATCGTGAAAAAATGAAGAAACGCACTTTTTTCCCTGAGATGCTCATTGATCAATCTCGGTGGGATGTGGATGCTGTTTATGTTCCTGAAACAGATTTTGATTTTCAAAAAGAAGTGGACCGATTGAAAAAAAGAATGGATGAAAAAGATGGTGTGAATATTTTCTTAAGCGAAGGCGCCGGATTGGAAACCATTGTTCGTGAAATGGAAAGTCGTGGTGAAGAAGTGCCAAAAGATGCCTTTGGTCATGTCCGGTTGGATGAAATCAATCCGGGACAATGGTTTGCAAAACAATTCTCCGGGGCATTGGATGCAGAAAAAACATTGGTTCAAAAAAGCGGATATTTTGCCCGGTCAGCAAAACCAAATCAGCAGGACCTGGATTTGATCAAAAGATCAGCATTTTTTGGGGCTGAACAGGCCATTAAAGGCAACAGTGGTGTGGCAGGCCTGGATGATGATCATAATAAAGAATTAAGACTTATAGAATTTGAACGAATCAAAGGCGGGAAGCCATTTGATACAACTGTAGATTGGTATAAAACTATGTTAAATGACATTGGTCAATAATTAATAAATCGAATGGAGAAAAAATGAGTTGGAATAGTTTACCTGAGATCGCAAATGCAATGGTGGAAAAGGGCCGGGGCATTTTAGCCGCAGATGAGAGTACACCTACCTGTACAAAACGATTTGATTCGATTGGTGTGGAAAGTACAGAAGCAAATAGAAATGCCTATCGTGATATGCTTTTTTCCACTCCTGGAATGGAAGAGTTCATCAGTGGTGTGATATTATTTGATGAAACACTGCGCCAATCCACTGTAAAAGACAATACTCCATATCCCGTATATCTCACGAAGCTTGGCGTCATCCCTGGGATCAAAGTTGACAAGGGCGCTCATCCTTTGCCAGGCAGTGATGGGGAAAAAATTACAGAAGGGCTGGATGGCCTCGATGCCAAATTAAAAGAGTATTTTAATCTGGGTGCACGATTTTCAAAATGGCGGGCTGTCATTACCATTGGTGAATCTGCACCAAGCAGTACCTGTGTGACTGCGAATGCACATGCGCTGGCACGGTATGCAGCGTTATGCCAGGAAAATGGACTTGTACCCATTGTTGAACCTGAAATTCTTATGGATGGAAGCCACACTATTGAAGACAGTTTTGTTATTACGGAAGAAGTGCTCCACTCAACTTTTTATGAACTGTACAGTCAGGATGTTCTATTGGAGGGAATGGTGCTTAAACCCAATATGGTTTTGTCTGGATATGAATGTTCTGAAAAAGCCAGTGTAGAAGATGTGGCAGAATTGACTGTGACTGTTTTAAAACGCTGTGTACCATCAGCGGTTCCCGGTATTGCATTCTTATCCGGCGGGCAGAGTGATGAAGATGCTACTGCACACCTGAATGCAATGAATCAAATCCTTGGGGAAAATAGTCCCTGGAACCTGACCTACTCCTATGGACGTGCTCTCCAGGCACCTGCTTTAAAATCCTGGGGAGGGAAAGAAGAACATGTTTCTGCTGCACAAGATGCTTTTTATAAACGTGCAAAATTAAACAGTCTTGCAACCAAGGGAGAATATTCTTCTGAAATGGAATAGGGTCTGCCCATCCTATTTACCAATTCTGAAACGGATTAGTGGCCAAATTCATATTATAATACCGTTCATCCGGCGTTACTTCTTCTCCTGCCCAATCAGGGATCTCGAAATCTTCATCTTCTGATTCCAACTCAATCTCTGCTACCACCAATCCAGTGTTGTCACCATGGAATTCATCCACTTCCCAGGTGAATCCTTTGTATTCTACATAGTGACGGGTTTTGTCAATGAGGGCCGTTTGACAAAAATGCTTCATTAATTGTTCTGCATCATCCTTAGAGATGGGGAAATCAAATTCCAACCTGGAAATACCTATATTATTACCCTTAATTGTAAGGAAATAATCATCACCTTTTTCCCGAACACGGATCACCTGGTTTTGATCATTCACAATATAACCCTGCCTAATTCGTAGATATTTTTTTGCGAGATGAAATGGATTTCCATCCACTAAGAATTTTCGCTCAATTTCAATTGCCATGTTTAATCCTTTTATTCATTGCCAGATAATAAAGAATAGAAATACCCATTCCGGGGTAAAAGGGTTCAATATTTAGAAAAGGGTTTTGCCCAATTTGGGATAGTCCAAACCAAAATAGGGAGACGAATACGGGAACCAGGATCCATTGTATTGCAAAACTATCTGGAATTGATTTCTCACTTTTCCATAATGTAACAATAAATGGTAGAATCAGCCCCGGGATTAAAACGGAACCAAGAGTGTAAAAAAGTTTCACTACAGAAGGCAGTGAAAATGCAAGGAACATAGAAATGAAAGAAATAATCACAAGGCCTTTTTTAATTAATGGAACAGGATTGGAATCTGTTTTCGGTCTTTGAATCCTCCATAAAATATCTCTGCCAAAGGTGATGGCACTGATCAAACTCAATGAATCAATGGTAGACATTATGGTTGCTAGAATTCCTGTTATAAATAATCCGAATATACCGATTGGTAAAATGTCTGCCGCCAGTAAGGGGTAGGATAATAGAGCCTGACTGCTTTGTAGGTGTCCTATAGCATACAGCCCACTTAAGATGGTTAAACAATCAAATACAGCCCAGAAACAGATTGCAATAAGAATACCTTTTTTTGCTGTTTCAGGAGAATCTGCAGCTGCACAGCGCTGGAAAAACCCTGGGTCTATAAAGGTCCAGGCGGCGATAAATAACCATACCAATACGTATTGGGCTGTATTCCCTCCCAGTGGATCGAGAAATTTTGATGGTAAGGCTCTTATCATTGCAATTGGAGAATCCAATCCTGCCCACAAAAAGCCTAATAACAAAATAAAACCGAGAAACATAAAGATGAATTGAAAAAAATCTGTTTTAACTACTGCTGAAAACCCGCCGTTCCAGATATAAACTATACTAAACAGTGTTGAAATCATTAATGCGACACCCAGTTCGATCTCGAACAGGAATTGCAGTAAAATTCCCATGCTCAGGATATATGGCGCAGGGCTTGCTAAGAAGGTAACAAGGATGGCTGAAATGATCCCCGATGCTTCTCCATAATGAGATCGAAAATGATCTGGTATGGACAGAAATCCCTTTTCCCGTATTTTGGGTGCAATCCAAAAAGCATATCCAATGGCAAATAGATAATAGGGCAGCGAGAAGATAAACCAGGTTTGAATTCCATATAAAAATGTATTCTCTCCAATACCTAAAATGGCGCCATACCAGGTGGTCACCAGCGTTGCAACGAATCCAGCCAGGCTCAATCTTCGTCCTGAGAGAATAAAATCATTCTGGGATGTCGATTGATCCTTCTGATGTATAATGCCAATCCAGATCAAACCTATGAAATAGGTTAGAATGATTCCCCAATCAAGGAAATGGAATTTGTTCATTCAGCGAAATTAAAAAAGACCCAGACCCATTCCGTGGATTGGATGGAACATTGATCACCTTCTGCCACATTACTGATCCCATGGCCTGGTGAATTTAAACCAGAATTATTAAGTGGGAATTTCAATCCCTGTGTGGTGATTTTGATATTCTCATTTGGATGTATTATGGAAATGATTTGCCCTGGAAATGTATTGAAGGATGCATCATCTTTTACACACTGAACGGTGGAATAATTGGAGTAAAATATTAGGTTCATTCTATGAGCATAGGATAGAAGAGTCTGAAGGACCACCACGGTATGATCATCCCGTTCCCCAGAAAATCCAACAAGGGATAGATCTTTAATTCCCCTTCTGAAACACCATTCTAAACTTTTTTCCAGGTCGGTCCTGGACTGATCATCCAAGTAAATTAAATCACATTCATATTTTCCTGGGTCATAAATAAGGGAGTCGAGATCTCCTAATATTAAATCAGGGTAATATCCAATTTTTTCAAGTTTATCTGTGCCACCATCTACACACAGGATAGAATTTGCTTCACTGATTTTCTTTAACACAGCAGGATGTGTTGGGGTTGCTCCGTTTCCAAATAATATGGTAGGTGTTTTAAACTGTAAAATGTCAGGAGACATAATAAAAATTACAAAAAGGTGAATCTCATGAGAACGGATTCCATTCTGAATATGAATCCCGTAAATTTATCGTCTTTATTGATATGAATCTCAGACGAATTTCGAACACGCTTTTTGATTTTGACGCCCATTATCCAAGGACGATCATCGCAGGTGTAGTTTTTATCACCGTCATCCTTGGATGGAAAGTATCCACTCTTGAACTGGATCCAGGTCTTCGATCCATGCTGCCGCGGGACCATGAAATCGTCCAATCTATGGAAAAAGTGGACGAATTATTTTCGGGGAGCGATATTCTCATTATTGCAGTTGAATCAGACAGCCTGTTTTCCCGTACCACCCTAGAAAAACTTGCATCGTTTCAGGATTCTCTAGAATCCATAGCCCTTATCAGCAGGGTTACATCCATTTTCACCCAAAAGCATATAATCCCTGATAAGAATGGATTTGAAATAGAACCTTTACTGGTTGATATCCCTTTTGATTCAGCCAGTCACCAAGCATTCATAGATAGGCTTGAGGATTCTGGAATGATAGGAAATCTGGTTTCAGCTGATTTTCAAAAAATGTGTTTCATTGGACACATTAATTCATCTATCGAGTATGATGAATTTGAATTTCGAAAAAATGTATTTGAATTGGTGAATCGATTCAGCAACTCTGAAAATTTTTATGTATCCAGTTTACCCATTACACGGGCAACGATTATTGAAAATATGCAGCGGGATATGCGGGTTTTTACACCTGTTGCAATTGGTCTTGGCGTATTCTTGCTCATGGTATCTTTTCGAAGCTGGGCAGGAGTATTTCTTCCATTTTTTGTTGTAGGTTTTTCAATTATTTGGACATTTGGAGTTATGGGGTGGCTGGAGATGTCCATGGCATTCAGTAGCACCTTAATTCCGGTTATGCTGATAGCGATTGCCAACAATTACGGAATACATATCGTTTCTCATTATTTTGAGTATTCAAGGTCTGACCCAATGGCAACCCGTGGACAAATTTTACGGAGAACAATCCGCAAAGTTGGGATTCCAATTCTTTTGGCAGGGGTTACAACTATAATTAGCTTTATGAGTCTTCTATCCCATACGTTTCCCAGGGCCAGAGAAATGGGCCTTCTTATTTCATTCGGGATTTTAGTAGCATTTATTCTAAGCGTAACCCTGATTCCATCCGTCCTGGTACTCATTCCCCGTCCTAACTTTCTTACAAAGGATCGGAGCATGTATTTGATTAATAATTTTTTATTAGGAATGGGTAACCTGTTTATTCAGTTTAGAGTTTTAGTTTTGGTGGTCTTGTTATTTGGCGGAATTTGGCTTTCAATGGGTATTAAGCAGTTGAAAGTTGATATAAACCCTGATAATTATTTTCCTGAATCATCCCGATTAAGAATTGCTAATACGAAAATAGGTGAAGCTTTTGGAGGTTCTACTCAAATGAATATTCTGGTGGAAGGTGATATTTTTAATCCAGAAGTGCTGAAAAACATTGACATCCTCACAAAGCATATCAAAGACCGGCACGATATTGTGACAAAAACGTTTTCCATCGTTGATGTGATCAAAAAAATGAATTCTGGGTTTAACGGAGGTGATCCCAGTCTGGAAATAATACCGGATGACAGAGAACTCATATCTCAATACATGTTTATGTATTCAATTGCAGCGGAAGAAGATGAATTTGATCTTATTTTAGATGATATAGAGGAACCATCAAATACGCAGATTTTACTAAGGTTGAAAGAAGTACAAACATTTACAATCGCAGATATCGTTGAAGATACTGAACAATTCATACAAGCTAATTTTTATGATGAATCTCCTATGAGCATCACAGGTGGAGCGGCAATATATGGTGTGCTGAGCCGGATGGTAGTTAGGGGACAATTGATCAGCCTGATGTTTTCAGTTTTTATTATTTTTCTGATCATGGCATTTGTTTTTAAATCTCTCATGGGTGGTTTACTAGCTACATTTCCCATGGCTGCTTCTGTAGCTATGTTGTTTGGACTAATGGGATACATGGATATCCCTTTGAATGTAACAACTTCCTTAATGACCTGTATCCTTGTGGGTGTGGGTGTGGACTATACGGTACATTTCCTGTGGCATTTACGGGATCATATTAAGGATGGTGATTCGCTGGATGATGCTATCACAAATACAATTCGCATTTCTGGAAAGGGAATCCTTTTTAATGGATTAACTGTTGTCATTGGGTTTTCAGCACTTTTATTCTCCGTATTTGTTCCTGTAAAGATCTTTGGAATTCTAGTGATGGGATCCATTTCATTTTGTTTGTTTGGAGCATTGGCAACCCTGCCAGCCTTCACCAGTTTAATTAAGCCAAAATTCCTTTATCAATGACTCCTTATAATAAAGATAAAACCCTGAGTACCCTATTGATGCTGCTGACATGTACTATCATTATTTATGGTATTGGGACATCCGATGGTGTTCAGAATCTTGGCAGTAAAACTTTAAAGGATATAGTTTACTATTTAATTGATTTCTATCCTGATATCCTTTTAATTAGTTACGTATTTATTTGTCTTCAGATCACTGGATATGTAGAATTAAAATACAAACAGGATTATCTCACAATTTCCCTATTGAGTATTATTTTTACACCTCTATCAATTTTATTTATTTTACAAAATGACAATGAAGATGATTAAATATCTGGGTGTAATACTCCTGATCTGTTCATGGCCCATGGGACAAGATCTCACTGTAAGTGAGATTATGAAAAATGTGTATCAGCTCCCAAAACCAAACACATCCATAATGGAGATAAAACTTGAGATAACTCGTATAAAACGGAAAAAAGAAAAAGTCAAAGTCCGGGAATTTACCCGATTTGAAAAATTCTATGATTCCGGAAAATACAGTTCAAAATCTCTGGCACGATTTCAAAAGCCAAAGATAGTAAAAGGAACAGGACTGTTGAGTTGGGTTTACCGCAGTGGAAAAACAGACCAGTGGTTTTTTCTACCAAAATTGAAAAAAGTAAAAAGAGTTAAGGCAAAAGAGAAATCGAAATCCTTTCTAAATACAGATTTTATTTATGAAGATCTTGAAAGCAGGAAACTGGGAACAGACAGCCTGGCAAGTCTTGGAACGGAATATCTTGACGGCAGCCAGTGCAGGGTCATTATGGCCTGGCCAAAAAAAGAGAGTTCGTATTTTTCCAGGAAAATATGGGTCAATACCCAGTCTTGGCAGATTTGTAAAGTAGAATATTATACCAGCGAATCAAAAAAAGAGAAAACACTGATCCTGGCCGATTTCATTGAAAAGAATGGTTTTGTAACTCCAGGAAGAATGATAATGGAAAAAGAAAATGGAAACAAAACTGTCATGATAATCAATTCTTACAAACCCGATATTGGATTAAAAGAAGAGATCTTTACAAAATCGTTTCTTATAAAGATTTAACGAAGGGTAGATTTTCTAGGTAAAAAGTTAATCGGTCAACAATGAACAACTATCAGGTATAATCCTACACCACTATCTTTACTTTCAATTGAGAAACTTTTTAGAAAAAATACTTTAATTCGAAACGGATATGAGAAAAATCTTCCATTCTGGTAAATGGATAGTTTTCTCCATCCGGGTGCTCATTAGATCCATTTACCTGAGTCAGGCTCAGCAGACTTTGTAAATCCTGCGTTACGGAATATTCCATTCTGATTTCCGTTAATGACCCAGCAATACCCTGAATCCCGGTATAGTCTGCAATGTCCATCATGGATGTATAAGATACTTTTAACTGATCACCCAAAAAGGTTTTATCAAGCGTGATAAATATTGCCTTATTTGTTAAAATAGCCAGGGGTACACCCATACCTGGTGTAAAGAAGTTAGCCGGTGTCATATTTTCTGGATCTATTTCAAGATTTGGAATGCTTATTTCCTGGTCAACGGGCAAGCTGTCTGAAGAATAATTCAATGTATCATGAGTGAAGTATTGTGCAATTAAATTTATATCAAGTGGCAATTCAATCTCAATCTGTGCAGTAGATTGTAAGTAATTGGATTCCTCCAAGAGCGGATATGAAAAATGTAAAGAATCGTAATAAATGGGGTTAAAAGAACTTGCTCTATTTAAAGAAGTGTTTTGATCTTCAGTTGAAAAATATCCCAAATCATACCTTAGAATAAACCAATCGTTCAAAAAAACACCTCCAAGACCAAAGACGTCTGTTTTTCGATATCCAAAAAGAATATTTACATAAGGGAAAGATATATCACTTCCATGTCCATATACATTTACACCTGTAAGATTAAATGTACGATCATATCCTGAGAAATAGGATGCGGAAATATCTCCAAATTGAGTTGAGAATGTTCCGTGCAGCCCTCCTTCATAGGGAATACCGGAAATAGGGAATATTTCTGAAGCATCCGGATAGACAGGTAACTGGATTGGAAAATCATCATCTCCCAGCGGTATACGATTTGTGGAATGTAAGGGAGAGAATACTGCTTTAATTTTCAGATTCCCCAAATAATAATCCAGTGCAGCGGACAGGGTCCCCATCTTTCTTTCGGTCCCTCCAAAAAACATGTAGTAATAATCAAGGGAGCTGGCATTGTCCACGGGGCTATTCTCATCTACATTTCCCCAGGAGTGAATCTGCTTACCGATGCGAAATTCATAGCTGTTGGAATTATATGTAATGTAAAGTTCCCGCATATCCAGGATAAAATCCTGGGGATCACTGGAGTTTAAGAAATAAGCATCATCCCGTACATGATACTCAAGAGAAAAATTCCCATTTAAAGAAAGGTTTTCCATTTGATTTTCAAAATTTAGGGATCCCATCCTGTAAGGTATATTGATCAAAGATTGGTCAGACAATCTTGATATATAGGTAAAATCCACGTAGCCGGAAAATAAAAATTGCGGCTGATCGCCTTTCACATCTGTCAATACGATTAAATAGAGAATAGGAATAAAGTTTCTCATATTTGATATAATATTTTAAACCAAACCATCATTAATTATTTCATAAAAATCATTTTTCTAATTCTTACATCTATTCCATCGGAAAATTTTATGTAATACACTCCGGAAGGGTAATTATCGGCACGCCATACGATTGAGTGCAATCCTTTTTTATAAATGGTATTTCTGGAGATTGTTTCTACTTCGTTACCCATTATATCATAGATCATGACATCCATTTTTCGATCATATGGAATATTCAAACCTAGTGTTACTGCTGGATTAAATGGATTTGGGTATGGTGCTGATACATTGTATTGATATGGTAAAAAATCTTTATCAATATAGGTTGTAGTACTGTCACAATCCTGCGGGGAATATACCGGGAATGAATAATAGAACTGGTCCAGGCTCAATTCAAAGTGCTCACTTTCCGAAACACAAGATGCAACACTGTCACATAAATTATTGGCGCCAATGGCAAAATAGGGATAACCACCGTTATCATCATTATTCCAGTCTATGTTCATATTACAAAAACAATCCGGAAGGGTTTCAAGATTATTATTGAATAGCCAGAGATAGGATAAATTCTCAAGATTGCAGATCGATTCAGGAATAGATGGGAGCTCATTATATCCCAGATCAAGAAAATATAGATTTAAAAGATTGCCAATACTGTCTCCAATGGATGTCAAAACATTGTTATTTAGATAACAGGAAAATAATCCTGTCATCTCACTGAAAGATTCAGGTAGCTCTGAGATCCTGTTCCATTCCAGGTAGAGTGAAGCAAGGTCTGTGAGGTCTCCAATGTTTTCGGGCAAAGTATAGATAGTATCATTTACACCTGAACTATTCCCATAATTACCCGCAACCAAAAAACGAAGGCGGCCGTTAAACCAGGTCTGGGTTCCCAGCTCCAGGGAAGAACCATAATCCAAATTATTCTGAGATACCATACTGTCTAAAACAGCAATATCATCATTGTAAAAACAGCTATCACCAACCAGGATTGTCACATTATCCGGGAGCTCAGAAAAATAGGTATAGGCACTATCACATTGTGCAAAGCCCCATTCATTAAAAATAGAAATAACAATAGTTATAGTGAGTTTTTTCATATTATTTCAGGTAAAGGACTTTCCGGGTTTGGCAGTGAAGATCGGTACTCATCTTGATAAAATAAATTCCAGTTGAAATTTGGCCTGAACTCCAAAGGATGCTGTGCTGACCAGCACTAGCAGTTCCATTTACCAATGTTTCTACCAGTTGCCCGCTTATATTAAACACCTGGAGAAGAATATTTTGTTCATTGTAAATAGAATACTGAATGATAGTTGCAGGATTAAACGGATTAGGGTATGGCTCATCTAATCTAAAGGAATTTGGAATAAGATCTTCATCAATTGCCAGCGGAGAAGTAAATCCATCCACAGAAATTGTTTTTGACCTTTCCGGATGGTGAATTGGCACAACTGTAAGAATTATGGGATTTCCGCCATTAACCGCTGAAACATTGCCTGTAAAGGATATCGTTTCTGTTGCATTTGGTTCTAGTGTCAATTCGGTTGTCTGGGACCCAAACCATCCTTCATTATCGCTTAAATAACATGAAAGAACTAATAGATAACCTCCTTCATTATTCAGTGTGTAAGAGATGTCAGATGAACCAATAGGTACATAAACACCCACATCATCACCACTTTCCATAAAATTATCGATCATAACACTGTATGCTGCTGGGAAAAGTCCCGGGATTCGATGTGCTCTATACACAGCACCATCCGGCAGGCTCAGGTTGTACAATCCTTCCCAGACCAGACTTCCTCCCGGGTTCACTTCCAGACTTCGTCCGCCACCACCGACAGTCGTGATGAGGACATTTCCATTTTCAAGTTTCTGGGTATTGCCGGATGCAAAGCCAAAGAGATCAGCTGGAAGTTCATAAGACCAGACCAGAGAAGCATCTGACCCATCTACTGAAATTTCAATGGCCCGGGATACGGGTTCATCTGTACCGCGAAATTCAGGTGCTAGGTTACCATTATCAAAGGTAAGAATATTTCCATTCTCCAATTTTTGGAGACTATGCTGAAAACTAAACCCCAGATCTGTGCCCATATTCACGTCTCCCGAGGTCATCTGGTGTCCTAAATTCCACAGTACTTCGCCAGAAGGATAATCAATCTTTGTAATGCGTGAAAGATGCCTCGTTGAAATATAAATATCACTTTCATCTTCGTCAAAAATAACGGCATTTACATGGGTCCAATCGTAATGTAGGCTCAGGTACGCTTCCGTCCAGGTACCACCAAACTGGTCGTAGTCCGACATATTGAAATGATCAAAAACATTCCAGGACCAGACCACATCTTTTGTATCCTTATCCCATTCAACCAATTTATCGCCCACCCAGGGGAATTCAACTGTTACGCCATCTGCCTGGAATCCCAATCCCTGGAATGAAGCTGTCCAATCACCTATTGGGATGGGTCCCAGAGAGCTGGTTTCAACAATGCCGAGGTAATTTCCATTGGGTAGACGAATGATATCATGATGGAGAAACTCATCATTAGGCTCTTCCCAGATAATTTCGCCGCGGAAAGAGATTTCTATCCCTGGAAGATTATTTTCAGCTCCAGGCAAAAGATAACATCCAAACACATCGCCAACATCGCTGGTGCTGTAATACACAAAGTCATTATCACCGGAATTCCATATCTCTTTGCCGGTTTGATCTACAGCTGCCGAAAAGTAATTAAAGAATGCACCAAAGACAGTCACTCCAGATTGACTTTGAGATTCATCGATGAATGTAGCCGTCGTTGATGAAAGGGAAGATCCAGTGGTAAATGAAAACGAGTCTGTCCATGAACCCGAAACTCCTGAAGTAAAAACGGGCCGCGTCCGCCAGTAGTAGGTACTGTTCCAGTCAAGAGCGACCTTTTCAATATAGGCCAGGGTATTATCATCTGTATTAACAATAGGATTTGAAAAATCAAAATCTTCGGTTATCTGAATCTGATAGTGATCTGCTTCAGGTATTTGCTCCCATTCAAATAGCACATGAATGTGGTTAAGCGTAGCCCCATCTTCAGGGGTAATAAGCCCGCCATAGATGAAAGAAAAGGCCAGAAATATGGTTAACTTTTTCATGATCTGCCCTTTCCTGAGAGTGCTTCATCCAGCCAGTTTAAGACTTCAGTGCCCTGCCTGATCCAGGCCTTGCTTAATCCAAATCCCGGGAAATTGCCTAACAGTTCTCCGTTCCAGGCATAAATCACCCTTGTCTGATTGGAGGATAACCGTTCTAACACCCATATACCCGCAGCATTAGGTAAACGTACATGGTCTGGTACTACAGGGCCATCAGGATGTTTAACGGATGAAAAAGAGAATACCCAGCTATCTTCAGAATTTTCAATTTTATACTTAACAATATAATCACGTCCATCAAAGGGAAATGGCATATCAAGAATTATTTGAACTATATCTTGATCTAGGTGTCGGGTTTTTGTGACCCGTTCAAATATATTTGGGTAATTATCTAAATCCTGAATGGCATCAGCGATAGACCCCATACCGTGATTTAAAATTGTTTCTGCTCTGCTTATGGGAAATCCCTTGTATTCCTGCCATTCAATTTTCACGGGTTTGTCTTGCAGCATTTCCCAGTTTTTAAGAGATTCAATACCCTTCAGGTCTAGCCCAAAACTGAAGCAATGGATTATTATAGATAGGAAAATATTCCTCACGGGTCAGGATAAAAAAGTCTGGTAAATATCTTTACAATCGCTTCTAATTTGTTCTTCGGTTAGCCCGAACTTGTCTAAGTTATATTTATGGCCACTTTTATAATGCCTTTGGCTGTCAGCAGTCTCCTGTATTACTTTAATAAGGCTCTCATTCTTTTCAACATTAATGAAGTTTAGTATTCCACCCATCAAAGTTTCAAAATCAGACATCATAGTATCAAAACGAACAATAAATACTTTTTCCTTATCAATATTGTTATTTGTCCAGTCATCATGGAATCTCTTCAGTAGCTCAACAAGTGCCCTATACAGCCGATCAATAAACCGTTTCCTAATGTGTTCATCCAAGGACCAGAAATTGAATTTTTTATCAAGCACTCCTGTGACCAGACTCAGCCCTGAAGGAATGACTCTCAGAGGATCACGAATCATGTAAAGTACCTTGGCGTCTGGAAACTGCTTCTGGAAGGCAGGCAGGTTGCTGCTCAAACTGAACAATTTACCAATATATCGTTCACCTTTGTTTGATCTAAGGTTTCGTTTCCACATGGATTCAAACCAGGCAAAGTCTCTTGCAGATGTATCTCTAATTGTTGGGTCTACCCAGTGAAAAAGATCTTCTTCATCAAAGGTCAGGAAAAACCCGTAAAAAAAGAATCCATCCAAATAGCGAAAGAACAGGGAAACATCATCTGTTTCAATCGATGTCAGGCTTGTTTTATGGGCTTCCGTGGAATGATGCCGAGCCGGGCTGATGATTTCCATCAAGGGTAGTATGGGTTTAATACATTTTTGGATAAAGATAGAAGGATAGATCATTTGCCAGAGTTGGGAACCGGTTCCAACACCTTGCTTAATTAGGAAGCGATGGAGAAAAGTTGTACCTGATCTTGGATTTCCAACAATGACAATTGGGCTATCAAGATGTTTCCTGATAGACCAGAAAAATACATGATCAAAAATTCTACCAATGCCTACTATAAGACGTAACAAAGAGATTAGAAATCCTGCTAAGATTGGAGAAAACCAGGAATTGAATGTTTTTCCAATAATTAGATATGCCCGTGAGATACGTTTAAGTGTCATTAATGCCAGTTTCGTTATACTTTTCTATGTAGGGTTTTATAATCGAATGATTAATTATTTAACCCTGTGACTAAACATAAGTCTATGGGTTAAATTAAATATATTTACAACAGCAAAAAGATAACTATGATAACCAGATGAAAAAGACTTTAATATTATTTATTTCAATATCCGGAATTCTTATAGGGCAGCCATTTAATGGTATGACTCTTTTTTCCCCCACACAAGGTGGAGGTGGAGGTGGTGGAGGATCGTTCAACACATATCTAGTAAATAATGATATGGATGTGATCAAGGAATGGACCCATCCCAGGGGAGTGGCGAGTATGCCATACCTGTTGCCTGATAGTACCTTGGTTTATCCGTACCGGGTTGAGAACCCTACTATGGGTTCAGGTGGTGTAGGTGGTGGAATTTCAAAGTATTCATGGAATGGTGATTTAATCTGGAACTATGAGATCTCTAATAATACCTATCAGCACCACCATGATGTGGAGCCCATACCAAATGGGAATATTCTGGTGATTGCATGGGAAAGAAAAACCGCTAATGAAGCCTATGATGTTGGCAGGCAGTCTATTGATAATTCACTCAATGAGATGTGGGCAGAAGCAATCCTGGAAGTAGAGCCGGTTGGAACTGATGATGCTAATATTGTCTGGGAATGGCATATCTGGGATCA
>ERZ651768.585-NODE-585-length-27350-cov-5.126939_pt1 | contig 27350 bp, 21 predicted proteins | sample MGYA00514754_ERZ651768 | MGnify/ENA metagenome assembly ERZ651768
ATTTTGATCGGCAATGCAAGCATACCTAAACCAAATATCATAAGGCTTACAAATCTTGTAGGACCATAGGTTTCGTATGTTTGTTTTAGCTTTGTTTTGACCAATATCACTGGCAGAACGAACAAATAAATACCCACTGCCATAAAACCTAATGATTCTCTTACCAAGATATTACTCGGTAAGCCTTTACCTAATAGCTTGACCCAGAATAATTCAGATAGGTTTACATTATTCAAAGCTACGACCTTGTGTGTGTCCCAGTATTCAAAAGGACCGAAAAAGTTCCAGTTAGGCCCTCTGAAAAATGTACCTACAACTATGAGAAACAACCACAGAACGATCCAGCCATACATAAAGATGAATATCCCAACCCGTCTTTCTTTGAATGTATAGTAACCATCACCTTTCTTGTTTATATCCATATAGGGTATGGCCATTAGTCCCAGTATGATCATTGTTGGAAAAAGGACACCAGCTAACCATGGATCAAAATAGACCAGCATTTCCTGGAGACCCAGAAAATACCATGGAGCCTTAGATGGGTTTGGTGTTGCTGCCGGGTTCGCTGGCTCTTCTATTGGTGCAGCCACAAGTATGGACCAAACGATAAGGAATACCTGAAATAGGATTAGCGCTATGAACTCGATATAGACCAGGTCTGGCCAAACAAGGACCTTATCGTCAGGGTCATTATATTCATTGGGTCTTAATCCTGCATCCAATCGTTCATCATTCTGGTAGGCTTTATACATTCCCAGCCATATAAAGAAGAACATAGAGTATATCAAAAGAACGATCGGGAAATTGTCTGCTTTTGTAAGTGTAACATTGAAGTTCTTATCAAAATATCCTAACACGAAGAAGACCGTGATCAGTAATAACCCGGTTATACCTCCTTGTTTTGTCCATAAACGCCAAAATCCCAGTTTTCGATGGATCTTTTCAAACCAGTCTGTTGGCGGGAAGAAAAATGGGAAGGCAACAGTTAATAATGTAAAACTGATCGTTGGTGCAGAAACGGCGTCGATCGCAGACTTAAGTGCAGCTAAACTCATAAGAATCCCTATGTTTTACAGTGGCCCTGATATTCCACCATCTTTACGAATACGCCAAAAATGGACTGCCATGAATATCATGGCAATAAAAGGGATACCAATACAGTGTAACACATAAAAACGAAGCAGTGTAGCTTCTCCTACGAATCTTCCACCTAAAAGCGCGAAGCGCACATCAGAGCCAACATGGATCAAGTTTATATCACCGATCGCTAAAAGAGCGGCCCCAGGCCCCTCATGACCAAGAAATGGTGTTGCCCTGGCCATGTTCGATCCAACTGTGACAGCCCAGATCGCTAACTGGTCCCAGGGGAGAAGATATCCTGTGAATGATAGGAGAAGGGTCAGTGTCATCAGAAGCACACCCACACCCCAGTTGAATTCCCTTGGTGGTTTATAGGATCCGGTCATGAATACCCTTACCATATGGAGCCAAACGATCAGAACCATGGCATGTGCAGCCCAGCGGTGGAGTTCCCGCATTATACCAAGAGGGACCTGTTCGGCAAGATCAATGATATCGGTGAATGCATATTCTACAGTGGGACGGTAGTAAAACATGAGCAATATCCCAGTGATTGTGAGATTCACAAAAAGGAAAAAGGAGAGACCACCCATACACCATGTATAACCGACCTTGACCGCATGCTTTGGTAATCTCGCTGGATGCAAGTGCAAGAATACACTGCCAAGGATCGCGTGCATACGCTGGCGCCTTGTCCTCGGAACCCCAGACCGGATGATCGACTTCCAGACCTGGGACTCACCCATCCGCTCAAGCAATGATTTCTTATTATCTGATCTTTCCAAGCTCTATACCTTTAGGAATGAGTCTTTATTTTCCCATTCACCTTTTTCCCATTTATAACTTTTTGTTTTATCTACCAGGATCTGTCCATCATCCGACATTCCTATCTTGAACCTTTCAAGTGGTCTTGGAGCGGGGCCTTCAAAATTTATACCTGTTATACGAAATCCGCTTCCATGACAGGGGCACTTGAATTTATTCTCCGTTAGAAGCCAGTTTGGTGTGCACCCAAGGTGTGTGCAGGTGGTCGAGAGAGCAAAAATAGATTCATCATCCCGAACGACCCAAGCATTAAATTTCTTTTTGAATCTGGTATCAACGCTATTCGGTGAGAATTCATCAGGAAAACCGATCTTGAATGTTTGAGGTGGTTCGAACAATACGTTCGGATAGAGAAATCTTATTATCACAGTGAAGAATCCGCCGGTCGCTGCCGCAAAGGTAAGCCAACCTAACGCAAGCCATCTGAAAAACCCACGCCTTTGAATAGGGTCTTGTGATGTGGTAGTACCGACCGCTGCTCGCGGTGCTTGTTTCTCTTCACTCATATTATGATGCTATTGGGTCTTTATATTTTTTTTCTAAGGTTTTAATTGCAGCATCCCGAATACTCAGATCGATATCGGTCTCAGCAAGTGTAATGAGTTTTGGTTTGAATCTCTCATCTATAAGAAGAGATGATATCTTTATGGCCACCATCAAAACCTGTTTTTTCTCGATCTCATCTACTTCCTTGAACTGGTCAAGGTATTCCCGATCCAGGAGACCCGTAATTATTGGTACCCCGGAATCATTACCCATCTTGGCGAGAGCGACCGCTGCATCCCATCGAATGTTTGGTTCTTCATCTTCTAAAAGATTTGTAAGGTGTGGGATCGATGTTTGATCACCGATCATCCCCAGAGCGATTGTGGCAGCGAGCCGTTCATTATGATATTCTGATGTTATTGTGATATCTTTTAGTTGCGGGACAGCCGCTGAGTAACCGATCATTCCTATGGACTGGATCGCAGCGATCTGAGATTCAAGATTATCATCATTAAGACCATTCAATAAGTGTGAGCCATATGTTGTATCTCTTGTGGCACCCATGGCCATAGCAAGATAGGATCTTACCAATGGATCATCATGTATGGAACGCTCATATGCCGAGATCATCTGATCTTTGAATGAACTACTCATCGGGATGAGATCCGGACTATTCAAGATCTTAGCTAATTCAAAAGCTGATTGCCATCGTTTCGAAGCTGATCCGATTTTCACTTGGTTCAAAAGGTCTTCAGCACTATTCGTCTCAAAAGTAATAAAACGGAATAAAAGGAAGAATACTGCTCCAAAAACTGCTATCATGAATGGGATCAAAAAAAAGGAATAAAAGAGAACATATATCCTGCTGGATTCCTTATCAGAGGTCTTATTGCTATTATCGACATTCATAACATTCTACCAGAAATTCTAAAGACCAAAACTTACAGATATAATAAACCGGACCGCAAAAATAAAAGTCATTTATTTACTGTTTTTTCCCGGTTTTTCAATAGTTCCAATTCACCCGTCAAGTGTTTCATGAGTTTTTTCAATTTCCTTATTTCTCTTTTCAATCGGAACACTTCACTCATAAATATAAAGGCAAATATTAGAGCAAGGATTGATATCAGTGGGAGAGCGTCCATTCGTATCAGTTTTCATTCTTTCGTTCCTTTTTCAATTCCCAGCCCAACAGTATCGGAAAGAAAAAAAGGATTATTATCCCTATGATTAGTAGTCCAACAGCCCATTCCAAATGTTCCATGAGCCAGGAAAAAGTAAACCATTCGAAGTTCATGGTTCATAGTACCCAGGTCACTAAAGTAATATATAGAATGAGCAAGATCGTACATGCGATCATTGAGACCAGTTGGGTAACAGTGATCCCTGATAATTTCTTGTCTGACATAGTCAATTATTCTTGGCTCGTTTTGCTTTTATAATCGCAGCCTTGATCTTTCCTCGCAATACCCTGTTATCCAGAGCATTGATCTCTTCCATATCACCAGCCAAACCTTTGGCTACAAGGCGGTCCATAAGCTTTTCCTCGGTTTCTTCTGAAGCAGCAGAAACAGCTCCTGATACTTTTATGGGAAGCTCGGGCATTTCCGGTCGTTCTTCTGAGCCACGATTGATCTTCAAAATCAGCGCTTTTGCCTTACCACGGGTGACCTTATCTGTTATTGCATTGAGAGGATCCTTATCACCATCCAGAGCTTTATTAACAACAAATGCAATAAGCTTTTCACCGCTTAAATTGATATCATTACTGTCCTGTACTGACGCTGCTCCTTCTTTAGGTTTTTCTGGCATCGGCGGTGACTCTCCGGTACGTTTGGCACGAAATAATGCAGCTTTTGCCTTGCCACGGGTAGGTTTATCAGAAATAGAATTGATAATATCCATGTCCCCTTTCAGGCCCATATTAGTAGCGTAATTGATGTAATCTTCACGCGAAGAAAACCCGCCCCATTGTGAACCTGTTCCGCTATCTGTACTTGAATCACCTTTGCCTTGGTCCAGGTCGATCTCAGGTGTGATTCTGGATAGGGTTTGTAAGATCTTTGATTTACGGTCATTCCAGTTGTACAGGGATAATAGAGAAAAGACTCCCTTAGAGGTTCTACTACATGTGACCCAAACACCTTTCTTAGATTCTTCGATCTTGAATGATATATATTCTTTATAAAGTGGTGTGGTCCTGAATTCAAATCCAAATTCTTTCTCATGCTCAGTGGTCATGACCCTGCACTTGAAATAAGGTGCTAAGGAAGCAGGCCGAATTTTAAAGAATGCCCCTGGTTCTGTAATAAACCTATCAAAGGAGAACTGATGGACATAGCGGTCCGAACTGAGAATTGGTAGTGCCCGCTGGATCCCTACGAACCATATATTATATGTATCCAGATCTGTGATCATTTTCCACATGATCTCTTTGGTCGTGGAAAAATGTTGTCTGATCTCACTTTGTGCCGTGAACGGTCGCCAGGAGGACCACTTATCCCCGATACCAGCAAAAGGTATTTCTGGGCTCTTTAATTTGACCTGCGGATATTCCACTCCCTCAAAAATGATTTCGTGTGATGTGTAATGATGGATCTTTCCGTTAATCAATTCCACTTCGTATTTCGTAGGAAAATAGAATATCCTCTTTAATTCACCTTCTTCCCCTGTGGTCTTGATAGTACAGGCAGTTCCTGGCTCGATCTGATTTAAGGCTTTTGACATTGTTTACTGTGATTCCGGTTAACTAATGGTATTCTACCTGAAAAACTCGGGTCGAAAATTAATATCGTCACCACGGATAATCCGATAAAAGTATTGAGCTTTGTTAGAATGTGATGCCATAATTTCAGCGGCTTTTTATGAGATATTTTTTTCGATTTTCTCTTACTACATTGTTTATGACCTATCTTCTTATTTTCATTGGTGGGTTGGTTCGCGTAGCCGGTGCCGGAATGGGTTGCCCTGATTGGCCAAAGTGTTTTGGCAGATGGATCCCACCGATCAGTATCGAGCAATTACCAACACACATTGATCCTGCCCAATTCAATTTTGTATTAGCATGGATAGAATATTGCAATCGATTATTTGGTGTTTTCATTGGACTCATGATCACTATCACTTGTTTTCTGGCGATACGTTATCATAGAAAAGAACCAAAAATAATGATTCCAACGATTGGAGCGTTCATTCTAACACTTATAGAAGGTTGGCTTGGTGGAGTGCTGGTCGATACGGTATTAAATCCTTTAACGATCACGCTCCATTTACTATTAGCTCTATGTATTGTGGTTCTTCTTATCTATGCTGTGATGCAGGCTTATTATTTGGATCATAAAGAGACTGAACACTCAAGCAAATATTCTGGTACCCTGAAGTGGCCTATAATGGGTACAGGTCTTATCATTTTCATTGAGATCATTATCGGTACTGAGATCCGTGGTGGACTGGAAATTATACGTAAGGAAAACCCTTTGGTAGATAGCACCTTTCTTTTAAATATGCTCGGACCATTTAAATATCTGCATACTATCCTGGGTGCTTCACTAATTGGCATAGGATATTATTTAAGAAAAAAACTGATTATAGAGAGCTCTAATCCTTCAAGACTGATGTCCATCTCTACAAATACTATGTTAGTAATTATTATTAGTCAAATAATCTTAGGAGAATCATTGGTGTTTCTTGATGTTAAACCCTTAATTCAGTTATTTCATATGTGGTTCGCATCTCTATTAATGGGCATTAGTGTGGTTCAATATATGGTTTGGGAAAGGTCTCGTTTAAACTGATGAGGAACATTCATACGATATCCTTGGTTGTGGTCTTCATCCTATTATTAGCAATGGGAGCCGCTTGGGTAATAAAAAAGGCCGAACAAGCCAATCATTTGCTCCCACCTGTTATAAGATCCTTGCCCTACTTTCAGTTCAATACACATGATGGTGAGTCCTTTACGGTTAATGATCTTAAAGATAAGATCACCGTGCTGGATTTCATGTTTACAAGCTGTACAGGGCCGTGCCCGATCATGGCATCCAACATGAGGGATCTTTATAATAAATATAGCTCTATTCCTGATGTTCAGTTCGTTTCGGTAACTGTTGATCCTGATACGGATACAGAAGATGTTCTATCTTCTTATGCGGTTGCGAATGGTGTGAATGATGAACGCTGGAAATTCATACGGTCCGATATAGGGTCGATAAAAGAATTAAGCAGAGATGGTTTCATGTTATTTTCCGATGATCTGCCTGTTGGACATTCTGTTAAGTTCGTTCTTATAGATTCTAAAGGACAGATACGGAAATATTATGACGGTACGGATGAAGCAAGTATGGCTATCTTGCGGATGCATTTAAATCTATTTTTGAAAGCATTGCACTCTTGAAATGAAGCGTCATCCTGAACCTGCGGCAACAATGTTTCAAGCCTATATTGAGCTTACCAAACCCAAGATCACCTTCATGATCCTTATATCTACCGCTTTAGGATATTACATTGGTGGAGAAGGAGTCGTTCAGGCCTATCCCTTTATATTGACCCTTTTTGGCACAGCCATTGTTTCGGGTGGTGCTGGTACACTGAACCATTATACTGAGCGGGATCTTGATATATTGATGGAAAGAACACGCTCTCGTCCTATTCCAGCTGGGATCATTGGTGCTAATACTGCCTTGACATTTGGCCTGGTTCAGATCTTATTTGGTCTGACCATTTTATTATTGGCAGCTAACCTGATAACCGCATTTTTAGCCTTGCTCACAGCTTTTCTTTACATTTTCGTTTACACCCCTTTAAAACGGATCACTTGGTTAAATACAACCATTGGTGCTGTTCCGGGAGCATTACCGCCAATGGGAGGCTGGGCTGCTGCAACAGGAAATATTGATCTGGAAGCCTGGATCCTATTTGCTATCCTTTTTTTGTGGCAGCATCCCCATTTTTATGCGATCGCTTTAATGTGTAAGGATGATTATATGAAAGCTGGGTTCAAAATGTTGCCCGTTCTGGAAAATGATGGAAGAAGAACAAATCGCCAGATTGTTTGGCATGCATTCTTATTGATTCCTATATCGGTAATGCCGGTCTTTGCTGGGATCTTGGGACCACTATATCTATGGGGTGCCTTGATATTTGGGATCATCTATTTGACAGCCAGTTTACCTCTTATAAGAAATTATTCTATAAATAATGCAAAATTATTATTAAAGGTATCTGTATTGTATTTACCATGTTTACTAGGATTGATCCTGGTTGATTATAATATTTGAAGATCATTGATAAAGATCGTTTCTGGCTAAAGATCATTTATATAGTGTCTGCTGTATTAAGTATGGTGATTGCGTTTTTGATCATAGGTCCGCGCCCGAGTGGAGTTGAAGGTACTTTAGATGTGTCTTCTTTGCCTAAAGTAAATGCTATTTTGAATGTGGGTACGGCATTATTGCTTCTATGGGGTTTTTCATTAATAAAAAACAAGAAACAAGAGCTTCATAAAAAAATTATGCTGAGCGCTTTTGGGACATCTACATTGTTCCTTCTTAGCTATGTGATATACCATTGGTTTAAAAGTGGGCCAAAGATTTATACTGGAGAATGGTCCACGATCTATTTTTTTATTCTTATTTCCCATATTGTGCTCGCGGCTGGAATTCTTCCATTAGCCATGATAACACTTTATCGGGGATGGAATTCACAATTGTCTCAGCATCGGAGAATTGCAAGGATCACCCTGCCTCTATGGTTATATGTTTCTGTAACGGGTGTTATTGTTTATTTAATGCTTTATGGTTTTCAATTATGAAAATTATTCTATCCAGATCAATTTAATTTTTTAACTAGACCACCATATTCTCGATCGATCTTGAATCCTTGTTTATAAAAAAAGCTTTCCAAGTAAAACCCGACCGTGATTATCTGGCTACCACGCTGTTTCATACGATGATAAAATTCTGTCATTAATCGTTTGCTCAATTGGAGCTGACGATATCTCTTGCGAATAATGATCCATTCTAAATGGATTCTTGCCTGATTGGGAGTGTCCCAATATAACCCACCTACCAGTCTATTTCTCGAATTGAAAATGAGAAGGAATTCATGGCTATGCCTAAATGTTCCGGATAGATTCTCTTTGGCCATAAGTGAATGAAAATAAGCTACTTCCTTTGGCAAAAAAGGAGGACGGATATGATATAGTTGACCATCGCCACCTTCTGTTCTATATACCAGATTTAGTTTTTCATCATTACCCTTAACTGTGTTCACAAGTTCTACATAATCTGCAGGGTCAACATGAGGGAAAAGCATTCTTGCAAGAAAATATTTTTCTTCTTCGGTCAACGATATCATTTTTTGAATATCTTCTATTCGGTCTTCCAGATTCCATGGGCTCAATTCTTTGCGCCTCATTTCCTGGATAATAGATTGAAAACTGTTTTTCAATTCTGGAGCTGAATCTTTAAAACAGGTCATCATGAAAAATCGAACACGGGTCTCAGGATATTCTTCAAGTAAAATATTCAGATCATAATCATGATAGAGCTCTTTTAAGATCGATGCCCTGGCTTGGTAAGTAGCTCCTGGATTTAGATTGAGCCAGCGTTCGTATCTTAAAGCAGCAAAAATAACTGGCTTTGTCAAAACGCCAAGATTGTTGAACTCTTTTATATAATTAATTATTCGGTTCTTTGTAAGCCCTATTTCACGGAATTGTTTCTTTAGCCTACGGTTGTTAAGATCCTTTTCCAGCTCTTCCAACAGCAAGATACCTCTTTTTACTTTCGCCGCCTGAAGGGTAGCAGTGAATATCATTTCCCAATCAGCCATATGCTTTAATCCGGGGAACTGTGACTCTGTTTTAGCTATAAAAAGCGTGAAAAGATCCAGAAAATATTCACCTACGGACTTGATCAGTTGTCGCCCTGATATGGAAATGAGACGGGTCCCAGTAGTATAATCATGTTGAGGAATGATAAGATTATCTGGTATCGGTGGTTGAATTCCTAACTTGAAATTAGTCCGACTCCAGAATTCCAAATAAGCCTGTATTCCGTTCCATATGAAATGCAACCATCGCATTTGCCATCGGTCTAGGGCAGTTTCTTTCATTATTTCAGCCTTATTTCGCTCTAGGTATTGTATGAGGGTTTCACCAGGTATATACTCTTCAGTATACAATTGATGTTCGGGCCAATATCCGCCAAAATTCTCAACTAACTGGTTGTCACTAAAACCGGATCCCATTAGAATGAGCCAACGGATCTCATCTTCTATAAAATTCCTATCAAGGTCTTCGTTCAGATTTATGACAATGTTATGTGTTCCTAATGTTAAGGTCTGTATCAATACACGAAATACACTCTTCCCATGTTTTGTTCCCAAATGTGTAATCCAAACGCCGTTTTGAGGGATATCAGCTAATTGGATCAAACAATTAGAAGAAAAAATAAATATCGCTTCTCGAATTAATGCTGTTTGACCTATTGCTTCTAAAAGTACCTTTTGATGCCTTGTCCGTACATTATCATCGAATGAGATAACGTCCTCCCACGAATATTCATCACCTGTTTCTCTATCAACGGTGATGGATGTATTAGGTCCTATCCAAGTTCGAAACCCGTTGATCAAATTATAGTATGCTTTTTGCGCAGCTGAGGATATAGGTTTTGGAGCATCCGAGAGTTGCCACCAGACCAGCTCCGATCTGCCCCAGATGAATTGAGTAGGATGTATCACACCATAGTCTGATATTATGTATAACACTGTTTGAAAAAATTCTGAATCAGATCGGTCCAGGTCATCCACCTTTTCATGTGCGTTCTTAAGCGTATCAATGAGGGAACGATACTGTGATTCTGTCAATCGGCTTATATCAAATGGTAATCCCTTTTCTGTACTCTTTTCTCGGAAGTAGTGGAAAGTTTTTTCTAGTAGACCTACAAAAAATTCACCCGATAGAATAGGAGCAATAGCATCGAGCATTTTTAATCTGAAATGTGGATCCGGATGTTCCTGGTACTGTAACAATGTATCTAAGATCACATCAGACCATTCAATGGTATCGCGGTTTAGTATATCTTTTAAAGAGTCATAAAAAATTTGGTCATTTGAAAGATAAGAGCGGATTGTATGATGGATCTGCTCTAACAAATTAGTGTTATTATCATTATTTACTTTATGGGTCTTAGATAATGCGAACGAATCAGGAAGTATTCTTATTCGAATATCTGAATTCGGATCAGGATCTTTGACCCTGAATATCGCTTCCGATGCAAATAATGTGAACTCATTATTTCCTAACCAAAGATTTGGAGAATTTGCGAATGATTGTAGGTCCAAGATTTGAGAGTCAATATAATAACTGAATTCGCCCACTATTAGATCTGAACCGTTCCATTTTATTCTTAGCGTTTGGTCTTGGCCTTCTATGGCAATTTTATTCCCGTCCCACCTCAGATTTGTTTTTACGGTTCCTTTTTCTCGAACCAACCAATTGGGAAATCTTATTTCTTTTGTGCCTGAGTATAAGCTAACATAGTCTCGTGCGTACATAGGTTCAATTATATCTGAAAATTTTTTTAAGATATTCTTCCTATTGAATGTTCCCTTTTGGGTCAGATCACCCTTATCAATACTAAAATCTCGATCAATAACCGCAAAATTCACGATACGTTCAAAGGGTGATAGGAAACTGTTTACCGATACCAGCATTGCGCTGAAAAATTCACGAATATTCTGGCTGTTTAAATTATTATGATCTAATGGGATATTATTGTTATCGGGGTAAATAAGTACTGTATTGAACTCCCGCTGGTCACCGATAAGGAAAACAGATTTTACTGAATCAAAATCCTGGAAGAGATTCTCGATCTTTTGTGGTGCGATGGTCTGCCCGCGAGTATTTTTATATATATCTTTTTTTCTATCTACAATAAAATAATGATTATCTTTTTTTTCAAAAATATCCCCACTATGGAACCATCCGTCCCTAAAGGATTTTGAATCATCATTCTTATAAAATCCATTTGAGACATATGATCCTTGCATGAGAAGTTCTCCATCATCAGCCAGTTTCAGATATATGCCCGGAAGTGATATTCCAACGGAATTCTCAATATATTTCCCCGGCTGCGTCATAGTGATACCACCGGTTGCTTCCGTCATACCATAACCACTAAGTAATTGAATACCATGCTGCTGAAAAAACTTAAATATATCTGGGTCTAAATATCCTGCAGCGGATAATCCCCATTGTAATTGACCCCCAGTGATATCACTTAATCTCTGATGGATTATTCTGTCAGAAGCGGAATCAAGTTCGATCTTACCTTCCAGGTATTCGTATAATTGAACCCAGCGTTTTGGTATACTAATGAATATACTTGGTCGAACCAGTTGAAAGTCCTTTAATAGCGAGTTGAATGCAGGTGATTCCGCAAAGGCATAGGTTGCTCCCCAGAAAATGGAACCAAGTAACTCAAAATAACGACCGAAAGTGTGAAATAAGGGCAAATAGCATAAAAATATGTCTGATGAGGAGAATGAGGGCAAGGCGATTGCTCGTGCGAATCGTTTTGACATCAGGTTCACTTGATTAAATATGACTCCCTTTGGCTGATCAGTCGAACCAGATGTATACATGATAGTTATGGGCCAGTTCATGTCTTGATTATTCAATAGATGGTCCATATCAGCGTTTTCATTTTTATCTGAAAGGTCCTGGAATGTTTCCCAGGATATTACGTTTCCTTTCAGGGTGTTGATCTCATTCAGATCAATAACAGATATATCAAGCTCATTGGATATCTTATTCCATAGCAGGACACCTTTTTCTCCACCAACGAAAAGATGTGTTATCTCTGCTTCATTAAGAATATGAAAAAGATGTTCAGCAGTAGCATTGAGTGGGATAGGTACAATACGAAATCCGAATGATAGACAGGAAAGATCCAGGATAGCACTCTTATATTGATTGTTTGAAAGCAAACCAATGATTGGATCTTTCTCTTCATTTGGTAGCATCTCCAGAGCCCTGCCAATTTGGACAAGGTCATGCCATACCTTACTATAAGAAATTGATTTTACAGAATCACCTACAATAGAAATAAAAAGAGACTTTTTATCATAATGAGAAACTCTTTGCTTTATAAGGTGTCCAACATGATACTGGTATTTTTCTATCAATCCCGTAATTTTATCACACCAATAATCCGTGGCATCGTCTTCAACAATTATTCTATTGACCGCCGGTAGGTGGAAACATTCTAAGAAGTCATGTACGGTTTTCTGATCAGGGTTAGATGAAAGAATTTTATCAAGTACCGCATGAAGATTAGCTATATCAATCTTATTTTGTTTTGCCAGATCAAAGAGCTCTGAAATAGTGGTGTCATTTGTCTGATCCATACTTAAAATTATGGTTTTAATAGCTTCGTCTTAAGTAAAGTATTTTGTTGAATGAGATATTGCCCGTTTGTAGCTGTTACTGTACATTTGTTCAATGTGTAAATGTTCACCAGATAAATATTCTTATTACTCAAGATGAATGACGAAAATACAGTAAGTGCTCTAAAAGAAAGAATTCATCGTTTGAATGAGATCGGTATTGCTCTTTCAACGGAGAGTAATTCTGATAAGTTATTTGAGATGATCTTGGAGGAATCAAAGAATATTACCAATGCCGATGGTAGAACTCTGTACACAAAAGATAAGAATGGTGATCTTCAGTTTGAGATTCTACGTAATGATACCATGAATACAATCATGGGAGGAACATCGGGTGTAGAGATCCCATTTGATCCTGTGAATCTATGGCTGGATGATTCAACACCGAATCAAAGCAATGTATCAGCCTATGTAGCGCTCACTGGGAATACAGTGAACATCGCGGACGCATATGAAGAAAAAGGATTTGATTTTTCAGGAACAAAAGCATTTGATCAAAACACAGGTTATCGGTCAAAATCGTTTTTAACTGTTCCATTGAAGAACCATGAAAATGATATTATAGGTGTGATCCAGCTTATTAATGCTAGGAATAAAAAGGGCGAAGTGGTTTCTTTTGATGAAAACATGCAGGAGCAATTAGAGTCTCTCGCGTCCCAGGGTGCTGTGGCACTTACAAATAAAAGATTGGTAGAAGAATTAAAAACGCTTTTTGAAGCATTCATACAACTTATTGCTACAGCAATTGATAAAAAATCAGAATATACTGGTGGTCATTGTGCACGCGTTCCTGTGATAACAATGATGCTTGCTGATGAGGTTGCCTCAACCACCAAAGGTACTTACAAAGATTTTTCCATGGGGGAGAAACAGCGATACGAACTTTACATAGCAGCATGGCTTCATGATTGTGGAAAAGTAGCAACACCTCCCCATGTAGTGGACAAGGGAACAAAATTGGAAACGATCTTTGATCGGATCGAATTAATAAGAACCCGAATGGAACTATTGAAACGCGATGCGGAGATCGCCTTTTTAAAACGGCAGCTCAATGGTCAGTCTATGGATACTTATGACAAAACATATACGGATACGATTGAACAGATCAATGAAAATATGTCATTTCTGGAATCTTGCAATATTGGTGGCGAGTTCATGAAACCAGAATTGCAAGAAAAGGTAAGATCTATCGCAGAAGAAAAATTGAATCTTCATGGAAAGGAACAAAATATTTTAACCGATGAAGAAGTGCGAAACCTCAATATTCCCAAAGGAACTTTGCTTCCTGAAGAACGGGAGATAATTAATGACCATATCGTGATCACTATAGAAATGCTGGAACAGCTTCCCTATCCGAAATATTTGAAGAATGTACCTGAATTTGCGGGAGGGCACCATGAAAAGATGGATGGGACCGGTTATCCAAAAGGATTAAAATCCAACCAGATGAGTACTCAGGCAAAGATCATGGCCATTGCTGATATTTATGAAGCTCTAACAGCAGCAGATAGACCTTATAAAGAAGGTAAAAAATTATCTCAGGCAATGCGTATAATGGGGTTCATGAAAAATGATTACCATATTGATGAAGAATTGTTCGAGATCTTTGTTAGAACAGGTGTATATAAAACTTATGCTGATGAATATATAGCCAAAACACAGATCGACCCAGTAGACGAAGAAGCTGTTATAGGAAAATGAATAATATTCTATTAAATAAAGAAGACATAAGAGAAATGCTGTTTGCGCTTCAAGATAAAGTAGCTGCAAAATTATCTGTGGACCCGGACGTGGATAATTTTTTGGATAACACGGATCTATTTGACCAATGGGAAGCTGTACTCCCCGATGCTGAATATCCAATTTTTATAATGGCTGTGTTAAATAACATACGCAGTGACGTTATCATTGAAACTATTCTTAACTCAGTGTTAGATAATGCAGTTACTCCTGATCGATCAGTTTCTGCAAAGGATACAGGATCGGTCAAGAATAATGATCATCCCTTTTCCTAAATCATAGCTCGATTGTATCTCCCATTCTCATAACATAAATTTTATTCTATGACACCTGATATTGCCATTGCTCTGAGTATCTTGGTCATTGGTTTTATACTCTTTGTGACAGAGACCTTCACTCTTGATGTGACCGCCCTGCTTCTTTTATCGATTCTGTTCCTACTTGGTTATTTATCACCTATTGAAGCGGTTTCGGGGTTTTCTAATCCCGCTGTTATTACCATAGGGTTTCTTTTCGTATTGAGTCATGCACTACAGAAAACTGGTGTATTGGAATACATAGTGATTCGGGTCAATCGCTTGGCAAGTAGATCACAGGTGCTTGGAACAGCGGTGTACTTGATAGCGATCGGTATAACATCTGCATTTATGAATAATACCGCGATCGTAGCTATCTTTATGCCAGTGACCATTCGGTTGGCCCACACGTATCAGGTAAGTCCATCAAAAATGTTGATCCCATTGAGCTATGCTGCAATCCTTGGTGGAACCTTAACATTGGTAGGAACATCCACAAACCTTCTTGTTAATTCTATTTATTCCGCTAATGGAAATGTGGAACCATTAGGTATGTTTGAATTTGCCCAGTATGGTGTGATACTGATGAGCTTGGGATTACTTTATTTATTGTTTTTTGCCCCAAGGTTATTGCCGTCAAGAACGGTCACATCTAGTTTGACAAAAAGCTATCATCTTGGTGGATATCTTACTGAAATGAAAATTGTTGAAGGCTCTCCATTATTAGGTAAGACCTGTTTAGAGCGTGGTATAAATTATAACTATGATGTTATGGTGTTGGATATACTACGGGAAAAACAACTTATCACACAGAATATTAGAAGGACACCATTAAAGATTGGTGACATCTTATTTGTACGAGGAACCTTAGAGAACTTTCTTCGAATGAAAGAGATAGAGAAAGTTGCTCTGCTAACAGATGAAAAACTAACTCAATCTGAATTGGAACAGGAAGATAATGTCCTTGTAGAATGTCTATTGACGGATCAGTCTGAGCTGGTTGGAAGAAGTTTGATGTCATCTAATTTTCGACAACAGTTTGGAGCATTTATTCTGGCCATTCGACGGGAAGGCGATATCTTTAGGAAAAAGATCGCACATGTAATATTACAAGCGTACGATACACTTCTTGTATATGGACCAATTAAAAAAATTGAGGGTTTATCAGAAAAGGCCGATTTTATTGTACTTGGGGAAGTCGAAGCAGAATTGCGGAAACAGCGGTTCTGGTGGGTAAGTATTATTGTTATACTGGGTGCAATTATTCTTGCTACGTTGGGTGTCATGCCAATTATGAAGGGAGCTATTATTGGTGTTGCGTTTCTTTTGGCGCTTAAGGTAATAACTCCCCAGGAAAGTTATCAATCAGTACATTGGCAGGTGATCGTTCTGATCGCAGCATTAATTCCTGTCGGACTTGTTATTCAGAATACGGGTACGTCTGAATGGATCGGTATGATCATTTCTGATATAGCACGAATGTCATCCCCAAAATGGCACGCACATATCTTATTGGCATTGATCTATCTTATCACCATGATCCTTACAGAGGTCTCATCAAATGCAGCTACAGCTATTATCATGACACCCATAGCCATTGCAGTTTCAGGCCAAATGGGGTTTGATTCGCGTCCTTTTATTTTTGCTGTGGCCTTTGCAGCGTCTGCATCATTCATAACACCGGTGGGTTATCAGACCAATCTAATGGTCTACGGTCCCGGTGGGTATAAGTTCAGTGATTTTATTCGTGTAGGATTTCCAATAGCGATACTGTTTTGGATCTCTGCTATTATCTTTTTACCAATGATCTGGCCGTTTTGAAATATTCCGGATCCGATCTTACGTCATATACTTTCTACTACAGATCAAAATCATAATTGTTATCAAGTTAATATCTAAATTAGGAGTTTATGGATACCGATTCTAATTCGGGGTCTCGTCTTGCTATATTTATAGAAAATCCACCTAAAGCCTTATGGTCTTTGGCCATTCCGATAATGTTTGGAATGGGGATTCACACTCTCTATAACCTGGTAGATATGATATTCATTGGCCGCCTTAGCGGAGATGCTATTACCAGTGTGGCATTTAATATGCCGCTTTTTTTCCTGATGCTTGGACTTACAATGGGATTAGGTACCGGTGTTACAGCATCCATTGCAAGATTCATCGGAGAGGGAAATAAATCCAGCGCGGATAATGCTGCAGAGCATGCCCTTGTGATGGGAGCCATCATCAGCCTGATATTTACATCGCTTGGATTTGCATATGGTCAAGAGATTTTACGATATCTGGGGGCTGAAGGGGTAATTCTTGAATTGAGTTGGGATTACCTGTATGTGATATGTGCTGGCCTACCCTTCATGGTTTTTTCCGCATTCTTCCGCTCAATTTTGGCAGGAGAAGGGGATATGAAGTTTCCCATGATGGTTGCTGCACTGGGAACCATTTTAAATATTCTTTTGGATCCTCTTTTTATCTTCGAATTGGATCAGCTTGGTAGTATCGGATTTGGTCTCGGTGTCAAAGGAGCAGCTATCGCAACTGTTATCAGTCAGGCGACAGTATTTGTAATATTTATTTTTATGCTTTTTATAAAGGAACATGCCTATATAACTTTTCGATTACAGTATTTTTCACCATCAAGATTTATTTTATGGGATATCATTAAGATTGGAATTCCTGCATCATTATCCATGGTCATCATGGCAGTAGGACAGGGTGTGTTTAACAGGATACTGATCCATTATTCATCCCAGACGGTTGCAGCATACCAGGTAGCGGGGCGCTTGGATATGCTCATATTCCTTCCCATCTTTGCAATTGCAGGTGCAATGACGACGCTGGTAGGAATGTTTTATGGAGCAAAAAAGATTGGGCATCTTAGATCCATTGTCAGGTATGGGGTATCTCGCGTTTTTATTATTACTATAGCTTCATCGGCATTCGTATATGCTTTTGCGCCTACTTTTTCAGGGTTTTTCACAAATGATATCGAGATCCAGGATGTTGCGGTAGGGTTTTTACGTTTAATGACATTGGTCTATCCATTCGTTGCTATTGCGATCGTATCCGGTCGAGTAATGCAGGGTCTGGGTAAAGGTATCCCGGTCCTTGTGATCACTACTATTAGAGTTTTAGGTGTGAGTGCACCTTTAGCACTCTATTTTAGTTTTGTACTAGATGTTCATCGACAGCATGTTGAGTGGAATTGGTATGCTATGATGATCTCTACAAGTATTGCGTTCGTGATCGCTGTAAGCTGGGTTAGAATGGAAATGAATAAATTAAATAAACTTGATGAGTCTTTGGTGTGAGTTGTCTTCCAGATTCAATAATAAGATCCAAACTAAGAGAATTGAACGGGTGGGAATTCGAATCAAATGCTATTAGAAAAACTTTTACTTTTAATAGATATATGGATGGGATCAGTTTCGTGATGAAGCTAGCAGAAAAAGCAGAAACCGCTGATCACCACCCAGACATTGTTATTGGCTGGTGCCGTGTCGAAGTTTCCTTTACTTCTCATGATAAAGGGGGTGTGACTGAAAAATGTCTATATATGGCGAAAGAAACGGATAAAATTAAAAGATAGCCTATTGTTCTACGAAGCTGCCTTCATCCTACTTATGATCAAATCAACTAATGAACGTGGTAAAATATTTACCAGTTTTATAAGCCACCGCATTTGCCATGGATAAATAAAGGTTGAGACTCCTTTTTTTATCGCTTTCGCAAAGGCAGGAGTTGCTTCTTCCAGGCTCTTAATGAATGGTGTGGACCTCAGTTTTTCTGTCATAGGCGTATCTATAAACCCAGGACAGATCGTAACGAGTCTGATACCATCATCTTCCATAGTGATACGCCAGGAATCAAACATGCGACGCATTGCCACCTTTGATGCCGCATAGCCCCCGTGTGTTGGAACAGACAAGAAACCGGCAACTGAACTTATACCCACAATTGTACCGGATCGTTGCTTTATGAGGGTCGGGATGAATGGATATATGGTATTAGTGACCCCGAGTAGATTTGTTGAAAGGATATTATTTATTTGCTCACTATTTCCTGAAAGTAATTTATCGTCACCTCCAACTCCAGAATTGGCAATAACAATATCGATACCGCCAGCAAGCCCAATAAATTCTCTTGCAGCCTGGGCACAATCATCCGATCTTCTAACATCGATCTGGAACACATAGACTTTTGAGCCGGATCTACGGCATTCATCAGCAACTACATTAAGAAGGTCAACACGCCTTGCAGCCAATCCCAAAAAAGCTTTTTGTTGTGCATAATACTTTGCTAAAGATTTGCCGATACCGCTACTTGCACCAGTGATAAATATTTTTTTTTCTATTTTCCCTTCATTCAAAATGGAAAGATCATCCCTTCTCTGGCAATATTGTACCCTTCTTTTATAATGCTATTCGTGGTAGCCGATATTTTATGCAAGGCTGGGTTTGTGTGGTTAAAATGTATGAAATATATTTTCCGGCGATCCCTATCTAACAGATCCATAAAATGATGGATACTTTCCAAGATAAAAGGGTGTGGGATCTTATCCATGCTACGGTCTGGTAGCTCACCAATGGAGTAGAAAGTACCATCAAGCAATGCATAACTATGTTGTTCGATCCATAAACTGATATTGTGTTCCCATCTATCCCATTTATCAATATCAGGGATATATATCATTGACTCATTTGGACCAATGATCGTGAACCCAACTGTTTCAGAATATTCGTCACGGTGGGGTACTCGAAAGGGTTCAATGATCAATTGCTTTCCCAGAATAATTTCTTTTTGGTCCTTGATCGGATTCAGCTGAATATTGTTTAGTTCTACAAGCTGGTTCCATGGCCCATTCTTTTCCAAGAATCGTTTCATTCTTGGCATTGCATAGACTGTGATATTTTTTGCACCCATGACCTCTCGGCCCAAATGCATTAACCCAGTGTAATGTCCAATGTGAGCATGAGTGATAAAGATCCCTGCTAATCTGGCACTGTGCTTTTGTGTAACCGTATGTAATTGTTCATGAAAATCAGGGGTCGCATCAATGATCCAGGCTAACCTGGTGCGTGGGTCAATGATTGCAATGCTGGATACTTTTTCTCTATATGTAGTTTTATTATCCCACAGATCTTTGCAGCAAAGTTTCACACACCCTGCATGTGGATACCCGCCATCCTGGGCGATACCTAACACTACTGCGTAGGGTCTATCATCTGGTGGGTTTTTGGATTCAGCAACCAGAGAACAGAACATAGTTATAAGAATTGTGAGTAATAATTCCTTCAAAATGTCTGTCACAATTTGATCTGTATGTTTTTACGGTACAGCCAGTACAGGACCAGCCACCAACCAACCATATGGGTCAGTGCAAAAAGGAGCGACCCATTCAAATTTCCTGCAACCTGCACAAAAAAGGTTTCATATAAATAATTATATCCTGATGTTAGCTGTCCTTCGAGATCAAACTTTATTCTTAAAATGGTCTTCGTCCAAAGACCTGACATAACAAACAGAAATATTGAATTGGTACCGAATACTTCAAAAAACCATAATGGATCTTTCCATTTTTGAATATCTATCATGTATACCAGGATCGCAAGTACCAGTGTAGCTATTCCGGAAGTAAAGAGCACATAAGAACTGGTCCATAGTTGTTTATTTATAGGAAAAACGAATCCCCAGACCCATCCGCTTAGTATTAAACCGGTTCCCCATATTACCATCCGTTTGATATTATCCAAAAAATCTTTTGTTGTATGTAGCATTCCACCTACTATATACCCAAGAATTACTGTAACAACAGCTGGTAGGGTACTTAACAACCCTTCTGGATCAAAAGGAATACCTGTACCCATGTAGAGATGTGTTTCGCCTAAGATGAAAAGGTCAACCTTTCGAACAAGATTTGTTTCTAAGCCATACGGTTCACTACCACCTCCGGTCCAAAGGATTATCCAGTAAGAAACAAGAATACCTGTCCCAACGATCAGAAGTTTTCGGAAATCGAGATAGATCGCCAAAATTGATGTGATTCCATATGCCAGCGCAATACGCTGTAGTACCCCCATTATACGGAACGTGCTCCAGTCCCAATCCTGCCGAATGAATGGATATGCATGGATAAGCCAACCTGCCATGAATATTGCAAAGGTTCTCCAAAAGATATGGATAAAAAATTTCTTTGATGGGTAATAATGCCAACGAACAAAAGCAAAACGCATTGCCGTACCAACAATAAAAAGAAAAAAAGGAAAGACCAGATCGGTCAGTGTACAGCCATGCCACTTCGCATGAAGTAATGGAGAATATACGTGTGCCCAGCTTCCGGGGTTATTTACTATGATCATCAGTGCTATGGTCATACCACGAAAAATATCAATAGCATAGATACGTCTGGGACCTGTCATTTATGATCCAATCCTTTGATCGTTCGTGTCCAAATAAGATATGTCCCAATACAGGCTATCATAAAAAGGAACATGGCATTTCGTGTTTGACCAAATACAAAGTTACCAATGCAGAAAGTAGCACCATATATCATCATGATCCCTGCGATCCACTCTCGAATAAAACCATGGCTAACAGGTTCCATTGTATGAGCAATGTTGCCTACAACGGGTTGCCACCATCCGCCAGGCTGAACCTTTTGATAAAATTTCCTTAATTGATCAAAAGGTTCGGGCTCTGTTAGAAAAGTAACCGTGACCCAGGCAATAATGGCACATGGAACGATGATCATTAGTTTGTGATGAACCTGTAGCGTCATTCCGAACAAAACAGGTGCTTTATCAAAAAGAACATAAACGTTTCCAGAAGAGACCGTTTGAACCGCTGCAATAATTTCAAGTATGATCGTCATCATAAAGGACGTCCCCAGTGCGGTCAGCTCACTCCAAGCGTTGATACGCCACCAGAACCAGCGTAGAATAAGGACCAGGCCTATTCCAGCGCCCATTGCATAAATGAACTCCCATGCTTTGGAAATACTCTGCATTTTTAAAGCGATGATAGCTGCCATTATCATAAGAATTACCGTAATGATCTTACCAGCAATAACATAGTGTTTTTCGTTCCCATCTTTTTTGATGAAGCGTTTATATATATCATTTATCAGGTATGATGCTCCCCAATTCAGATGTGTATCGATAGTTGACATAAAAGCAGCTAAGAAGGACACGATCAGGACACCTTTCAATCCGGGACCCAGTAACTGGTTCATTACCAATGGATATCCGACTTTTACCCCAAGATCCTGGAAAGCGTTTGGGATCTGCGGGAACATAACGATCGACACCATTGCGACCACTACCCAGGGCCAGACACGAAGAGCATAGTGTGCCAGGTTAAACCAAAGAGTAGCGAGCAGAGCGTGTCTTTCATTTTTTGCAGAAGACATTCGCTGGATAATATAACCCCCTCCATCGGTACCATGATGGCTCCACCACATTATTGTAATGAAGACCAGGAACTTCGAAAAGGGTGACTCCCAGAATCCAATTGTTGTTATTCCAGTCTCTGGAATGGGTGGTATAAAATTCAGTGTTGTACCATGTGCAGCATCACTGGTTGCTCCCAAAGCATTAATTTTACTTATTAATATTTCCATACCTCCAATATGATCAACTGCTATGATTGCAAGCACAATGGATCCGAACATGGCGATACAAAACTGCACAAGATCCGTAATGACCACACCCCAGAATCCGGATAAGATAGCATAGATCAAAGCAATGACAACGCAGATCCAGACCGCGGTCCAACGATCCATATCTAACACAACGGACACGACAGCTGCCATAGCATTAATGACCCAGCCCATTACGATAAAATTGTATAGAATAGCAAAATAACCAGCCTTGAATATTCTCAGGAAAGCTGCTGGCTTACCGCTGTAACGGAGTTCAAGTAGTTCATTGTCTGTGAGGACTTCGGCTCTTCGCCATAGCCTAGAAAAAAGAAATACACCTAATAATCCTCCTAACAGCATATTCCACCAGAACCAGTTTTGCCAAATTCCGGGTCCTCTTACGAATTCAGTGATGGCAAGGGGTGTGTCTGCAGCAAATGTTGTTGCTACCATGGATGTTCCTACTATCCACCAGGGTAATGTTCTACCGGCAAGGAAATATTCCTCCGTACTGGAACCAGCACGAGCAGAAAAGTACATACCGACCCCAATCGAGAATAGCAGGTATGCCAGTATTATGGCCCAATCGATCCAGTGGAGTGTTGTTGCTTCAATCATAAATTCTGATTAGGGCTGATGACTGATAATAATGTGATAGAATACTCTTTGAATCATGATTGGCCAGAGCCATTCCCAGTGCACCGATCTGGCATAGTCCTACACCGTGGCCCCATCCAGCTCCATGCAGAGTGAACTCTGATTGTCCTTTGTCTTTGCTTGAATTTGTTTCAATGATAAATGCAGAACTATATAAAAAATCAGGGCTGAGGGCTTTTCGGATCTGATATTCTGACCGAAGTAAGACACTATGGTTCTCTTCATTTATCCTACCATCAATCCTCAGTTTCACAATTCTTCCTGATCTTCCTCTGAGCATAGGTACCAAGTCAGTTATTGAACTAAACCTGTCTCCGGTCTTTTTTGAAATGGTTTTTACCATTTCTTTTTGGGTATAATGCACCGACCAGCGATGATAATTATCTATTTCATCAACCTTTCCCAGAAATTTATTGATATCATCGGCAGACACATATTTTGGTCCGCAATAACAATCGTATTGTGATTTAAGCCATGACCTTAGGGCACCTTCATCAGATAGATCAATTTTCATGTCTTCAGGACCATCAAATACTGAACGAAGATAGGAGTTAGGTTCAGTTTTCCAAACTAATTCATTGTCCTCTGTTCTACCACCACAACATTTAGAGTATCGGGTATCACATATTCTTTCATTGGCTATCAGTACCTCTCCTCTAGTGCTTAATGATGCTTTTATAGCTTCTGGCAATAGAGTAGCAATACCCTGGTAACGTTGGCAGCAATCATCGTTACAAGTGTCTATCCCAAGGTTCATATGCTTTTTTTCTGATGCTGCTAAGACCCAGGAACGGGCTGCAATGGTTTGAGTTTCCAATAATGCGCCAGGACATTTAGCACTCATTTCCGATGTAGCAACGCACATTAGATATTGTTCCAATGGAACCTTGTTCACAGTAAATAGAAAGCCATCTCTTATCTTGATAATTATATTTCCTGGTAACTGAACTGGTATTTGTTTTTGCCAATGAAAACCTCTCCCAGCAAACACGGAATGAATGATCGGTCCGTGTTTCAGAGATATACACTGATCTTTTCTTAGTATGGACAATTTTGAAAAATTCTTGTTAGATCCTTGATCACTATCTATATATCCATCCTTGACCCTCAGATTTAATTCCGTCTGGATAGATATTGGACCGTCATTTGAAGTTATCTCAAACAGTTCTGGCTCAGGGAATTCAATGGTCATAGTACTGGATTCATCTTGAGGTAAGTGGATCCCCACTCGGACTATTGGTTCCTTATCTGGAATGATACCTTTATCAAGCATTATTTTTCTTCATAAATGTTTTCCATGCACTGATACCAGCGCCCAGAGCCGGTGCATCTCTAAGGTTAGAGATACGAAAAAATGTTTTTGGATTGAAGTTCGATTTAAATGTTCTTGGAAGGTGATCAGTATTTGCCATCATAAAAAAAATTGTGTTCTCAAGTTCTTGCCAAATGATCCTTGATCCTATATCTCGACTTAGTAATTCTCCGAGTCTCTGACCAATGATCCCTTGGTCTAAACACGTGCCAAGATAATCATGTTCAGGGATCAGATCTTTACGTTCTGGATTGATGAAATTGAATCGTTTTTGCCATCCACAAGCGATTGTTTCTATTCGCTCGAAAAAGAGTTTTCCCAAGTTTTTACCTGTCTCAGCAAGAGTTTCTTTTGCTTGCTGGTCATTATTCTGAGCTTTTTCCAGGATCTGTTGCGCATACAGGCCATTTTTTGATAGCTCATTAATATGGGTTCCAGTTACTATAGAATATTGCTCTTGAATTCCACGGACAGACAAAAGACTTTCTATTGGGAATCCATTCATTTCCATCTCCCATGATTTTCCGAGCCAATCCTGGGTCTGATCGAAGGGAACCAATTGTCCATGAAGTTTTAATGCGTCTGCAACACCTGTTCCTCCACCTATATAATATGCATTGTCTATGTTCTTAAAATGCCCACCCTTACCTTCATTCTCACCCAGGCCGCAAAAGTCTGCATCACTACCAAGTTGGTGGATACGGTCGATCAGATCTATTTTCTCGTGATCGAGTATATTTTCAATATTCGATACAAGATTAGGCATCCGGGGTCCATTGGCCATTGCAGATATACCACGCTTATCTCGAGTTTTCAAACCAGGGAAACCTATTCCGATGACCCATTTTCCTGTTCTTTGTGCTACCAGATCTAAAATAGTTTTTGTAATAGTTTCCGTTATCACCTGACCATATTCTATTTCATTTTTTTGTGGATCGATCTTTCCGTATGCTTTTTCACTTAATTGTTGATTAAGATTCACCGGTGAGAAATCTTTAAGATATTTCGGATGGTCCTGATACTTATTTTCGATAGGTGTTCCTTCAAGGTCAAACCCTTTTGATGTGGGTTTGATCTCCCAACCGCGTACTTTGGAAGCGCCACCATCCAGGCCCAATAATCGAGTTTTAGATGGGTTCATTCTGAGACCGGTTCAATTTGATCCGTCGTTTCAAAGCTATTTTTCTTATCCAATCCTTGGTCTCATCATTTCGATCAATTGTATTCTGGTCAATACTGTGGTCGGTGCCACCAGGATGACGAATCACATCATAAATAGGTTCAAAGATACGACCCACTTGGTAGTGCTCACTAATGCGTGTGACCAGTTCATAATCCTCGGCATAGTTTCGAGAATAGGGTTCTTCATTCATCCCAAAGAGCCCGATATCCTTTATAAGCTGAATCGGAATAGAACGTGGTGCACCAGCGCCTCCGATACGTAATAAGTTGTTGCGCCCATTTTTCCTTGTCCACTCATCATGGGTAACAGTAGGTATCTCCTTCTTGCGAATAAGGGTGCCATCTTTTTTCAGTTCCCATACATCATAGCTTCCGATAACTATACCGATCTCCGGGTCTGACTCGAACACTTCAAGGATCCTCTCTATGGCATTCTGTTTTAATCGGTCATCGGAATCCAGTTGAACATAAAATTCACCTTTAGCAATAGAGACACCATTATTCAGGCAAAATCCAATATTGTTGATATCCACCACTTCGAGACGTACATCAATCTGGTTATTTATATATCTATCTCCCCCTTTTTGATATCGCTGTACTTCTAAAATGGTGGGGTCCTCATTACCGCCATTGACCACAACTATCACTTCAATGTTTTGTACAGATTGATTCAAACAACTCTGTAAAGCAGTGCCTATGAATTCAGGACGATCATTTACAGGGATAATAACACTTGCTTTTAGTGTGGGGTCGTGTCGGGGCTGGGGTCGGGAAATAATAAACTGACCTGGAGAAAGAAAAGCACCCGTGCGTTTCAAATGCTCTGTAAATACAGATTCTGCTTCTATCTGACTACTTTTTTCTTCCATAAGGTAGTCAAAGACATTTGCCTCTTGTTTTACTGAGGCTACTTCATACAGACTGCCTTTTTCTTTGTTTGAGATATGGGTGATCGTTGATATTTCAGATATCTTTAATCGAAGATCATATAGTAAGTGGTATTTTAATGTATTATCTGATTCGATAGATCGGTGAAGAATCTCTTTTCGAAATAAAAATACTTTTCCATGGTCCTGATCATTCCTTACCCGGCCAGAATGGTGTTTTAGTAACCGGATCGAATATTTCTTATTTTCTGTTAGTAGGTCATAATCACTAAAGAACATTCCCGAATCAGGGTAGCGTTCTGCTGCGATCAGAAATAAATTGGCGCACGAACCTTTTAGAAAAACCTCATCTTCCGAATTATCAATATATAGTATTAGACTACTTTTAGATCGTTTGAAAGCTATTTTTAGAACTGATGAATGTTCTGTATCATTTTCATTCATAGGATCCGTCCAAATACCTTCGAACCAATTTGGACCACTTTCTTTCTCTCCTATGGCTACCCATTGAATAGTATAGGATGAACCGGTTTGTAAAGGCTCCCATATACCTCGTCTGATCTGTTCTTGTCTGGTACTGTTTTTTGGTAAGTGAAAAATGCAGGTGATACTTGATCTTGAACTTTTGGTCATTTTTTTCGATCTATATTCTTTTAGTGATTAGAACAGCGATAAATGGAAAGGTCGAATTCCCAAAGAAATAGAAATGGAATAGCTGTTGTATATCGATCTTCTTGGATACCTTTCAATGACTGATTATACAAAATAAATAATTAATTGATACAAGATCA
>ERZ651768.586-NODE-586-length-27311-cov-10.162664_pt1 | contig 27311 bp, 24 predicted proteins | sample MGYA00514754_ERZ651768 | MGnify/ENA metagenome assembly ERZ651768
CAGGACGTTCATGTTGCCTGGCGCGGCCTGCTGGCCGAATGCCAGCGGTGCGGCAAGAGCGATTGAGAGCCCGACAGCGCCGAGCGTTAACGCATGCTTTCTGTTCATTGCATCCTCCCTTTAAGTGTCGCCAGTTCGGCCGAGCAGTCCGGCCACGCTTAGCTCTTCCGGCGACAGTTCACCCACAGTGTTGTTTGTGTTCGTCCATGTTTGACTTCACAGGAAGTTCCGTCAAGCGCTTGTCCGGGTTCAGTACAAATGCGACTCGGCGTTTTGCGCGCGGCGACTCCGATGCGGGGAGGCGTTGGAAGGAACACTACCTGCCCGTAAGGGGGGGCGCCGATCTCAGAGATTAAGAGTATCCGAAACCGACGGCGCAACAGGTTGCACAGCCGGAAGCGAACGTACGCTGCACACGGCCCGCGCCGACGACTCCGAACACCTGCCAGCCAGCGGTAGGCTACACATGTGGCCGTTCAACGTCGGAGCTGGAGGACGCCTGTGATTCTGGGGCAGGTTACAGAAAACGTAGCGCAGGGAGAGCCCAAGATGAAGAAAGCATTGAAAGTTGGCCTACTGGTGATCGGAGCCCTCGTTGTCGTTCCACTCTTGACCCTGCGGGTGACCGGTCTTGAGCCCCGGTACGTCGATCCCGCCAGCGAAGAGTTCGCCAACAGCGGCCGGACCGCCTGGCCGGGATTGTGGCTCAAAGGGGAGGTCGTCCGTGAGCCCGTGACGAATTGGGACTGGGTCCGCGAGGTCAATCAACCGGTCCGCGAGCACTACATCATGATGGAGACAAATACCTGGTATGGCATCCCCCACTCAGTGACGGTCCGACTTAACCCGCGCGGCGACAAACTCTACCTCGTCGGAACCGCACAAGGAGCCAGACTGGACAAGGAATTCCCCGATGGCAAGGCGTGGTGGAAAAACGTCATACGCGATCCGCGCGTACGTATGAAGATCGATGGAAAGATCTATGAAATGACGTTGGTATTAATCAACAATCGAGACGAAGTTACCGAACTTACAGGGAGATACCCCATCCAGAAACGGATTGGTCCTGACGGTAACGAGCAGGTCATAGTTGAGGCGCATTGGTTCCACGTTTACCAGCGAAACGTTCCGGAATATGGGAGCGAGTCGAAGCGCCGATACGTGGATTTTCAGTAGAACGCGTGACCGATTCTCTATTTATATCAATAAATTAAAACGGCGAAATCAAAGTGTGTTATGGATTTACTGCAAAAGCGTTTTAAAATTACTTCATTTTTACTCTTACCCCATCTTTTTTATTCGCTAAGCCCCAAAGCTATCCATTCAGGGTCAGTCGCTCGGGACGAAACTGCCACAACAATATACTGTTTCCCTTCATGCATATAAGTCATGGGTGCACCTGTTGTACCGGCTGCCAGATCAATTTCGAATACGGTATTACCCGATGACTTGTCGTAAGCTCTGAATAGCGTTCCCCAACGCCAGGACTCATCATAACCTGTGTCGGGACCATCATAAGCACCGCCACCACCCGGCACTGTTCCAACAACTGCATCACTGCCTTCACCAACGAATAAGAGTGATTTGGTTACTAGCGGAGCGGGTCGGTTGGGAATGCCTAGCGGAGGAAGATCTAAATCTCTTAACAAGGGGTGATCGCGGGCCCCATCGCCATTCGCTATTGACCATTCCAGTTCTCCTGTATTCATATTTAATGCTGTCACACGACCATAAGGAGGCTTAACTAGAGGAAGTCCCTGGATAGCCGGTGCGTTCGGTGACCCCTGAGCTATCGTATGAGTCATTGTTGCTGAGTCAGAAGTGGTTGGAGCGATTCCCAAATTATCTGTTTTGGTATAAGAAACAGCAAAGTACATTCCAGTTTCAGGGTCGAAAGCGCCAGTATTCCAGTTTCCGGCACCCCAGGTATTTGGCAGCGTTAGGGTTCCCTGATTGCCCCCTTCGATCCACGGGGAGGGTGGTGTATAGAGCGGACCAAGAGTGAAATTATCGACAAGTTCGAGAGCTTGGTTGCGTAATGCTGGTGTAAAGTCAATCAAATCATCGAGTGTTATGCCTTGGCGATCGAAAGCGGGAGGCTTAGATGGAATCGGTTGCGTTGCTGAAGTTGCTTCACCTTCGACAATGGATTGAGGAACAGGTGTTTCTACTATTGGCCATACCGGTTCACCATTGGTGCGATCGAACACGTAAACGAAGCCGTTTTTGTTCGCCTGCATGACGGCTTTGATAGTGCGATCATTTACTGTAATGTCACCAAGGATAGGTGGGCTGGAATTGTCGTACTCCCAAAGATCATGATGAATCATTTGGAAATGCCAAATTCTTTTACCAGTTTCAGCATCCAATGCAACGAGACTGTTGGCGTACAAGTTATCACCTGGACGATGGCCGCCATAATAGGCTGAAGTTGGCGCGCCTAACGGCACATAAACAATGCCAAGTTCATTGTCGGCAGATAAACAACACCAGGATCCTATGTCGCCGGACCATTCGGCAGATCCCTCTTCCCAAGTGTCGTAACCAAACTCTCCAGCTTGTGGTACTACATTAAACTCCCACTTAAGTTCGCCGGTTCTAACATCAAAGCCGCGGATATTTTCCGGTGCTGCTTCTTTACGACTGCCGCCATCGCCGGCTCCATTTAGGAAGCCGCCTATAACAGCAGTATTACCAATCACCAAAGGAGAAGTGGTAAGTGCAAAGTTATTTGCATTCGCAGCACTATAGGCAAGATTGACTCTGCCTGGTTCCTCTCGACCAAAATCAGGAAAGGGTTCGCCGGTTTGTGGGTTTAAGGCGTAGAGATAGCTGCCTCGTACCACCATGAGTCGTCGATCGATGCCCTGTTGCCAGTGGGCAATGCCGCGGGAACTAATGCCAGCCGCTTCCAACAGAGTTTGTTGATAGGGCTCTTGTGTCCAGACTGTTTCACCTGTTGCCGGATCGAACGCTTCCACTAATCCAAAAATATTGGGTGCGTATAAAACGCCATCTATTAGCAGTGGAGTTGATCGCAGGTTTTTCTCAAAACCCATGCCATTGTAATCATCCCGTAGAGAGGCAGCAGTAGCATCTCTATGCCAAACGATATTAAGTTGGTCCACATTGTTCGTATTGATCAGATCCAGCGGGGAGTAACGATTGAATTTATTGTCGCCGCCGAAATACCCCCATTCACCGTCTTCTATGTTCTGCCCATTTACTATTGAGGGAATTAGGCAACTCGAAACCAAGAGAATGTTTAGTTTTCTAATGAATTGTTTTTTTATCACCGGCATGACCGCGACCTCTGTAGGGATGCTCACATCAGTAAGCATTAGAAAATGCAGGTACTCCTAATAAAGGTACTTTCTAAAAAAGTATCAATTAATAAAAGTATCAACTAAAAAAGGATCAAGGAATTTCTGCGAGCCTAGTCCTCAGACGAATGGATTACCCAGATCTTATCAAAACCATCCGTATCCCAGATTCCTGTCCATTCCTTAGGCATTGTTATAGCTTCGCCAGCGTGCACTGTCATCACACTACCGTCGGTGGAAGTCAGGGTGACACTCCCGCTTAGAAAATACATAAATTCATCTACGCCATAAGGCTCACTGATCTCAAAGCGAGTTTTACTTGAGCGATACATGCCACTATGAAATTTCCCATCGCTACTAGCCATCGAAGTGACGCTTGCAGTCTGATGACCATCAGCGTGTGTAGTTGCTGTCACATCGTTGCGCTGAAAGATCATTCCTGCTGCATCGTCTTTACTGATTTTGGTGGGTAGCACTGTTTTCGAATCCTGGTTATCCGCTATAGCAGGGGAAAGAAGTCCCGCACAAAGAAATGCAATCGTTAGTCTGCATTTGAAAGTCATAGTAAGTTCCTCTTTAAGTAGAAGGAGATATCAGTGTTCTACTGATTATTCCGCTTTTTTATGCCGAATAACCCCCATCAACCGGCAATGACTGACCAGTAATATACCCAGCATTTTCCGATGCCAGGAAAACCACCGTATCAAACAATTCTGCAGGTGCCCCAGCCCGTGCCAATGGCACCTGTTGCATCCACTGATCAAGGATTCCCCCCGGAGGCGAATCTATTTCCTGTGACAGACCGATCGCAATAAGGCCTACAGCAACGCAGTTGGCGCGAATGCCATGTTGTCCTTCTTCACGGGCGATTGCTGTACACAGGTGCTGCACGCCCGCTTTTGGAATCGAGGAAAGACCATCGGTACTAATATACTTGTGGATAGCCGCGGTAGTAAGTGCGGTAATCGATCCACCTCCGCCTTCGCGCAGCGCGGGCACTACCGCACGCATAACGTGATAGAAGCCCTTAACGTCAGTATCGAGTGTCTTGTAAAACACATCCGGGTCTGCGTCCATGATCGGCAGGATGTTCAAAAACGGGCCGGTTGCAAACACCACCGAATGGATGCGGCCGAACTCCTCGCGGCTTTTTGCGACGAAGTCCTCAACCTGTTCCAGATCTAGCAGGTCTACACACATTGCCATGCTGCGCTGGCCATTAGCCTCCACCATCGCAATATTTTTGTCGGCAGCTTCCTTGTTGCTAAGGTAGGTAAACGCAACATCCGTCCTGCTTTTGCTCAGTAGTTCCACCACTCCTGATCCGAGTCCTCCGGATCCGCCAAAAACAATCGCCGCCCCTTCCGAAAATCTGTAGTTACTCATTTTGAAAACCTCTTTGCTGATGTTGTTATTCAATTTTTGTTATCAATTCAGACGCACTCGCTGACGAATTCAAGCAGCAACTGGTTGTAAGCCGCTGTGTCCTCCATGTGAGGTGCATGACCACAATCTGCAAACTCGTGTGTACGCGCGTTGGCGTTCAGGCGTGCGACCGATCTCGGTATGTCCGGGTCCACTACCACATCATCGGTACCAACACAGGAGAGAATCGGGCAGCTAAGATCGGAGAGCATGGAACGCTGATCGAGAGGGCCCAAAGCTGCCAGTGACGCGCCTGCGGCAGGTGAGCTATCCATAAAAATCTGCCAGATCCAGCGCAGTGTAGCATCACCAAGCGGCTTGGCCGCGACACCCTGAGTTAGCCCCCACAGAAATTCCGCACGATTGGAGTCCATTGCTGCCATGGTTTCGGCCATCGCGGCCTCTTCGCCACCGTGGGGGTAGTCGGGCTTGCGGAGATAAGCCGGAGTAGCACCACAGGTGAGTACAACACCTGCACACTGTGCACCAAGGTCATGGGCCGCCTGCACAACAACAGCACCACCGAGTGACCAGCCATTAAGAACAACCCGCGCAAGGTCTAAATGATCTACCAGCGCAGTAACGTCACCGGCAATTGCTTCTACTGAAAAGTCAGCGAAATCCTTGTCGGATAAGCCGCAGCCTCGGTGATCGAGCAACACTACCCGATGCCCGGCTTCGCGAATTGCGTTCAGGTTAAAGTCCCAGGTTCGCACACTCATACCCCAACCGTGCACGAGCACAACCGCACTGTCGCCCGAGCCGTAATCTTCAAAATAAATGCGTCTATCTGCTTCACGCTCCAGATACGCCATGATCAACTCCTGTTACTGAGCAACTTTATAATTGCTTGTTCATAGTGGGAAAAAACTTCGTCCAGGCCTTGCCGCCGCGATGCAACCCAGCATTGTTAACCACAACATCGAGCCTTCCCCAGTCAGCAACTACCTGGTCAACTGCGCCATGCAACTGACTCTCATCGCAGACATTGGCGGCGAGGTTTAATTGCCTTTCGCTGTTAGTTTTATCGGGATTTCGTGCCAGGACAGCTACCCGGTCTCCAGCAGCCAGCGCCCGCGCGACGATGGCGTGACCAATCCCCCGTGAACCCCCAGTAACCAGCCACACTTTTTCAGAATTCGACAATAGGGCCTCCAGACAATCGCTTGCTTGTGTCCAGCAAGTATAATTCTGTAGACTTCCAAGTCAACGAGCCACCCGTCAAAATCACTCTATGGGCGTGCCGGAATACAATCTACAAAGGAACTTGACGTGAGCTGGAGTTTTGAAACCGATCCTGAATTTCAAAGCCAATTGGATTGGATTGCAGACTTCACCAGGAATGAAATCGAACCGATGGACCTTGTGTTTCGCGAACCCGGCGATCCCTGGGATCCCGATTCACCGGCGGCAAAGGCAATGGAGCCGCTTAGGGCAATGGTCAGGGAACGCGGCCTTTGGGCCTGTCACCTCGGTCCGGAACTAGGGGGCGGAGGCTACGGCCAGGTAAAACTAGGACTGATGAACGAGATTCTGGGACGCAGCCGTTTTGGTCCCAGCGTCTTTGGGTGCCAGGCACCGGACTCCGGCAACGCCGAAATTCTCGCGCACTTCGGTACCGACGAGCAAAAGCGCCGGTACCTGCAGCCATTGCTTGATGGCAAGATCGCTTCCTGCTACTCCATGACTGAACCTCAGGCGGGATCCGATCCTGGCGAATTCAGTTGCATGGCCCAACAAGAGGATCAGCAGTGGGTCATTAATGGTGAGAAGTGGTTTGCCTCACACGCGCGCTTTGCTGAGTTTCTGATCGTCATGGTGGTAACCGACAAGACAGTGCCAATCCACCAGGGTGCCTCAATGCTGCTGGTTGAGAAGGACACGCCGGGGATGGAGATCATCCGCAATTCAGCAGTGGGCCCGCACGCTGAACAAGGCGACGGAGTGCACGCGTACATAAAATTCGAGAACTGTCGGGTGCCGCTGGAGAACATGCTTGGCAACCCGGGACAGGGTTTCATCGTTGCCCAAACCCGGCTTGGTGGCGGTCGCACGCATCATGCAATGCGCACCGTTGGCGTGCTGAACAAGGCACTGGATATGATGTGCGAACGGGCACTGAGTCGTGTTACCAAGGGCGAGCTACTGGCTGACAAACAGTTTACTCAGGAGAAAATTGCCGATAGCTATACTCAGGTTTTGCAGTACCGACTTCACGTGCTTTATACCGCCTGGCTGATCGACAAACACAAGGAATACAATCGTGAGGTACGCAAGGAAATCGCCGCCATCAAAGCCGCTACTCCCGGCATCTTAATAGATGTTGTATACAAAGCCATGCACCTGCATGGCAGTCTCGGCATGTCTGATGAGACTCCTTTGGTAACGATGTGGGCAAATATACCGGAGCTTGGTGTAGTTGACGGACCATCGGAGGTGCATAAGCTTACCGTGGCGAAGACAGTGCTGCGGGAATACGAAGCCGCGGCTGGACTATTTCCGACCTATCACACGCCGACTCAGCGCGAGGCAGCGATGCGCAAGTATGGTCGTTTCCTTAACGGATCGTGATAAAAGATCATGTTGAGAGTAGTTTTCAGTTTGATCCCTGTTTATATTTCCTCTGAGACATTAAACTTTTTTCAAATTTTGACTCGTAACACCAATAAACCACAACAACAGTAAACCGAGGTAATTCCAGATGGATCAAAAGCAAAAGCCTGATTTTGACGTCATCAGCGTTGGCGCAGGATTCGCCGGGCTGGCCTTGATCCACTATTTGCGCGAGGCCGGAATGAGCATCCGGGTTTTTGATCGCGCTGCAGATATCGGTGGTACCTGGACCTGGAACCGCTATCCGGGTGCGATGACCGACAGCGAAAGCTATTACTACTGCCTGATGTTCTCGAAGGAACTTCTGCAGGAATGGTCGTGGACCCAGCGCTACCCGGATTGGAAAGAAACGCTCTCCTACATGCACTTCGTAGCAGACCGCTGCGATATGTGGCCGCACATCCAACTCAATACTGAAATCGTCGCGGCGGATTATCAGAAGGGCCAGGGTATTTGGAAAGTCACCACGGCCAGCGGTGATACCTTCACTTGCAAGTATTTTGTCAGCAGCATGGGCATGATTTCCCATCCCGTGGTGCCCGACATCAAGGGTATGGAAAGTTTTAAGGGGCCGATTTTCCACTCGGCGCGCTGGCCCGACGGGCTGGAGTACAAAGGCAAGCGGGTCGGCATCATCGGTGCTGGCGCAACCACGGTGCAGATGGTGCCGGCCATGGCGGAAGATGCTGCCGAGGTCACTGTGTTTCACCGCACGCCCAATTTTATTCTTCCGGCAATGCAGAAGCCCATGACCCCGGAGTGGGAAAAAGAAATCAAGGACAATTACGACGAGATCGTCGCCATGTGCCGCAATCATGGATTTGGGATGGCGTTCGGCACCGCGGATGGACGCATGGCGATGGACACTTCACCTGAGGAGTGCGAGCGAATCTTTGAAGAAAACTGGAACGGCAGTTTCCGCTGGGTGTTCGAGACCTTCGATGATCTTCTGGCTGCACCGGAGGCTAATCGCATGGCTTCAGATTTTATCATTCGCAAGATGCGCGAGCGCATCGACGATCCAGCAGTTGCCGATATCCTCGTACCGAAGCTGGACGATTATCCGTTGTTCGCTAAGCGTCCGCCGCTCGATCACAACTATCTCGAAGCCTTCAGTCGAGACAATGTGAATGCGGTGGACATCAAGAATCGCGAACCGCTAGTGGAGATAACCGAGACTGGTATTCGCACTGCAAAGAATCACTACGAGTTTGACATCATTGTATTGGCCACCGGCTTCCAGGCGTACACCGGTGCGCTGGAAGCATTTCCTATCCGCGGGGAGTCTGGCATCAGCCTGCGTGATAAATGGAAGGACCAATCGCACTCCATTATGGGAGTCTGCGTTTCAGATTACCCGAACCTGTTTATTATTACCGGCCCGCAGGCACCCTTTGCCAATTTGCCCACGTCAATCGGACAGAACGCAGTCTGGATCGCTAACTGTATTCGCAAGATGGAGGCGGAAGGTTACGACGTCTTTAAACCCCGCAAGGAAGCGGAAGAAAAGTGGTCGGCCACAGTCGCCGATATCCACGCCCAGACCCTGATGGCCAGCGGCGACGAAGTTAATTCCTGGATGATGGGCGCCAATCTCGGGGACAAGAAGTCGCGCGTACTGATCTACTTCGGTGGCGCAAACAACTATTACGACGAGCTGGACCGGTCGGCCGAGCAAGGATACCCCGAACTGGAATTCGAATAATAAAGGGGTCAGAGTAAAAATACAGACTGTATTTTTACTCTGACCCCAACTGTCTGCCTGGAGAAACAACTATGAACAGAAGTAAGAGTATCTACTCGAGCCCAGCCTTGGGTCTCAGAGCAGCAGGATTTGCGCTGTTTCTGGGCCTATTGGCAGTTGCGCCAGCCGCCTCTAGCCACGAGGCTAACCTGACTCGCTTCGGACCTGAGATTTACGAGCTCGTGCAAGGAAAACCGACTACCTACTCGACCACATTCAGGGCTATTGACGGTCCAGCGAAACTGGTCCTTCAAGACGAGGGCATTGACAACGCCTGGATCAAAATCAACGGCCGCGATGTTGTGGAACCGCAGGACTTTAGCGGCAACGGCGAGGTCATCGTTGATTTGAATCTTACCAGGGAGAACACGATTAAGGTGACCGTGCCCGGCATACCAGACGGGGAACTCGGCGTGCGCGTGACCCAGGTTACCGAGGCCGATCTTGGGCTCTTGCGCCAGGGCTATTTCGGACTAAACACGACCGACATAGAACGCCAACGAGCCTTATACGACACCATGGGCTTCATCGGAGAAATCTACCCGGCAGGACCGGAGACGAGCACCTCTTTCGCACAGTCGCTCGGGTTTCCGGATGACTATCTGATCTACGTCTCACTGCATAGCCTGGAAGATCCGCCTACACAGCCATTCGTTGACACAGTGCAATTCAGGGGTAATTCCTATCGCGAAGAGCCGCCCTATGCCAAGCTAAACCACATCGGGATGACCTATGGAACTTACTCCACCACCGACCTTGAAGGCGACTATGCCTACTTTCAGTCGGAGGGCGTAGGATTTTTGTCGGCGCCTACTACAGCGCCCAATGGTGAACGCTTTGTGTTCATGAAGGACCAGGACGGCACCTTTGTAAAATTGATTGAGACTGCCGAGGGTGAGGGTCCGACCCCTGGCCCTGACTTGGTGCGGCTGGCAAACACGAACATGAACGTGACTGATCTGCAGCGGTCTCGTGAGTTCTACCGGCTGCTGGGGTTTACCGAATCGGCACCCGGCTCGCAGGCAGGCTCTGGCGATTTCGCCGCCGCCCATGGGTTTGATGGCCCGATCGAATTCGAGGGCGAGGACATCAGTCTTGGTGAAGGTACCGATGGGGCGACGATCCAGCTGCGGCAGTGGAAGAGCCCCTACGATAACGCGCCATCCTACCCGCCACCGGTTAATCATCTAGGCATCGACCGGATTAATTTCTATGTGGAAGATCTGACCGCAACCATAGAGACGATGAACGAGCTCGGTTTTGAGCAGCTCGGCCCAATCGGCGGCGGCCCCGGCTTCGGCATTGTGTTCTTCTTTGACCCGGACGGAATCAAGGTTCAACTTTCAGGTCCGCGTACCGACTAACGAACGCCCAACAAGCGAAGCGAATGAGTCAACCGTCGCCGCGATCTTGGCAAGTAAATGAGCTATGCGGAATTAAGACGACAATAGGATTGATTTGGAGTAGATAAATGACGTCGCGAATTTCCCCCGTATTTCTAACCGCCCTGGTATTGTTGTTTGCTTCATTTGCCGGGCAGACTGCTGCACAGGATGCTACCGAACCACATCCCGGCGAAGCATTTAGCGGCGGCGGTGTTTTGATCGCGCACGGGTTGATGTACGTTAACGCAGGTTACGGCTACAACTTTCACATTGCTGGCAACGCGCTGGTTGTGCTAGGGCTGGCGGACGAATAGAAAAGAGTCAGAGTAATTTGATCTGAGGCGCAAGTAGGGAAATATAGAAATGGTGCCCAGGGGCGGAATCGAACCACCGACACGAGGATTTTCAGTCCTCTGCTCTACCGACTGAGCTACCTGGGCGTTTCGAGCAGTTGTGCTCGTCAATAAGGCGTTTAATTTTGATTGTTAGATTGGCTATCTACCAAGTCAAGTCGGTTTTTGAAAAAACTCGTTACACCGCTACCTGCGTATAAAAGTGTACCCTGATTCTGGAATTTGCGACTTTACATAAGCGGCGTATTAAACCTTCAAGGTTCTGGATAGTCAAGGACATGGCCGGTTAGTCTTCAGGTGGCACGTACCCCTCGGCATGATCGTGCTGTTCGTTATTTAAGAACTTATCCATCTGTCCCTGCAGATATTTCCGAGCCGCCGGATCCATTAAGTTTAGCTGTTTTTCATTGATAAGCATCGTTTGTTGTGACAGCCATTCTTGCCACGCTTGTTGAGAGACGGTTTTGTATACCTCCTGCCCTTTTGGACCAGGGTAGGGTGGAACCGCCAGTCCAGGTAGCTTCTTATCGTATTTTTTGCAATGCACCATCCGACTCATACTGCTTCCTCGTTGTTAGGGATTGGACGCCAGGCTTGATAAAAGCTTTTTGACCGGCGCCGCCAATCCGACTTCCAGTGAATGATCGAGAGGATACCAGAGCCAATGATCATTTTCGCTTACTCTATGTGGTTCATGTTTGGCAGTCATTCTGATTGGACTAATATCGAGATGATAGTGGGAAAATGTATGCCGAATCGGTTTGAGAGCCTTTCTTTCCCCTTCTACTACTAACTTACTAAGTGGGGGTAATCCTGTCGATGATTCCGATTCGGGTAAGGAATAAAGTGACCCCCAGATTCCGTTCGGAGGGCGTTTTTCCAACAGCACTTCGTCAAGGTCATTTTGTAGTATAAACATGAAGATCGTTTTAACTGGCAGTTTCTTTTTAGGTTTTCTGGATGGGTAGTCTTGGGTCGTGTCCGTCTTATTGGCTTCACATTCAACTTTGAGTGGGCAAGAGGGGCAGGAAGGATGGGTACGAGTGCACAGTGTTGCGCCTAGGTCCATCACGGCCTGAGAGTAATCAGCAATGTTGTCGTGGGGCATCAAATTTTCTGCTAATTTCCACAGTTCGTTGTTTACTGAGGTCTGCTCTGGCCAGCCGCTGATCGCAAAATAACGCGTAAGAACTCTTTTGACATTGCCGTCGAGAATTGGCGCCCTGATATTCATGGATAAGGCAGCTATTGCACCGGCAGTCGATCGACCAACACCCGGCATTGCTTTGAGATCTTCCAGGCGGGTAGGGAATAGACCCGCGTATTCTTTCATTATCAACTGTGCTGCTTTATGCATGTTCCTTGCGCGCGCGTAATAGCCTAAACCAGTCCAAAGATGCAGCACATGATTGATGTCCGAGGCGGCCAGCTCGGCAACTGTGGGAAATCTATTTATGAACCGCATAAAATAAGGAATAACGGTTACGACCTGGGTTTGTTGCAGCATGATCTCGGAAATCCACACCCGATAGGGAGTGGGTTGTTTTTGCCAGGGCAGATCGTGTCTGCCGTTGACATAGAACCAGGAAAGTACCTTGTCCGAAAAATTTGACACTGTTTTTAATTGAGAATGTTACGCAATAAGCCGCGTGCAGCGTCCTGCAATAGATCTGGGACCTGGTCGGTAATAATTTCTTCCAGAGCATTGCGAGCAGCGTTGGTGGCTATTTGCGAAAAGATTTCCCGGACCTGGGTGAAGTCTGGTCGGCAATAACGGGTAACTTCATCATCGAAGGCGGCACTGCAGTCCACCGGCCAGGATACATTATGATAAAGGTCGTTAATCGGAATGGTTTGTATGTAGGGCTCTCCCAGAACAGTGAATAGCATATCGTAGTCGAAGGTTTCTTCGCCTGGGTTAATACCCCCGGTGCCGGTCACATCAAGGTTGTCCATCCGCACTTTAAATTGCTGGTTTTCCGTTATGCCATTCTCGAGAAGAATATAACCGCTTAGTTCACTAAATTGGATTACATCTGGCCATTGCTGGATCGCCTCTCCGGTGGGGCTTAGTGCGGCAATCGCTGTAAATACTTGCTTGATTACACCTATGTCCACGGAATTCTCAGTGATAGTGAAAGCTGTGGAGCCGCTAAGGGTATCGACCAGTTCGCCTGTGGTAGCCCCACTCGAAGTATAGTTGGCTTCCGCGTCGAGTGAGCCGTTGAACGAGTTGAATCTCGGGATGGGAGGGGAAAGCTCGGAGATGTTGATGTTTTTCAAGTCAAGTTGTATGCCAATATCTGCGGCAAGATTTCGGCCGTCCAGACGGGCCGCTCCCTGTATTGAGCCGCCATAGGCTGACACGGGTTGTATCTCTATATCCAGCACGCCATCTTCGAGGTTGGTGAATATATTAATGTCTTGCAAGTATAACTCGTCCGCAGTAATGGATTCGATGTAGATGCTGCCGAGAACATTCAGAGAGTTAAGTATATTCAACGATAATTCCACGTCCTGTTCTGGCCGATTAGGTGTCGTGGAAGCAGCTGAAGGCGCCGTCGATTCTTCCGGAGATATTGCGAATTCCACATTGTCTTCGTTAAAAGCGAGAAACGGTGATAAATCAATATTATTGATAATAATATCATAACTAATGTTATCTGGAATAAAACCAGAGACCAAACGAACATTGGCCTCTGCTTCGATTTCAGTAGCGCCAAGGGAGCCGGAAAAATTTTCGAACGATAATTGTTCCTGGTTACCGTTGAATTGAAATCCGAGGGCAAGATCTTGGGTTTTTTGTACACCTCCGGAAAATACTGTTTCGGGTTCGCTCAGGCCTAGCGTCTGCATAAGCATGTTGATATCAAAGTCGTTTGAGGTAAAACTACCCTCGTAGGCGAGGGCGTCGTCTAAACTAGTTATCGCTATTTCACCTGTCAGCAACATCGGCGTGAGCGCAAAGCTGATGTCGGAAATGAAGATATTTTCGTTGCTTATATCAGCAACGATCGTGCTTCGTACCCCTATGTCAACTGGCTGTGTTAACCCGTTATTTAGAAAACGAAAGGCTATATCCAAATTGAAGGGTCTTCCTTCTACATTGGTATTTTGGCTTTCCAAGCTAAGGTTATCTATCCGATAATGTAAATCGCTGGAAAGATTTTGGTAATCGATACTGGCGTCGGCGATGCTGATTCGGTCAAAGGATAGACTGACATCTTCCGTATCTATTGTCTCATTTGTAAGGTCGGTGATGTCGATGCCACGGAGTTTTTCCTGCGTCTGGTCATCGAGAAGGTTGTCTGAGTCCCAGATGTTAGACCCGCTTTGGTCCACGTAATAGTTAATATGAAAGTCATCCGCCAATAACTCCTGGATAAGTATTCGACCCCTAAATAGGCTGCCGCGATCCACTCCTAAGGTTATGACTGACGTGGAAGCCAGCTCCTGAGGAACGGCTGGGTTTCGCAGGCGCACATCATGCAGCGTAAGCCTTAGGGTGGGAAAGATATCGAGCTCAAGTTCGCCAGCAATGTTTAGTTGATAGCCTGTGTTATTTGCAACAGCTGTTTCTAATAAGGACTTGTATTGATCGGTATTAATGAACAGAAATGAGCCTACTGAGATAACAATCAGTAGCAAGATAAGGGCAGCAAGCGATTTTACGAGCTTTTTCAACATGGGCGCAAAAATTTACCAGGGCGCTGCACACTATCGTCGCGGTCGTTATAGGTGCAGGTATCTGTAGCTATTAGTGTACCGGAATGAGAAGTCACCTGCACGGTGATGGCCTCAATAGGCGTATTATGAAATCTGGGCTACGAACAGCAACTGCAAATGGTTATAGACATGGGCCTATGTGAATTGGAGCATTCCAGTAGATACGCGACTTTCCCTCTGACTGAGTGGGCATTATAATGCGCACTTTTCCGGAAGCAGGATTATTCTTAGCGATATGAGCGAATCAGCTGCTCTTTCAGGTAACCGTCAGTCAAGCGTTGAACGCAATACGAAAGAAACCCAAATTGCTATCTCTATTGATCTCGATGGCAGCGGTCAGCTTGAGGTGGACACTGGGTTGCCTTTTCTCGATCATATGCTTGACCAGGTCGCATGTCATGGCCTGATCAACCTTTCTATCAAGGCTAAGGGTGATCTTGAAATCGACCCTCACCACACTGTGGAAGATATCGGCATCACCCTCGGCCAGGCCTTCGCCAAGGCTTTAGATAAAACTGGAATTAGGCGCTATGGGCATGCTTATGTTCCCTTGGACGAAGCGCTTTCGCGGGTTGTGATCGATTTTTCGGGACGCCCAGGGTTGTTCTATCAAGTGCAGTTTGCCAAAGGCACGGTCGGTAGCTTTGATGTGGACCTCTTTCACGAGTTTTTCCAGGGGTTTGTGAACCATGCACTGGTGACTCTCCACATTGACAATATCCGGGGCAAAAATGCCCACCACCAAATTGAGACTGTTTTTAAAGCCTTTGGTCGGGCAGTGCGAATGGCAATTGAGATTGATCCCAAGGCCTCCACAGAAATTCCGTCCACGAAAGGCTCTCTCTAAAACAACTTGAACCACACATTCATCAAATGAATAGAATTGCGGTGATTGATTACGGCATGGGCAATCTGCATTCTGTTGCAAAGGCAATGGAGCACGTGGCTCGCGAAATTAATAAAGTCACTGAAGTGCTAATTACATCCGACGCACAAAAAATTTCCTCGGCTGATCGTGTTATTTTCCCTGGTGTGGGTGCCATTCGGGATTGTATGGCAGAAATTAATCGGCTAAACGTTGGGCAAATCGTCGAAGATGCTATGAAAACTAAACCGGTGTTAGCCATTTGTGTTGGCATGCAAGCGTTGATGAACCGCAGTGAAGAAAATGAGGGCGTTGATTGCCTTGGACTCATGCGGGGGGAAGTCCGCTATTTTGGCGATGACTTGCGAAATAACAATGGTGGTCGGTTGAAAGTACCCCACATGGGTTGGAATCAAGTAAAGCAAGCCCAGGATCATCCTCTGTGGAAAGGTGTGCCGGATAACAGTCGCTTCTATTTTGTGCACAGCTACTACGTGCATACAGAATTGAAGGAAAATGTAACTGGCGTTGCTCACTACGGTACAGAGATAGTCGCCGCGTTAGCCGACAACAATATTTTTGCGACCCAGTTTCACCCGGAAAAATCGCAGACAGCTGGTCTGACGCTGTTACGAAACTTCCTGACATGGGATGGACAGAATTGATGCTACTCATCCCCGCTATCGATTTAAAAGATGGTCATTGCGTTCGCTTGCGTCAAGGGCGTATGGATGATTCCACGGTGTTTTCTAGCGATCCTGTTCAGATGGCGGGGCGGTGGGTCAACAAAGGCGCCAGGCGGTTACACATTGTTGATCTAAATGGCGCCTTCGTTGGTAGTATGGTGAACGCTGAAATTGTTACGGCAATTACTAGCGCCTACCCGGCAGTTGTTGTGCAGATTGGTGGTGGTATTCGAGACATGCAGAGTGTGCAATTTTATATCGATGCTGGGGTCAATTACGTCATCATCGGAACCCAGGCAGTAAAGGAGCCCGAGTTTGTTAGGGAAGCCTGTCTTGCCTATCCTGGCCAGATTATCGTAGGAGTGGATGCAATTAACGGCAAGGTGGCAACGGATGGCTGGACCGATGTTTCGGCGCTTAATGCTATAGAGTTGGCGCAAAAATTTGCTGGTTTCGGAGTAGCAGCAATCGTTTATACGGATATCTCGCGCGACGGCATGATGAAGGGAGTTAATGTTGAAGCCACTGTCGAATTGGCGGAAAAGTCTTCAATACCTGTTATTGCATCTGGAGGCATAGCCAAGCTTGCTGACATTGTCGACTTGAAGGTAGCGGCGAATATCACAACTGGGGCTGGCATTATTGGCGCGATAACCGGGCGAGCCCTATATGAGGGCGAGCTGGACCTCAAAGAAGCGCAAGCGTACTGTGACGCGCCATACGGCTAAAAAGGCATAGTGGGAACATAGGAGCAAAAGCGGGAGTTCTTATTGCACAATGAATTATAGAGAGACCCGCATCTGCTCGACTCGACTTTTAACACATTAATCAGGACTCTTGGCTTTTGCAGGATAAAGTGTAATGGGACTCGCAAAACGCATAATTCCCTGCCTCGACTGTGACAAGGGCAGAGTCGTCAAGGGCGTCAAATTTGTTGATATTCGTGATGCTGGGGATCCAGTAGAAGTATCGAAACGCTACTGTGACGCTGGCGCTGACGAGATCACTTTTCTCGATATTACAGCCAGTCATGAAGATCGTGCAACAACGGTAGATACCGTGAGTGCTATTGCTGGACAGGTGTTCATTCCCTTAACTGTAGGCGGAGGCATTCGAACGCTAGAGGATATTCGAACTATGTTGAATGCCGGGGCCGATAAAGTAGCGATTAACACAGCGGCTGTGGAGAAACCTGGTTTCGTAGAGGAAGCGGCTGCGCGTTTCGGTTCTCAATGCATCATATTAGCAGTAGATGCTAAACAGGTTTCCAAGAAAGGAGAACCACTGAAGTGGGAAATATTCACTCATGGAGGACGCAATCCAACAGGTATCAGTGTGGTTGAATGGGTAAAGCGGATGGAGCGGAGCGGGGCTGGTGAGATCCTGCTAACCAGCATGGATAGAGATGGCACCAAAATTGGATTCGACCTAGCCCTCAACAAGACGGTGAGTAATGCAGTACAGGTACCGATCATTGCTTCGGGAGGAGTCGGTAACTTACAGCACTTAGTCGACGGGGTATTGGAAGGCAAAGCTGACGCCGTGCTAGCTGCCTCGATTTTTCACTTCCAAGAGCACAGCATCAGAGAGGCCAAGGAATACATGGCTTCCCGCGGCATAGAAGTAAATCTCTAATTATCGCGCTGAACAAACGAGCCGGAATTACTGACTTCTGCTGGTTTGAACGCATTAATCCCCTTTAATACGTTGAGGGCTTCGTTGAGCGGGTAATCAGTTACCAGAACCTCTTCAGCTGAAATCAACACCTCGGCCATTTCGTCCTGATTTTGAGCTTTTTCATCATTGTTGGCATTGTCCAGTCTGCGTGGTAGGTCTGCCTCGTTATATTGAGAGGCGTTTCTGGAACGGCGGGTCACGAATGCATCATCAACGATGATGTCGGGAACGATACCCTGGGCCTGTATGGAACGACCCTTTGGAGTGAAATAAAGAGATGTGGTCAGCTTGATGGCACGCTCTTCATCGAGAGGCAATACGGTTTGGACTGAGCCTTTACCAAAGCTACGGGTTCCCATGATGATGGCGCGACCATGATCCTGCAAGGCGCCTGCAACAATTTCAGATGCGGACGCGGATCCATTATTTATCAGTACCACCAGCGGGACGTCACTTGCCACTGTTTTGCGGTTTGCGGAAAAAGACATGTTTTTGCCTTCTAGTCTGCCTTCGGTGTAAACAATGCGGCCCTGACTTATGAATGTATCTACAACATTTACAGAGGCCTGCAATACGCCGCCAGGGTTATTACGAAGATCCACGATCATGCCTTTCAGCCCATCATTGTCCGCATACAATTTTTCTATTTCTTCCTCCAGTTCGTTGCCGGTGTTCACTCTGAATTGCGAAATACGAATATAGCCGTAGCCGGGTTCTAACACGCGACTGCGGACACTAGCAATGGCGATAACCTCGCGCACAATGGAGAGGTCAAATGGTTCCATGCCTTCTCGAGCAACAGTAATGGTAACTTCGGTGCCTGGTTCGCCTCGCATCAGTTGGGCCGCTTCTTCCGGTAGCATTTCTCTCAGCGGTTTGCCGTCGATCTGGATGATAAGATCACCTGCTTGGATACCAGCACGAGCTGCCGGCGTGTCATCAATCGGACTGATTACTTTGATGTAGCCTTTCTCCCGACCGACTTCGACACCTAGACCACCAAATTGACCCGTAGTGGTTTCCTGCAGCGCACCGAAGTCGCTGCCATCGACATATGCCGAATGGGGATCTAATCCGGCAAGCATGCCACGGATCGCGTTCTCAAGCAGGGTCTTGTCATCGATCTCTTCGACGTAGGACATACGAATACGGTCCAGTGCTTCAGTGAACATTCTGACTTCATCTAGCGGCAACGGCAGGGTTTCCTGCTGAGCGTGAACGGATAAAGGTATAAGGAGCTGACACACCAGAACGAGGGGCAGTAGGGTTTTATATGTACTTCGAAGCGAATTCATGGGGTATCCCGTATGCTTATAGCATAATAAAGTCGTAAGCTTGGCCTTATAGTTTCAGTTTACAGAGGAATTGGCAAATCGTGTGTCGGTAATCAGCCTAGCTTTATGGGAAATTTCAGATAATCATTATTTCAGCCAATTAAGCAGCCAATGTGAACTGGGTTGTTGGCGAAAATGGTTGGGCGCATTTCGGGCCTTTTGGTAACGAAGAATTGCAAAGCAAAATGCAATGTTGTTGGTTGTACTATGACAAGTCAGATTACTGTTGCTATTAAGCCAATTGTCTTCGGCCAAACAGATCGGATTTTTGCGAGAGTTTCGACTTTAGCCTCCGATATAGACTTGCCTGTTTAATATCTTCAGTTGAATAAAGAATTAGCCATGGTGCGGTTAGTGAATGGGGAAAAGACCTTAGCGGTTAAATATATTTGTGGTACCCGGTGCCTTTGATTAGTTTTGTGCCGTCTGTTTTTGGGCGTCAGGATTTTCCAAAAGCACTTTTCCGGTCATTTCTTCCGGCACGGGAATGCCCATAAGGGTGAGCATGGTAGGGGCAATATCGGCGAGGCTGCCTTTGCAAAGGAACCGCAGTCGGCTGTCGCCGACATAGACCAATGGCACTGGGCCGTTGGTATGAGAAGTTAGCGGTTGATTAGTTTTTGGATCAATCATTTGTTCAACGTTGCCATGATCAGCGGTGATAAGTAGTTCCCCATTTGTTGCTTCAATGGCCGCAACGATACGGCCGAGGCACAGGTCCACCGCTTCCACTGCTTTTATAGAAGCCTCGAAATCACCTGTGTGACCGACCATGTCACCATTGGCATAGTTACAAATAATCGCATCGTATTTCCCTGAATGTATGGCTTCTACCAGCTTGTCTGTGACTTCGAATGCTGACATTTCCGGTTTAAGATCGTAGGTTTTTACCTTTGGAGATGGCACTAGGGTGCGAGTTTCATTGTCAAAAGGGGCCTCGCGTCCGCCATTGAAGAAGAAAGTCACATGTGCGTATTTTTCGGTCTCCGCGATACGTAGCTGCGTTTTACCAAGATCGGCGAGATAAGCCCCTATTACGTTGTCCAGTTTTGGGGTGGAATAGGCGCAGGTTGTGTTGATGTCGGCTGCATATTCGGTAAGCATTACGAAATCATTTAGCTTTGGGCGGATGGCACGTACGAAACCTGAAAAATCATCTTCAACAAACGCGCGAGTAATTTCCCGAGCACGGTCAGCGCGAAAATTCATGAAGACCACGACATCTCCATCATTTACGCTGGCGGAACCTGTCTCAGAATCTCCAACCAAGGTGGCTTGCACAAATTCGTCGTCTTCGTCGCGAGCATAGGCTGCTCTGAGGGCTTCACCGACATTTGTAAAACAGAAATCTGCTTTGTTCTCAGTGAGCATCTCGTAAGCGGGTTGCACCCGTTCCCAACGGTTATCCCTGTCCATAGCATAAAACCGTCCGCAAATGGATGCGATGCGACCTCTGCCTGAAGCTTGCAGAAATTCATCCGCCTTCATTAATGAAGGAAGAGCACTGCGCGGAGGTGTATCTCTGCCGTCGAGAAACGCATGCAAAAATACGCGCGGAGCTCCTTTATCCAGCGCTAATCCAAGCATGGCCATTATCTGGTCTTCATGGCTGTGGATTCCGCCAGGAGATATAAGGCCTAAGACATGGACCGCTGAATCGGCTTCAGTGGCTTTGTTGATTGCCCCGATAAGGGCCGGATTTTCGAAAAACTGACCTTCTTCAATTTCTTTGTCGATGCGGGTCAGATTCTGGTAGACCACACGACCGGCACCGAGATTCATGTGGCCAACTTCGGAGTTACCCATCTGACCGGCTGGCAAGCCAACGGATTTGCCAGAGGTGTCGATAAGCGTATGGGTGTGGTCGGCCCACAAAGCATCCCAGTGGGGACTATTAGCTGCATATATGGCGTTGTGTTCGGAGCGCTCTCTATAACCCCAGCCATCGAGGATAACAAGGACTGCAGTTTTCTTGGCTGTCATTGAGTAATATCTGATCCTGCCGGGCTCAATTACCGGTTCACTTATTATCCTAGAAAGCAACTTTTTAAGCGAGCTATCGCAGGTTAATCGCGACAAATTTCGGTTATTCAAAGCGGCTAAGAAGCCTTCTTTACCTTCCCCTACACGTGTATACTGCTCGCCTTTTTTGGCTAAACTCGTTAGGAAGTTCTCGATAAGTTCTAGATTAAGAACTAGGGCGGGGATTGTATTGCTCAGATGACTCAGTTTTTCGAATTCATAGGCAATCACCTGTATTTATCCCTCATGTGGGTAGTTACTCTGGGTGTTATCATCATGTACCACCAGCGCACAGCAAGCAGTTCGGTGGGCCCACAACAGGCGGTTATGCTTATTAATCGTAAAGAGGCAATCGTGGTCGATGTAAGAGAAAAGAAAGAATTTGAAAGTGGACATATTGTGGATTCGATCAATATCCCAATGACTAAGCTGAAACAACGCATTACAGAGGTTTGGAAATACAAGGATAAACCGATGGTGGTTGTGTGTAAGTTGGGGCAGCATTCCGGGCAAGCTGCTAAGATATTGCAGGAAGCAGGTCATGCTGATGTCGTCAGATTGGCAGGTGGGCTCACTGAATGGAAAGCGCAATCACTCCCACTCGTACAAAAGTAACTGAATACGTATCCTTAGAGTTTTTAACTGGAAAGTAGATAGGAATAATAATGGCAGAAGACGAAAACAACACACAGGCCGCTTCCTCTGCGCAAGGCGGAGCAGATCAGCCTGAGGGCCCTCAATTTGCGCTGCAGCGACTGTACCTGAAAGATTCGTCCTTTGAATCACCACGCAGCCCGCAGACTTTCCAGGGACAATGGAATCCCAAAATCAACTTTGATATCAAAACGCGGAGCAATAAGATTCAAGACGATATCTACGAAGTTGTTCTTATCTTAACTGCCGAGGCTCAATTAGAAGAGCAGACTGCCTTCCTTGTAGAGGTGCACCAGGCGGGATTATTCCTCTGCAAGGATTTTGAAGATGCCCAGCTGGAGCAACTACTCGCAACGGTATGTCCCAACATTTTGTTTCCCTATGCCCGAGAATCCATCGACAGCTTTGTAGTGAAGGGCAGTTTCCCCGCTTTAATGCTTTCGCCTATTAACTTCGATGCTCTGTATGCTCAGAAGAAAGAGTCACAGGCTCAGCAAGCGACTGAAGAGGGAGCTTCTGAGAGCGAACCGCCGGCATCGGAAACTGTGCAGTAAACAATCCGTTGTTTCAGGAACCTTGTGCGAAGCCTAGCTGACGCCAGGCTTCGTAGACGATCAATGCAACCGCGTTGGACAGATTTAGACTGCGATTATCCGGTAGCATGGGTATTCTGAGCAGATGCATCCGGTCTAGCTCGTTTCTTACTGATTCTGGTAGTCCTCGGGTCTCTGGACCAAAAATCAGGAAATCTTCGTCTCGATACTGCACATCGCTGTAACAACAGTTTCCTTTAGTAGTGATACCGAAAAACCTATAATTTCCGTTAGTTTTGCTAAATTCCAACCAATTTTCATAAACGCAGACCCCAGCATATTCACGGTAATCCAGCCCAGCGCGGCGTAACTTTTTGTCTTCGAGATCAAAACCAAAGGGTTTAATCAGGTGTAATTGTGAGCCCGTGTTTGCGGCTAAACGGATGATATTCCCCGTATTTGGGGGGATTTCTGGTTCAAAAAGAACAATATTGATCAATTTTTAGTCATCTATTTCGCTAATCGTCAAGCTCAGTGCTAGAGATTTTTGAATGGGTAGTTCCTAGTTCCTTTATTTTGCGGGTTAAGGTGTTGCGTCCCCAGCCAAGCAAGTTCGCGGCGTCTCTCCTGCGTCCTGCTGTATGCTTTAAAGCAATATCAATGAGAGTCCGCTCAAATACTGGAGTTGCTTCATCTAATATGCTGGTATTACCGAGGCTTAACTGCTGGTCGGCCCAAGCTCGCAATGCTTGTGTCCATCTGCCGGAGCTGACAGCATCCGGTTCTTGTTTAAAAAATTCTGGGGGCAAGTCGGTGAGATGGACCTCTTGGCTGGACGCCATTACTGTGATCCAGCGACAGAAGTTTTCTAATTGGCGAACATTTCCTGGCCAGTTTAATCCTATCAGGAATTGTTCTGTCTCAGGACGCAAGACTTTGGGTTCTACTGCTAGCTCTTCCGCAGCAGCCTTGAGGAAATGGTTCGTAAGCTTAGGAATGTCTTCACGTCGATCGCAAAGTCTCGGTATATGGATGCGGATAACATTTAGTCTATGGAATAGATCTTCCCGGAACTTGTGTTCTTCTACCAGCTTTTCCAAATTTTGGTGTGTAGCGGCAATAATACGGACATTAACTTTGATTGAAGCCTGTCCTCCAACCCGATAAAACTCGCTGTCGGAAAGCACTCTTAACAAATGGGTCTGAGTATCAGCGGGCATGTCACCAATTTCGTCGAGAAACAGAGTGCCACCATTGGCCTGCTCGAAGCGGCCGTTACGTTGCTGAGTAGCACCAGTAAATGCCCCTTTTTCATGCCCAAATAATTCGGACTCGATGAGTTGCTTTGGAATGGCGGCAACGTTAAGCGGTACGAAAGGTTCTTCATTTCTTGGGCTGTGGCGATGCAGTGCCTGGGCTACCAATTCCTTACCAGTGCCTGACTCACCACTAATTAGAACCGAGATGTTTGAGTTGGAAAGACGACCGATTGCTCGAAATACTTCCTGCATGGCGGGCGCTTTACCGATTATCTCTTGGTCTTTTTCTATGGCCCCTTTTTTAGTTCTATCCGTATTGCGCGTGCGCGCGTGGTCCAGCGCACGTTTTGTCATAGCCACAGCTTCTTCGATATCGAAAGGTTTTGGCAGGTATTCGAACGCACCGAGGTTATAGGAAGACACTGTGCTGTCGAGGTCCGAGTGTGCTGTCATGATAATGATCGGTAAGTTGGGATGGCTCTTCTGGATGGTTGACAGGAGGTCGAGCCCGCTTATGCCTGGCATTCGGATGTCACTGATAATGGCGTCTGGAGACTCTTGTGCCAGGCGATGCAACAAATCATCACCGTTTTCGAAACTTACTGTGTTCATGCCAGTTTTGCCGAGAGACTTCTCCAGCACCCAGCGAATAGATCGGTCGTCATCGACTATCCAGACTGAATTATGTGTAACCATTGTCAAGCACCAGTATTTATCTTGTGTCTTTATAAAAGCCGCTAATTCTTTGATTCCGAAATCGGCAGTACCACTGTGAATTTTGTTTCCCCTAGTTTGCTCCCACATTCAATCATACCCTTATGCTGATTGATAATGCCGTGAGTGATTGGTAATCCGAGACCTGTTCCTTCAGGTCGACTACTGATCATAGGATAGAAAATTGTATCTATCATATCTTCTGGAATGCCCGGTCCGTTATCTATAACTTCGATGCTAGCTGCCAAACGGTAAAAATTTGTGGCGATTGTTACGTTGCGCAGCACGCGTGTTCTGAGCATAATCTCGCCTAATTCATGATCGATATCGGGGCTATTTAGTGACTGCATCGCATTACGCACAATGTTAAGCATCGCCTGAATAAGTTGCTCTGGGTCGGCGAGCACGGGGGGTATACTGGGATCGTAATCGCACTGAAGATTGATTCCATGACCGCTGACTTCTGCTTCCACGAGGCAGCGGACTCGGTCTAGCACCTCATGAATATTAGTATTCTTTAAGTCCAGTGGTTTGCGAGATCCCACGAGACGGTCCACAAGGTTATGTAGTCGATCGGCCTCTTCGATAATGATGTTGGTATAATCAGCCAGCTCGACATCGTTGTTTTCCTGGGCGAGCAATTGGGCGGCTCCGCGTATGCCACCGAGTGGATTCTTAATTTCGTGAGCTAGGCCGCGAACCAATTCACGAGTAGTAATATGGGCTGAATGCAAAGATTCTTCGCGGTTGATTCTGTGGGAATGTGCAACCGATTTCAGTTCTAGCAGTGCTTGGGTTTCACCATTCTCCTCAAAAGGATTAATGGTGTAGTCCACAAAAATAATCTTGTCGTGCATGACCTGCAATTCTGCCCTATGCTTGGTGAAGCTCGCGTTGTTAACCAGGGCCGTTTGAATTTCCAGTATATCTTCCTCTGCGTTGAAAATTACGTCACCAATAAATAATTGGTTAGCCTTGCTCTCGCTGATATCAAGCAGGGACTCAGCCGCTACATTTATGTACAGTAGCCGGAGCTTATTATCTAACAGCACAACCCCTGTTTTCAGTTGGTCAAGCAACCTTTTATGTACGCTATCCAGGGGCACTCTACTGATATTTCTCCTTTTGCTCATACTGGTTACATCATAGCTTAGGTCTGAGACAGGGGGGTCTCATGCGCTTAGTACCGGATTTCGTTTTTTGCTCAGACCTTGGTGCGCGACAAGCAAACCAACTTAATGTATTAAAAATCCGGCCGATGAACGGTATCCCACGGTATTCTAGCCTTTGGCGGCATTCCGATAGAATAAGGGAAGACAAGTATGCACCAAAACAGTGCGTTGCGCAATTAACTCTGAAGCGGTGAATTTCCTAGAATAAAAGCCCGGGAGAGCCCGGGCTTTTTCCCGCGAAAGTTAATGGTCTAGTCAGCCAGACCTTCTTTGGTAGTCTTTATAATTGCTGCTGCCACTTTGTAAGGATCAGCATTGGAAGCGGTTCGACGGTCTTCTAGCCGACCTTTCCAACCACCCTGCACAGTGGCTACCGGGATTCGGATAGAAGCACCACGATCTGATACAGCGTAGCTAAATTGATCAATGGCCTGGGTTTCGTGCAGGCCTGTCAGGCGGTTCTCGTTTCCAGCACCATAAACACTAATGTGACGATCTATGTTTTTACTGAATGCTTCACAGATCTTGGTGAATATTGCTTCGTCGCCGACTTCGCGCATAACACCGTTTGAAAAGTTTGCGTGCATACCGGAACCATTCCAGTCGAGATCGCGACCTAACGGTTTGGGTTCCCAGTTAATAGCTAGGCCATAACGTTCGGCAGTCCTCTCTAGCAGGTAGCGTGCAATCCAGGTCTCATCACCGGCTTGCTTGGCTCCTTCGGAGAACACCTGGAATTCCCACTGGCCAGCCGCTACTTCGGCATTTATACCTTCAAGAGTTATACCTGCCTCAAGGCACAAATCTAGGTGGTCTTCGACGCAGTCACGGCCGTGAGTATTGAATGCTCCTACCGAACAGTAGTAGGGGCCTTGGGGTCCAGGAAAACCATTAGCGGGGAATCCTGGTGGTTGATTGGTCTTGACGTCCCAAAGGAAATATTCCTGTTCGAAACCAAACCAAAAATCATCATCGTCATCATCGATGGTAGCACGACCATTCGACTTGTGAGGAGAGCCATCAGCGTTCAAAACTTCTGTCATGACCAAGTAGGCATTTGCCCGATCTGGATCGGGGTAGACAGCGACGGGCTTAAGGAGACAGTCAGAGTCTTCGCCCGTCGCCTGCTCAGTGGAACTGCCGTCGAATGACCATTCAGGGCAATCTTCCAGAGTGCCCCCAAAATCCGATTTCACTAGAGTCTTGCTGCGTAAACTTTGGGTTGGCTCATAGCCGTCCAACCAGATGTATTCCAACTTTGATTTCATTTGTTATCTTTCTCCTAATCGATTTTCGACTACTTGATATTCATGACTTATAATCGCAACTCAATTTAAAGTCTCGCCCAAAAGTCATAAAGGCCGAATCTACTGTGCGCTTTTTACGCGCGTTGGGTCACAAGTTCTTGCCACATTTTCAAGGGTTGCTGCTCTCCATAGATTTACTTAATTGTGAGGCTTGCCTTGAGCGCATAGGGAAGAGCAAAATGTATGCCAGCAGTGATAGCACCGCAACGCTCGAATTTACTGGAGCTGAGTAGAAACTTCAACAAAAAAAGCACTAAGTATGTGCGCGGTGATTTTTATAGCATTAAGATTGGGTGTTTTTTCAAATTTTGAACAAAACATATATCATCGGACCCTCAGCTGCTGTTGGACCTGTTTGTAAAGTCCAAATCAAGCCCATTACTCGATCCTGCTAAATATAGAAGGCATATGCTGTTCCTGATCAAGCTATTTCCTGAGATCACCATCAAGAGTCGCCCAGTGCGCCACCGCTTTATTCGCCAGTTGCGTAAGAATATCCGGGCTGTGCTTTTGGAATTT